>ENA-OOXA01001822-OOXA01001822.1-human-gut-metagenome-genome-assembly--contig:-NODE-1822-length-11137-cov-3.226584_pt1 | contig 11137 bp, 13 predicted proteins | sample MGYA00241581_ERZ501331 | MGnify/ENA primary metagenome ERZ501331 (study PRJEB25962, sample SAMEA2042982) | human gut metagenome | biome: human gut; feature: human-associated habitat; material: faeces...
GGCTCCAGCATCCACTCTTGCTTGCCGCCGAAGGAGCCGCCCATGGGGGCCTTGATCACCCGGACCCGGTTATAGGGCATGTGCAGCATATCGGCAACCACGGTTCGAATGCCAAAGACCGCCTGGTTGGGACTCTGGATGGTCAGTTCGTCGGTATCAGGGTCGTAATCGGCCACACAGGCGTGGGGCTCCATGGCCGCGTGGTGAAGCCGGCTCAGTTCGTTGTGGACGGTGACTTCAATCCCTGCGGCCTCGTCGGGCTGAGACTGGCCAACGGTGATGTTGCACTCGTCCTCAACGGGGGATGTGCCGTCCAGACAGTGCTTGCCGGTCAGGGCCTCGTCAAAATCAAGGGCGTAGGGGAGCTCCTCATATTCCACCTTGACAAGGGCGGCGGCGCGGCGGGCGGTCTCCGGGTCCTTGGCCGCCACGGCCGCGACCCGGTCTCCCACAAAGCGGACATAGCGCTGGAACACACATTCCTCCGGCGGCAGGTCCTGAGCGGCCTGGAATTGAGTTCGATAATGGTTGAAGCGGTACTCCGGGGTGTTGTAATAGTGGAACACGCCGTACACGCCGCTCAGTTTCAACGCCTCTGTGGCATCCACCGAGACAACATAGCCATGGGGAATCGAACTGAAGACCATGGCGATGTGGGCCTGTCGGGGCTGCACAATGTCACAGGCGTAGCGCAGGCGGCCCGTGGCCTTACTCCGCGCGTCGTGGATCGGCTGTTCCGTTCCGACCAGCTTCATGGTTGTTCCTCCTTTGCAAAAAGAGAGAATATCCCTCCAAAACGGTTCCAAAGGGCACAGATGGAATCATCTTACTATTATACCATACCATACTATCATTGAAAAAGCGTTGAACCAGGCGCTAAAAAGGAAAAACTTTGCAGTACCAGTTTCAACGGCATTTTTTCGTTGACAAGATTGGCGCGTCGTGGTACGATACAGCCAAATTTTACAGCTTTGGGAGAGAATGGGTGCGTCATGGCAGTTTCCGCCGTGATTGCCGCCGCTGGCCTGTCTGCCCGGATGCGGGATTTTAAGCCCCTTCTGTGTCTGGGCAGTTCCACCGTGATCCGCCACACCATTGACGCCCTGCGGGGAGTGGGGGCGGAGGATATCGTGGTGGTCACCGGCTATCAATGTGCCGTGCTGGAGCGGCACTTATTTGATAGCGGCGTTATGTTTTTAAAAAACGAACGATTTGCTCAGACCGATATGCTCACATCCCTGCAGCTTGGTCTGGCCGCCTTGCCTTCCGGTGTGGAAAAGGTCTTTGTCACGCCGGCGGATGTGCCGCTGGTGTCCGGTGAGACGCTGGAAATCATGCTGGGAGTGGAGGCCCAAGTGGTACAGCCCTTGTGCCGGGGGAAGGGCGGGCATCCTCTGCTGCTCCGGACCGATGCTATGGGAGCTATTGCTGCTTCTGTTGCCGGCATCACCATAGTGGTTCTCGGCTGGCTTGGTGTTTCGTTGCCTTCTCTTGGTGGATTCTTCCCCTGCATTCCCAGCGCGATTGCATTTGTGATCGTTAGCTTGATTGCGCCCGACAAAGCAAAAGCTTAAGAAAAACAGACCATCGACACTGGGATATTTGCTCTCTACATCAGAAACCGACAGGCTATCTACCACGGTAGCCTGTCGGTTTCTGACCTAATATTTACATGGTTGCAGTGTTGAATTGAGCAGATATTGCTCATAATTGTGGCTTTTCAGGCACCTCTGTGGGTAGGAAACGCCACTTTACCCTGTGATTAAGTGGCGTTCTCCGCTTCAGGTTTTCGGTTTGGAAGTGGCACCCTGATATTTGAGCATACCAGGTACACCATATCCATTAGATAGCGCCTAAAAAATTCAGGAATTGATGTCTGCGAATATGTCTTATGACGAGTTTTACGAACACCTTGCAACAGCAATAAAGATTTATTTAATTTGCCGGTTTAGAATCTTAGGTGAGGTTAACTAAACCGTTACCTTTAAGGCGTGAAGGTGAATCCCTCATGTAGCCTGATTATAGTATTCTTGCAGATACTGTCATGGTTGGGCCAGTCACAAGCAAGCGCTTTAATGCTTCCGCTTTTCAGCCGCGTTTAAGCAAGCGTAGATTACTTTTTATTCTTCTTCAGCTGCTCTTTGAACGAGCGCTTAAGCATATCCATACCAGCCTTCTTGGTGAGGTCATTCTGGTCGAGTTTGCCCATCTTAATAGCCTTGCAAACCTCAATATAGGCCTTACCAAGAGCAAGAGTGATCACACCGGCTGTGCCCGCCGAAATTGCGCCACCAGCCACAGACCCCGCCCCGGGAATGAGCTTTAACAACCCTGCCGCAACTGTCTTTCCGATTGCCGTAGCACCGCCTACACCTAAAGCAGCAACAGCTAACGACTTTAGTGCATCCTTACTGACATCCATCTTGAACACGCCATTGATTGCTGCCATCATAGCAACCTGTTGAGCGACGAGCATAGGTGCGTCAGCAAAGGAAATTGGGATTGCGCCTGTCGCAGTCGTACTCGCAACAAAGCCGAGCACGATGTTATCGGCTTTCTCCAGCATGGTTTTGTATTCTAGGTCTTGCAAATCGCTAAGAAATTCGTTTTCATAATCCTGATTCATCTCTTCTGTCCCCATAATGTAACTCCTTTTCAATTCAAAAAATAGGTATCGATGTCAGCCTTTTCTCGAAGGATTTTTTCTTCTGGAACACCCACAAAATCGGCAAGTACGATAGAATTTGCAAATGCAATATTGGCCTGCGGATCAAATGCCAATTCCAGTACAGACTTATACTTGGCAAACTCCTTCCGTAAGAGTTCCACAAATCTCTGGTACTCGAAATACAATACCTGATCGAGAGCCTGCATTTCTGTAAGGAATCGTTCTGTTATTATCTGCTCTTTCTCCGACAGATGATCTTTGGCAATCCCGTACATGAACATCCCTGCTACATTGCCGATAACTGCACCCAAAACAGGGATTGGAATTACTGTCTGTCCAATTAGCGAAGCAACTGCACTGACGGAGACGTCTAAACACAGCACTTCTGAGCTATTCACAAAGTCATCCTCAGAAATTTCACCTGCACGAAGCTTTTTGCTTTGCGCTGCCATACCAATCGCTGCTGTTACGCAGGCGCTGGCGATTGCAGCCGGCGTCGCCGTGAAGTTTGTCATACCATAAATGGCTGCACCACGAATTCCACCTGCTCCGGTGCCTTTTGCCGTATCAATGCCAAGCTCTTTCCAATCTTCAGCGGTAAACTCGGAAATCTTTCTCCCAGCCTTTAACTTTTTGTAAACGCCAATGCAAAACGCTGTACCGCCCTCGAAAGCAGCAGATACCCCGGCGGCTTTGGCAGCTTCCTGCACGGTTGGCTTGCTGGCCTCGTATGCACGATTGCGGTTCTCTTGATCCATTTCTTGAATCTTGTTCCGCTCATTTACAAATGTTTGGTCAGTTGCATTGACCTGCACATCTGCATAATTCAAACTGGCTGGTTCTATATCATCGGGAGAAATACCGCTGTTCCGGAAAAAGTCTTGCACCTTATTCCATTGACTATATGTGAAACCGTCACCGTTTCCGGACTGTAATCTGCTCGCTTCTTCAGGGGGCATATTAAGCAGTCTCTTTACTTTTTCGTAGAAATCTGCAGGGATTTGGTATTTGCCTCCTTGCTTGATAAAGTCAGGATACTTTTGCAGATGCTCCCGTACTTTTGTCAATCCCCACAAATGGTCTCCCTGAACAAACTTCTGCTGGATGTTCACACCATCCCGCACCATGTCTGTCGGGCCATTATCGTTTACCCATTTATAGCAGGCTTTTAGCCCGTTGATCAATTTTTCTGCATTACCAAAGCTCGTCTCCGATGCCTCAGCGATGAAACCATGGGCACCCTTTATTCCGCCACGGTTTCTCTCGATGATCTCGGCTATAATTCTTAGTTTCGCTTGTGTAAGCTCTGTCACAGCAGCGGCCAAATTATCATTCTGCTTAGAAAGTGCTGAAACGAGTTCATCTATGCGGAGCTGATTCAAGTAATCGATCCACGCCGCGCTTGCCTGCTCCTGCGTGCTTTTTATAATATTGGAAACATCCATAACTTAAGCCCTCATACCGTCTTATTCAGAAGTTCCGCCAATGCCAGAGTGTTATTTACAAAAGCTCCCAAGCTCAATTGTTCCTCTTCAGTAAGAGCTTCATAATCCGCACCAATGTATTTCTGCTCTTTAGCAAGTGTTGCGGTTAATTTTCCGTGCAGTAAAAGAGTCTTTTGCTGCAGATCATTGATGGCTTCACTTGCCTCTTTGAGTTCTGCGCCTGCAACTGTGATTTTTTGTGCCTCCTGAACGGCTTTTTCAGCCAATTCCTTGTTCTTTCGGCCTTGGAAAACCGCTGTCAGGCCAACGGATGTCCCTGCAATACCCCAGCCAATAGGACCAGCCAAGGCTAATAACGCCTGCCCCCCTGCTACTCCAGCGCCTCCTGCGCCCAGTGCGCCGCCGCCAAGCCAAGCAAGCGCCGCTTTTGTTGCAACCGCTCCAGACAGGCTGGAAATTGCTGTGCCAGTCGAGGCAGTACCGAAGGTTGTAGCAACCCACATCAGTGCTTTAGGAGCCATGCTTGCTACCGCTGCCCCTCCGGCAACACCCGCAGCTGCACCTAAACCCATCTTTTTGCTTTCTTCTGAGGCCTGCATAGCAAATTCTTCCGTGGCACGGAACTTTTCGTTTTCCGCGGAAATCATTTGAAGCTTTTCTCCGAACTCTTTTGGCGTCTTTGCAATGCTGTTAATCAGCTCTTCCATCTCTCCAATCATGCGGACAGATTCGCGCCTTGTGTCGTACAATTTTTCGCACAACCATTTCGTATGCTTGTAGATTTCATTGTACTTCTGCGCAGCTCTCTCGTGAATTGCAATCGCTTCTTTTTTGGCTTCGTGATACAGCATTTTAGATTCCTCCTAAAAAATGATTTAGCTAATTCATAACGGTCAGAATACCTGCACATATTCTCCCTGGCTCCTCAGCCACATATCGATTCCCTTGCCGAATACCTCGGCCTTGATGATCCAGCCGTCCGCGGTTTCCTGCTCGATCTCTGCTGTGGGAAGACGGTCGAGCACGGCTTCAATGGACGGCCCTGTATACTTGAACCGGATCTTTTGCAGCCTGCCGCCATACATGAACTGTACCCGCTTGCGGAATTCGCCTTCCTGAAAGCGCTCCAGATACGGCACTTGAAAATGCTCGTCTGTCACGCGGAAGCTCCGAATGCGGTCCACCCGATAGATGGTCGGAAACAGATCATCCGGATTTTCAAACTCTGCTTTCCTGTCAATATTCCGGATAAAAGCGACAAGATAGAAGTAGTATTCGGAGAACATCAGGCCGACCGGCTCGATCACCCTCTGAACGGCTTCTCCGCCTTTGAGCTTTTCATAGGTGATCTCTGTCACCAAATGCCTCTGGATGGCATCTCCGAGCTCCCAAAGGCCGTTTAGCAGATGTTTCCCGTGGTGTGGCTCGATATAGAGATGCTTTTCGTTTGCTAAGAGCTCTGCAACAGCGTGCCGCTGCTCTGTTGGGACGCAGCAGCTGACCAGCTTGTCGAGAATGGGAAGCATCTCATCCCGCCGCAAGGAGCGGCTTTCCAGCAAGATTTTGCAGACGACCAGCACCTCGCTGTTGTTCAGATGCGCATTGTCTCGTTCAATAAGTCGGTAAATCTTCTGCCGTGCGTCATAGATGATCTCTCCCGGCGGTGTCTGCTCGGCAAAAAAACATCGAAGGTCTTCAATATCCCGCTGCAAGCTGCGCTCATTGACGCCGAAGCGGTCAGCCGCAGCTTTTTTCTGCACGCCGACTCCCTTGACAAAATCCTGATATAGATACAGCAGCCGTGCGCTCTTTTCGATTTCCATTTGAATCTCCTCCTGCCTGTCATACTGCACGCATACATGGACAGGATTTGTCTATCTGCACAAAAAATAAATCTTCCTGTCCAAAAGTATACACCAATAGTTCCAATATTTCAACGCTCAAAGTTATTATTGAGTGAGAACTTAACGGGGACGGGCGGCACTAAAATGCCGCCCGCTCTCCTTTACGGCTCGTATTCGTATACAGCGCCATCCGGATGGTGGGCATTCCAAGTCACAAGCCATTCCGAACTCCCACTGCGAAGAACAAGGAGGTCCTGAAGCCCTGTATAGTCAGAGAACTGGAAATAGTCTGCCGTATAACCGCTGCATGAATAAGAATCTACCAGCGTAACATCGTAGTGAAGCTCACCTTCTCCCAAGGCGTAGAAGCTCACCTCACCGTAGCCGCCAAAATCATGCAGCGTGAGTTCGGCCAGTTCTTCTCCGCTATCATAGCTGCGGTAATCACGGACTTCTTCTCCGCTGTAATGTGCGCCGGGATCGCCGATCGTGTAATTTCCACTGTTGAAGTTCTGCTGGAACTGCTCATAGAGATCATAGCCATTGGAATCGCTCTGTCCGGTCGAGAAAGAATTGCTCTGAGAACCGCTGGTTGTCTTTCCGTCAGTCAACTTGATCTCGTACTCTACGCCGGGGCGGTCATCTGCAAACAGGTTATCGCCGTAGAGATTGGAGACGACCAGTTTGACGGGACTGCTTGTGTCATGCAGATAGTAAGTGATGGAGTATTCACCGGTACAGCCGGGGGCCAGCTGACTGAAGGAATCGGTTTCGGAATTGAAATAATCCTGTGTCAGCTCACGCCCGTTCTGAGATGCGCTGAGAGAAAATGACCACATCGGATTTGCATCTTCATCCCGAGGGTTGGTCCAGCTGTAATAGATCGTGATGGTCTCATCGTAGAAGTCCACACTGCTGTCCTTGAGCTGAAAGGAATCCTCAAAAAGCTGCTGCTCCTGAGCCTCGACAAAACTGCCGATATAGGAGACAAGCGCCGCATTGGGCTCTGCGTCGGCGCGATAGATCATGCCTTTTTTCACATAGTTCTGATAAAATGCGACAATGTTGACATCAACATTTCCTGCATAGTCCGCTTCACCGCTCTCGCCCTGATCGACATAGACCTTGACAGTACGAGTGAGGTTCAGGTACCTGACACTTTTCCCTGTCTTGATCACGTCAGGAAAATCCTCATTGTACATCATAAGCTGAAACGTCATAGCAGCCGGCCCACCGCCGTCGCGTAAATCTTTCCACGCGTACTTTTCTGCCTTTGGCATATCAGAATCAACGGGCTCCAGTGAGAAAGTAACTCCCATGGCGGAAAGGTCGCTGAGTGCCGAGCGTGCCTGCTCCAAAGCGATATTGTCGATTTGCTCGCGGAACTGATCGGCGTAGTATTGTTTGACGCCGAAAGCGATGATGCAGACGAAGAAGATATCCAGCAGTGCCGCCAGCACCTTTTTCACGCTGCGCTTTTTGGGTACCACGTCAGGAACGTCGTGATCAACTTCGGGAACAGCCTCCTGTGGTTCCTCATTCGCAGCGGAAACGGCCTCTTCTGCATCGGTGGTCTCTGATATGGTGGTATTGTTTTCTCTATTCTCTTCCATTTTGCTCTCTCCTTTTTTATTGATTTAGACCTTTATCTAAATGCTGAGATCATTGTAGCCAAGAGGTTAGACACATTCTGCCTATTTGTCGGTATTCTGAAAGTTTATTTTTGCGCCGCCTGAAAGTTGGCGCAGCAATCCCTTGATAGTTTATTTAAGAGAATAACTTGTGGCGATAATATGATTGCATATTCACCACAGGAGGTCTCTGCGATGGACTGGAGTGCGATCGGCAAAAGGATTCGGCAGCAGCGGGAGTATATGGGCCTGACCCGCGAGCAATTTGCGGAGCAGATCGACGTAACGCCGAAGTTCTGCGCAGACATTGAGACCGGCGCAAAGGGAATGTCGGTACCGACCCTTTGCAGAATTGCTAAGACGCTTCGCCTGTCTACCGACTATATTCTCTACGGGATCACCGAGCGGGAAAATCCGGATGCCGTTACGCTGATGCTGGAAAACTGTTCGGAGAATGAACGCGCCTACGCGGAACAGCTGCTCAAGACCTTTGTGGCAGCGATGAATATGAAGGATGAAGAAAAGGCTCTGCTGTGATCAGCGGGGCTTTTTCGCCTTTCGGTAGAACGTCGTCTTCGTCATGCGCAGCATCTTCATAGCTTCTGCCGCACTGATTCTTCCTTCCTGCCACTGCTTCACAACGGCATCAAAATTCGGCCGCTCAATTGGCTTGTGGCCTTTGTACTTTCCCTGTTTCTTCGCAATGGCAATGCCCTCCTGCTGACGCTGCAAAATGTATTCCCGTTCCAGCTCGGCGACAGCCCCAAAGACAGTGAGCATAAACTTCCCTGTCGATGTCGTAGTATCGATTGCCTCTTTCTTACTGACGAACTCCACACCTTTTTCGGACAGCTTCTCTACCAAATCCAGAAGATCTCGCGTGTTGCGGGCAAAGCGGCTGATGGACTCTACAATGACGGTATCTCCCCTGCGGACGTATTCCATCATCTTTTGCAGTTCCGGGCGGTTGGTGCTTTTGCCGCTCATGCGGTCAATATAGACTTCATCGACACCGAGAGATTCCATCAGGACTTCCTGCCGCATGGAATTTTGTTACTGTGTACTGACCCTGATATATCCGATTTTCAAAATGCGTCACTCCTTTCGCTTGTAAATTGGTGTTTTCCTTGATATACTACAGTTAGAAAATCTTTTCGATTGGGGGTGTCCTCTGTGAAAACCTATACTCTGGATGAGATTCGGGAAATTGTCTCCAAGCTTGCAGCGCAGTACGGCGCAAAACGTGTTTATCTGTTTGGCTCTTACGCCCGCGGTGATATGACCGATTCCAGCGATATCGACCTGCGTATTGATAAGGGCAGCATTAAGGGCTTTCAGTTAGCGGGACTGCTCCTTGACTTGGAGGACTCCCTTGGGCGCTCCGTGGACTTGGTGCCTACCACCAGCCTTGATCAACGCTTTTTGGATTCCATCCGGGATGATGAGGTGCTGCTGTATGAAGCCTCTTGACCGAAATATCAGCGTGCTGGAGCATATCGTTTCCTACTGTCAGCAGATTGAGCAGACAGTGGAGCGATTCGGCAACAGCACCGAGACTTTCCAGAATGACCCCATCTACCGCAACGCTGCCGCTCTCTGCATTCTGCAAATTGGTGAGTTGGTAGGTAAGCTGACGGACGAGTTCCGGGCGCAGCACCCTGCCGTTCCTTGGCGGCAGATCAAGGCCATGCGGAACATTGTAGCGCACAGCTACGGCACCGTTGACCCCGAAACCACTTGGGAGATCATCACGGATGATATTCCCGCATTGAAAAAATATTGCGAAACAATCATCGCCTCGCAGCAATAAACAAAATGTCCCATTAGGGTCCTCTCCGCAGATGGCACGTTCCAAAATGCGGAAAGCGACCCTAATGAGACTCTTTTTTTGCGTCTCGCTGGGGTATGCCCTAACGGGACGCCTTACAGGTACGGCAGGACGAAGATATCACCGTTGACCATGATAATCTGCTCCGGAGTAGCAAAGCGCTCCAAGTAGATCTGCGCCTGCTCATCGGTCAGGCTTTCAAAGCGGTCGCTGTCAGCAGGAGCCGCGCAGAGGAAGAAAGTCCCCGCCACGATGTCGTAGATAGCTCCATTGCTGTCTCTCAGCGCGCGGTTCAGGGGCAGGTTCAGCAGCTTTCCTTCATCGTTGCAGATCAGGGCGACCGGTTCCTCAAATGGATAGACCGCCTGAATGGTTCCACCGACGATCTGCTGCATGGAAGTAAGGGTATCGTCGATGTTCTGCACGAACGGTTTCTTCTCAGGTTCCACAATAACAACTTGCATGAGCGATCCCCCTTACGCAATGACAAAACGCCGCGTGGTGGTGCTGCGGCTGAACTGATTGAACAGATCTGCGTGCGTCAGCTTGAAGGCGGCGCTGTCAAAGCGGTTCGTGATAATAGTTTTCCATGTGATCAGATAGTCCTTTCCGGACAGCACATCCGTGTTCTTTGCCAGCATTTCTGCCTTCAGGGAATCTTCAATGGCCGCAATGGAGGATTTCACCTCGGCCTCCATATCTCGCAGCTCCTTTAACTCTTTGACCTTCGCGTCGATTTCGTAAATGCTCATCAGTAGATCATCCTTTCGTATAACAGTTCTTCAATTTCATCGGTGGAAAAGCCCACGTCCAGCAGCTCGTCAATAGAGCTTGGCTCGTAGCCGTAGTAGGCGGCGACGCCTTTCAGCGTATCCAGATATTCCTGCTCGGCTCTGTGCTGCTGCGGGACAGTTTTCCTCTGCACGGGATACAGCGAAAAGCTGCTCCATGGGCAAAGCAGGTTCGCCGCGTCGAAAGAGGACCTTTCCATCTGCCCAGTGGGACGGAGCTTCAACATGTCTCCGCAGTTCAACTCGACGCGCTCCGGCTTGCCGATGGGCAGATACAGACGTTTCAGCGCGCGGTTCAAAATAGCCTCGGTGGACGCATACAGGTACAGGCCGCAGTGTGGGTAGTAATAGAGACACAGCGGATTATCCCCCTTCACGAAGTACAGATTCTCCCGCTGATCCAGCACAGTGAATGTAAAAGAACCCTCGACCGTTTCCGCCATGCCTTTAAGGCTGGAAAAGTCGAGGGCATTTTTCTGCTCAATGAGCTGGACGACCACGTAGCTATCCGTCTCGATCCTTGTTTTTGGCAAGTGCTTGGTGCGGCGAAGAATGCCGTCGTTCCAGAGAACGCCGTTGTGTGCAAGAGCGAACGGTCTATTTTCAGCGTAGCCGAGGAATGGGTGGTTGTTCCGATTTTTTCGTGCGTCTCCCTGCGTGGTCATACGGGTATGGCCCATGATGACCCTGCTGTCTGCCGGAATACGGAACCGCATCCGGTGTGCCGCTACGGGACGCTTGTAGATGCTCAGATGCCGGTGAGAACAGTACGCGATGCCGGTGGCGTCTGTGCCGCGCTCTTCACATTCCGTCGCCAATACGGAGAGGATGCGGCTCTTCTCCTTGGCGCTGAATTGGTTCCGGCTGTCGATCAGACCGAATAAGCAGCACATCAGACCTCCGCCTCGCTTTCTACCGGCTCGTTCACAT
>ENA-OOXA01001825-OOXA01001825.1-human-gut-metagenome-genome-assembly--contig:-NODE-1825-length-11129-cov-1.348835_pt1 | contig 11129 bp, 8 predicted proteins | sample MGYA00241581_ERZ501331 | MGnify/ENA primary metagenome ERZ501331 (study PRJEB25962, sample SAMEA2042982) | human gut metagenome | biome: human gut; feature: human-associated habitat; material: faeces...
GCTGTGGCACTGGCTTCCGACCTGAACCCCGGTAGTTGCTTCTCCAGTTCGATCCCGTTGTTGTTCGCCCTGGCCTGCATCCAGATGAAACTTACTCCCGAAGAAGCCCTGACCGCTCTTACGATCAACGGAGCGGCAGCATTAGGCCGGGAAAAGAAGATCGGTAGCATCGATGTCGGAAAGAAGGCGGACTTGGTCTTGTTGAAATTCCCTTCTTATAAGTTCCTTCCTTATCATATAGGAATGAATATCGTGGACACGGTTATCAAAGACGGCGTGCTTTATATCGTTTGACGGGATGAAGATAAAATGTTTAATCTTAAATAATAGACACAATGCTTGCAGATTTGACAATCAAAGGATTTCTTGCAGAAACGGCGGGTAGCGCGCCTGTTCCGGGGGGCGGAAGTATCTCGGCTCTGAACGGGGCCATTGCGACGGCACTTACCGAGATGGTGGCAAACCTGACGATCGGTAAGAAGAAATATGCCGATGTGGAAGGCCAGATGCGGACAATCGCGACGGAGGCAGCTATCATCCGTGAACGGCTGATCCGGGATATAGACCGCGATAGCGAAGCGTACGACCGTGTGTTTGCCGCCTTTAAACTCCCGAAGGAAACGGAGGAGGAAAAAGCCGAGCGCAGCCGGGTGATCCAGGACGCGACGAAACAGGCGGCTATGGTCCCGATGGAAGTGGCCGAAGAGATTGCCTCGGTGATGGAGACTATTATATATGTGGCGCATAAAGGAAACCGAAATGCCGTGACCGATGCCTGTGTGGCGATGATGACGGCCCGTACTTGTGTGTTAGGGGCTTTGCTGAATGTCCGTATCAATCTTACATCTATCAAGGATGAAGCGTTTGTCAGACGGATGTCGGAGAAAGCGGATTTCCTCGAATCCGAAGCGATCCGGATAGAAAAGAAGTTGCTGGATTGGACGCAGGAGCAATTGAAAGTTGAAAATTGAAAGTAGAAAGTTATGGGAAATGTACATTATGTGGGGGCGGAACCGCTGACGTTCGAACGTATCGAAGAGATACTGACCGGAAATATGAAGTTGGAACTGACCCCGGAAGTGAAGGAACGCATCCAGCGTTGCCGCGATTATCTGGACCGGAAGATCGAGACACAGAGCGAGCCGCTTTACGGCATCACGACAGGCTTTGGTTCCTTGTGTAATAAGAATATCTCGCCGGATGAACTCAGCACCTTGCAGGAGAATCTGGTGAAAAGCCATGCCTGTAGCGTGGGGGATGAGGTGAGCCCGGTGATTGTCCGCCTGATGATGCTGTTGAAGGCGCATGCTTTGTCGCTGGGGCATAGCGGCGTGCAGGTGATAACGGTGCAGCGTATCCTTGATTTCTTTAATAATGACGTGCTCCCGATCGTCTATGACCGTGGTTCGCTTGGTGCGTCGGGCGACCTGGCTCCGTTGGCGAATCTTTTCCTTCCGCTTATCGGAGTGGGAGATGTGTATTATAAAGGGAAGAAGAGGGAGGCAATCAGTGTCCTGGACGAGTTTGCCTGGAAGCCGGTGCGCCTGATGAGTAAAGAGGGATTGGCGTTGCTGAACGGTACGCAGTTTATGAGCGCCAACGGTGTCTTTGCCATCCTCAAAGCCTTCCGCCTCTCCAAGAAAGCCGATTTGATAGCAGCCCTTTCGTTGGAAGCCTTTGACGGCCGTATCGACCCCTTCATGGATTGTATCCAGCAAATCCGTCCCCACAAAGGACAAATCGAGACAGGCGAGAACGTCCGCAAGCTGTTGGAAGGCAGCGAACTCATCGCCCGTCCCGGCAAGCATGTGCAGGACCCGTACTCTTTCCGCTGTGTTCCGCAGGTGCATGGCGCCACGAAGGATGCCATCAGGTATGTGTCTTCGGTACTGCTGACCGAAATCAATTCCGTAACGGACAATCCTACTATCTTCCCCGATGAAGACCGCATCATTTCGGGTGGAAACTTCCACGGGCAGCCGTTGGCTATTTCGTACGACTTTCTGGGCATCGCCCTTGCCGAGTTGGGTAATATCTCCGAACGCCGCATTGCCCAGCTCATCATGGGGTTGCGCGGACTGCCGGAGTTCCTGGTTGCCAATCCCGGTCTGAATTCGGGTTTCATGATTCCCCAATATGCCGCCGCTTCCATGGTGAGCCAGAACAAGATGTACTGTTATGCCGCCAGCAGCGATTCCATCGTATCCAGCAACGGACAGGAAGACCATGTGAGTATGGGCGCCAATGCCGCAACAAAACTGTTCCGCATCATGGACAATCTGGAACATATCCTTGCCATTGAATTGATGAATGCCGCGCAAGGTATCGACTTCCGCCGTCCGCAAAAGACTTCGCCCATTCTGGAACGTTTCCTGTGCGAATACCGCAAGGAAGTCCCCTTTGTGAAGGACGATATTGTAATGTACAAGGAAATCCATAAGACAGTGGCATTCCTCAGCCGCACCAAATTTGATTATTAGGATATTTCTCCTTGTATATCTGTTATATCCCTAATTTTTATTAACCATTTGAGAAAAGAAAGAAAACTTAATTGCTTAATTAAGTTTTCTTTCTATATTTGCTTGTTTTTATTTTGAAAAATGGATAAAAAGAGTTTTTGAATTTTAAAAGAAAGAGAAATGAGCGAATATACCAAGCATCTTGTCCCCCGTCCGGAACTGAGAGAGCGGATAATTGACACTGCGGTGGAAGCTTTTTCTGCGCACGGTATCAAGAGTATTACAATGGATGATATTGCCACTTCACTGGGCATTTCCAAACGTACCCTTTATGAAGTCTTTTCGGATAAGGAAACTTTGTTGGAAGAGTGCATACTGAAAGGTCAGAAGGAAGGGGATGAATTTTTGAAGAATGTACTTGCCACCTCCGGAAATGTATTGGAAGTCCTGCTGAAATGCTATCAGCGCAGCATCGAACAGTTCCATGCCACCAATAAGAAATTCTTTGAAGACATCAAGAAGTATCCCAAAGCCTATGCGCTGATGACGAACCGTCATAACCAGGATTCGGAAGAAACGGTAAACTTCTTTAAGGAAGGTGTGAAGCAGGGCATTTTCCGTGATGATGTAAACTTTGCCATTATCAATCTGTTGGTAAGGGAGCAGATAGACGTGTTGATGAATACGGACATCTGCAAAGAGTATTCCTTCCTTGAAGTCTATGAGTCTATAATGTTCACTTTTCTGCGCGGAATCTCTACGGAACAGGGGGCGCACGAGCTGGAAGCGTTTATCCGGGAATACCGTAAAAAGGTTGTGCCTGCAGACAATGACACGGAAACCAAATAGAATAACAATTAATAGTTTATGAAGATGCAGAGATTTTTTGAGGGTAAAAAATGGCTGTTGCTTATTGCCATAGTCTTGGCAGGCAGCCATGCACGGGCGCAAGGGACGAGGGATACCCTGATCTTGAACCTTGATAAAGCCTTGGAGATTGCTTTGAGCGACAATCCCACCATTAAAGTGGCGGAAGAGGAGATTGCCCTCAAGAAAGTGAGTCGTAAGGAAACTTGGCAGAACTTGTTGCCCGAGGCAAGTATTACGGGAAGTATGAGCCATACCATCACGGCTCCGCAGTTCAGTATCGGCGACCAAATCGTGAAAATGGGGCAGGACAAGGCGAATACCGCTGCGGGAACATTGAATATCAGTTTACCATTGTTTGCCCCTTCCGTCTATCGCGCCATGTCGATGACAAAGACGGATATAGAGCTGGCAGTGGAGAAGTCGCGGGCTTCCAAACTGGATTTGGTGAACCAGGTGACCAAAGCCTACTATCAGCTGATGCTGTCGCAGGACTCATACGAAGTTTTGCAGAAAAGCTATGAACTGGCGGAAGAGAACTATAATATTGTCAATGCTAAATATCAGCAGGGAGCGGTAAGCGAATTCGATAAAATCACCGCCGAGGTGCAGATGCGTAGCGTGAAGCCGAGTGTCATTTCCGCCGGAAATGCCGTTACGCTTTCCAAACTGCAACTTAAGGTGCTGATGGGCGTTACCGCCGATGTGGAGATTAAGATTGACGACAGTTTGGCGGCCTATGAAAGCATCGTGTTTGCCAATCAGTTGGAGAATGACGCTCACGAAGGTTTGGTGAACAATACTACCATGAAGCAATTGGAGTTAAACCGTCTGATGCTTCAGAAGAATATCAAGTCCTTGCGCACCAACTTCATGCCGACGATAGGATTGGGGTATTCTTATCAGTACCAGTCCATGAACAACGACAGTTGGAACATCTTCGATTACCATTACAGCGGCAGCTCTTCGCTGGTATTCAATCTGAGTATTCCTTTATATAAGGCAAGCAACTTTACGAAACTGAAATCCAACCGCATCCAGATGCGCCAGTTGGACCAGAACCGTATCGATACGGAACGTAAGCTGAACATGCAGATTACAAGCTATCAGGATAATATGGCAGCCAGCTCGGAGCAGGTATCCAGTAACAAGGAGAATGTGATGCAGGCCGAAAAGGCGGTGCAGATTGCCGGCAAGCGTTATGAAGTGGGAAAGGGTACGGTACTCGAACTGAATACTTCGCAGGTTCAGCTCACCGAGGCGGAGCTTACTTACAACCAATCCATATATGACTACCTGGTGGCTAAGGCCGACCTTGACCAGGTGTTGGGAAGAGACTATATCATCAGTAATCAGAAATAAAACAAGAACAACGATATGAAGAAACGTTTTCAATTGATTGCCCTGCTTGCAGTAGCACTGTTGGGCGCTTGCAGCGGTGGAAAAGACAAAGTTGCCGTTGAGCAGGTGGACGAAAAGCCGAGAGTGAAGCTGGCGGATGTAAAAGCACGTCCGGTAGAGCAGATTCATGAGTACACAGCTACCGTAGAAGCAGAGGTAAAGAACAACATAGCTCCTTCCTCTCCGGTACGCATCGACAGGATATTGGTGGAAGTGGGCGACCGCGTGTCCAAAGGTCAGAAGCTGGTCAGCATGGATGAGGCGAACCTGAAACAGACAAAGTTCCAGTTGGACAATCAGGAGATTGAGTTCAAGCGTATGGACGAACTGTATAAAGTGGGCGGTGCATCCAAATCGGAGTGGGATGCAGCCAAGATGGCGCTGGACATAAAAGAAACGGCCTACCGCAATCTGCTGGAGAATACCGCGTTGCTCAGCCCGATAAACGGGGTTGTAACTGCCCGAAACTATGACAGCGGCGATATGTACAGCGGCGGCGAACCCGTGCTGGTGGTAGAGCAGATTATGCCTGTGAAGTTGCTTATCAATGTTTCCGAAACTTACTTCACCCAAGTGAAGAAAGGCGCTCCGGTAGCCGTGAAGCTGGATGTTTACGGAGACGAACCCTTTGAAGGCTATATCAGTCTGGTGTATCCTACAGTAGACCCGAACACCCGTACTTTTCCGGTAGAGATTAAGCTCGCCAATAAAGACCGGAGGGTACGTCCCGGAATGTTTGCCCGCGCCACGCTTAACTTCGGAACCAAAAACAATGTGGTTGTACCCGATTTGGCCATCGTAAAGCAATCCGGTTCCGGCGACCGTTATGTATATGTGTACAAGGACGGCAAGGTTACCTATAATAAGGTAGAGCTCGGACGTCGCATGGGGGCCGAATACGAGCTGATTTCCGGTGTGCCCGACAACTCCCGGGTGGTTATAGCCGGACAAACCAAACTGGTGAACGGAATGGAAGTAGAAATAGCGGTTAGCGATTAGTGATTCGTGATTAGTGGTTTGTCGGTAAATAAGTTGCTAATCTCTAAACACTAAACGTTAATCACTAATCCCTAATCATTAAATGCTAATCCCTAATCCCTAATAATATGAGTTTATATGAAGGTGCGGTTAAGAAACCGATTATGACTTCGCTCTGCTTCCTGGCAGTGGTGATATTTGGTCTGTTCTCGTTGTCCAAGTTGCCTATTGATCTGTATCCGGACATTGATACGAATACGATTATGGTGATGACGGCCTATCCGGGAGCAAGTGCTTCGGATATCGAGAACAACGTGACCCGTCCGTTGGAGAATGTTTTGAACTCAGTCAGCGATTTGAAGCACATCACTTCCCGTTCTTCGGAGAATATGTCGCTGATTACGCTGGAGTTTGAGTTCGGTAATGATATTGACGTGCTGACAAACGATGTGCGCGACAAGCTGGATATGGTTAGTTCCGAACTGCCCGATGATGTGGAGAATCCTATCATCTTCAAGTTCAGTACGGATATGATTCCTATCGTGCTGCTGTCCGTACAGGCAAACGAAAGCCAGTCGGCACTTTACAAAATACTGGACGACCGTGTGGTAAACCCTCTGGCGCGTATTCCCGGTGTGGGTACGGTGTCTATCAGCGGTGCGCCGCAGCGTGAAATCCAGGTGTACTGCGACCCCTATAAGCTGGAGGCGTACAACTTGAGTATCGAAACAATCAGTTCCATTATCGGTGCGGAGAACAAGAACATACCGGGCGGTAATTTCGACATCGGCAATGAGACTTATTCCTTGCGTGTGGAGGGTGAGTTTGACGATTCCCGTGAACTGGCGGATGTGGTGGTGGGCACCTATAACGGTGCTACCGTTTACCTGCGCGACGTAGCCCGGATTGTGGATACCGTGGAGGAACGTGCGCAGGAAACCTATAACAACGGTGTGCAGGGTGCGATGATTGTGGTTCAGAAACAGTCGGGCGCCAACTCGGTGGAGATTTCCAGGAAAGTACAAGAGGCGTTGCCCCGTCTGCAGAAGAATCTGCCGAGCGATGTGAAGTTGGGCGTCATTGTGGATACGTCCGAAAACATCCTGAACACTATCGACAGTTTGACGGAGACGGTGATGTACGCCCTGCTGTTCGTCGTGATTGTGGTATTCCTGTTCCTGGGACGCTGGCGGGCTACATTGATTATCTGTATTACGATTCCGCTTTCTCTGATTGCTTCGTTCATATACCTGGCAATATCGGGGAATACGATTAATATCATTTCGCTTTCGTCACTCTCCATAGCCATCGGTATGGTGGTGGACGATGCCATTGTGGTGTTGGAGAATGTCACGACACATATCGAGCGCGGTTCCGACCCGAAGCAGGCAGCGGTTCACGGAACGAACGAGGTGGCTATTTCCGTAGTGGCTTCTACGCTGACGATGATTGCAGTATTCTTCCCGCTGACCATGGTAACCGGTATGTCCGGCGTGCTGTTCAAGCAGTTGGGCTGGATGATGTGCGCCATTATGTTTGTATCCACCGTTTCGGCTTTGACGCTGACGCCGATGCTCTGTTCGCAACTGCTCCGCTTGCAGCGTAAACAGTCCAAGATGTTCCGAATATTCTTCGGGCCGATAGAGCACACATTGGACGGCTTGGACAACTGGTATGCACGTATGCTCAACTGGGCGGTGCGTCATCGTATGGTCGTGCTTGTCGGTTGTGTGATATTCTTTATCCTGAGCCTGTTCTGTGCAAAGACCATTGGTACGGAGTTCTTCCCGGCGCAGGACAATGCCCGTATTGCCGTACAGTTGGAGTTGCCTATCGGTACGCGTAAAGAAGTGGCGCAGGAGGTTTCGCAGAAACTTACCAATCAGTGGCTGCAGAAGTATAAGGGTGTCATGAAGATATGCAACTATACCGTAGGGCAGGCCGATTCGGATAATACCTGGGCTTCCATGCAGGACAACGGTTCGCACATCATTTCCTTCAATATCAGTTTGGTAGACCCGGCAGACCGTGATGTTACGCTGGAGACAGTCTGCGAGGAAATGCGCGAAGACCTGAAGGCTTATCCCGAATTCAGTAAGGCACAGGTTATTTTCGGCGGTAGTAATACGGGTATGTCGGCCCAGGCATCCGCCGATTTCGAGGTATATGGCCATGCCCGTCAGGTCAAGGTCACCAAGGAGAACACCACCATCGTGGGCGGCGCAGGCGATAAGGATGCCATTGCAGCCCGCATTGCACAGATCCGCAGCCAGATCGAGGCCGCTACCAGCGACTTCGACCGCGAGAAGCTGGCGCTTCACGGACTGAACCTCTCTACTGCCGCCACCTATCTGCGCAACCGTATCAATGGCGCTACGGCTTCCAAGTATCGTGAAGACGGCGATGAGTATGATATCAAGGTGCGCTACGCCCCCGAATACCGTACCAGTCTTGAAAGTATCGAGAACATATTGGTATACAATGCCAAAGGCGAGGGCGTCCGTATCAAGGATTTGGGAAAGGTGGTGGAACGTTTTGCTCCGCCTACTATCGAGCGTAAGGACCGTGAACGTATCGTAACGGTGTCTGCTGTCATTTCCGGCGCTCCGTTGGGTGACGTGGTGGCTGCGGGCAATGCCATTATCGATAGAATGGAGAAACCGTCCGACATAACCATTCAGGTGGCGGGTTCCTTTGAAGACCAGCAGGATTCGTTCCGCGATTTGGGAACACTCGGCGTATTGATTATCATCCTCGTGTTTATCGTAATGGCAGCCCAGTTCGAGTCGCTTACCTATCCGTTTATTCTGATTCTCTCCGTGCCGTTTGCCATGAGCGGTGTGCTGATGGCGCTGTTCATAACCAATACGACGCTGAGTGTGATGAGTCTGCTGGGCAGTATCATGTTGATCGGTATCGTGGTGAAGAACGGTATCGTACTCATCGACTACATTACCCTTTGTCGGGAACGCGGGCTGGCAGTTGTAAATTCTGTGGTAACTTCCGGTAAGAGCCGTCTTCGTCCGGTATTGATGACCACAGCCACAACCGTTCTCGGTATGATCCCGATGGCTATCGGCGGTGGTCAGGGTTCTGAGATGTGGAGTCCTATGGCGATTGCCGTAATCGGCGGTCTGGCGGTTTCCACCATTCTGACTTTGATTTACGTTCCTACGATGTATTGTATCTTCGGTGGTGTCGGCATCAAACGCCAACGTCGCAAGATGCGCAAGCAATTGGATGCTTACTTTGAGGAACAGGCTAATAATTAATAGTTGACATTTAATAATTGAATAATGAAATCAGTATTAATCACATTCGATCAGGCATATTACGAGCGTATCATTGCTACACTCGACCGGCTCAATTGCCGGGGCTTCACTTATTGGGAGCAGGTTCGCGGGCGCGGTTCCAAGACCGGTGAGCCTCATTACGGCAGTCACGCCTGGCCTTCCATGTGCTCCGCCATTCTTACAATGGTAGAGGACGAGCGGGTAGAGCCCCTGCTGGAGGTCCTTCACAACATGGACAAGCAGACCGAGCAATTGGGACTCCGGGCATTTGTCTGGAACATAGAGCGGACTGTTTAAAGTTTCTGCCATACAAACAGCAGTCAAGACTGTGTTAAAATGAACCTGACGATTTCTTTTTAGGAAGGACGATATTTATTTTCATCCGATTCTTTATCTTTGCGTCCGGATTAGTTATGGAAAAGAGCGTTTTAAAACATACAGGTTGGCTGATGCTTATTGTGCTGGCGGTACTTCTGCTGCTGAACTTGCTGCTAGGGGGCACGATAGGGGGCCATGTGTTGAGGCGGGTAGACATACTTGGCGATGTGCGTCCCGTGCCGGAAGTCGTGAGCGAACCGGACAGTCTGTTGCCGCCGCCCCCGAAAGTGAAGCCCGCCTTTGTGGATACCTGTCGCAGCGGCATGACCTGCATTGAGGATTACAGCGACTCCACCCTGCGCGGCATGACACCTTTCTATCGCGCGCTGGATGAGTTGGCGGCAAAGCCCCGTCCGGTGCGTATCGCCTATTTCGGAGATTCTTTCATTGAGGCGGATATCCTGACGGCCGACCTGCGTGCGATGTTGCAGGAGCGTTATGGCGGCTGCGGGGTAGGCTTCGTGACGATTACTTCTCCGGTCAACGGCTATCGGCCTACGGTGCGGCACAGCTTTGGCGGCTGGCAGAGCCATTCCGTTACGGACTCCGTATTCTTCGACCGTGGCAAACAAGGTGTTTCGGGCCATTATTTTATTCCGACCCCCGGAGCGTACGTAGAGCTTGGCGGACAGAGGAAGTATGCTTCCCGGCTCGATACTTGCGAACGTGCTTCTATCTTCTTTTATAATAAAGGCGAAGCCCGCCTTTCGGCATCCGTAAACAAGGGCGAACCGCAGACCGGGACATTCCCGCCTGCCGACGGACTTCGTGAAATGGATGTAACAGGACGTATCGGCTCTGTGCGTTGGAAAGTGGAGAGCGCCGATTCTACCTTATTCTACGGAGTGGCTATGGACGGCACGCAAGGGATTGCCGTCGATAATTTTTCGCTTCGGGGCAGTTCTGGTCTGTCTTTGCGCTCCATACCTGTCCGGACTATGCGCGAATTTAACGAACTGCGTCCGTACGATTTGATAGTCCTTCAGTACGGACTGAACGTAGCTACGGAACGCGGGCGTAATTACGACCGCTATCGCGACGGTATGCTGACGACCATTGCCCATTTGAAGCAAGCCTTCCCCCAAGCCGGAATTCTCATTGTCGGTGTGGGCGACCGCGAGTATAAAACCGAAGAGGGCAGCCTGCGGACCATGCCCGGCATTAAAAACCTTATCCGTTACCAGCAGAATCTGGCGGCCGACAGCGGGGTGGCTTTCTGGAATATGTTCGAAGCCATGGGCGGTGAAGGCAGTATGGCGGATATGGTGCATGCCAAACCTTCTTTAGCCAATTACGATTATACGCATATCAACTTCCGTGGCGGCAAGCATCTGGCGGAACTGCTTTATGAGGCTCTGGTTTATGGCAAAGAACAATACGACAGGAGGCGTGCCTATGAAGCGGAGCCATAAAAGGAGCCGGTACTTGGCCGATTTACGGTTTGCCGTTTGCTGCGCGGTATTGGCGTTGCTCTTCCTGCCGGTGCAACGGAACTATGCCCAAGATGTGCTTCCGGGTTGTCCCCGGCTTCAGAAAACGGCATTTGATTGCGACACGCTTAGAATCTACGGACAGCGTACGGATACGCTGCCCATTCCTCTCATCACCCTGCCCGCAGCCTTTCGGCAACTGGGTGGGAACGAGCTGATAGACAGCATCGGCATCCTGAAGCCCTTTTGGGAGAAACTGCGCATGCTCCGCCTGGGCATCGCTGTCGATACGGTACGCATCGTGCATGTGGGCGACAGTCATA
>ENA-OOXA01001828-OOXA01001828.1-human-gut-metagenome-genome-assembly--contig:-NODE-1828-length-11119-cov-1.718908_pt1 | contig 11119 bp, 9 predicted proteins | sample MGYA00241581_ERZ501331 | MGnify/ENA primary metagenome ERZ501331 (study PRJEB25962, sample SAMEA2042982) | human gut metagenome | biome: human gut; feature: human-associated habitat; material: faeces...
TACACCGTTGAAAATACATCCGATGTTTGTTTTTCCTACCGTTCTTGGTCCAAGGCTTGCAGGATCCGGCAATAATGCTTTTAAGAACTGGATCGGCACGATCTCTTTTCCTTCAAAGTTGATCGGTGTTGTGGAAAGCATTCCAACATTTTCCAGACATTTCATGTGCGTCAGATAACTCTGTCCAAAGGTCATAAAGAAACGGATACGTTTTACGCCCGGAACATTTTTTGCCAGAGATTCGATTTCTTCATGATGCAGCAGATACATATCTTTCATGCCAACTTGAGGGAAATCGTATTCGCGTTTAATAGACATTGCCGGAATTTCTACCCATTTACCGTTTTCCCAATAGGAACCAGGTGCAGAAACTTCACGCAGATTGATTTCAGGATTAAAGTTAGTAGCAAAAGGATAACCGTGGTCACCACCATTGCAGTCTAAAATATCGATGCTTTCAATTTCATCGAAGTAATGTTTCAGTGCATAAGCAGAGAAAACGCTAGTTACGCCCGGGTCAAAGCCAGTACCGAGCAGAGCCATGATACCTGCTTCTTTAAATTTATCTTGGTAGGCCCATTGCCAGGAATAGTCAAAATATGCAGAGAAACCTTCATCTTTGCAACGTTTGTCATAAACTGCACGCCAAGCAGGATCATCAATATTTTCCGGTTCATAGTTAGCAGTATCGATATAATCAACCTTGCATTCTAAACAAGCATCCATAATAGTTAAATCTTGGTACGGCAAAGCTACGTTTAAAACAGCATCAGGTTGATATGCTTTAATCAGAGCCACTAATTCTTCTTTATTATCAGCATTAACTTGTGCAGTAGTAATAACAGTAGAAGTAGTCGGCTGTAATTTTGCTTTTACATCCTCACATTTAGATTGAGTACGGCTAGCGATACATAATTCGGTGAAAACTTCGCTGTTTTGGCAGCATTTGGCAATGGCAACGCCAGCAACGCCACCGCAGCCGATAACTAATAATTTACTCATAATCGATTCAACTCCTTATCATCTTTGATACATTTCAGGGGATATATAACAAGCGTAGCTTCATGCTATGCTTATTTTTCTTCTTCTTCTAGCATATCTTCTACATATTTAGGCAACATAAAAGCACCTTTATGTAGATTTGCGGAATAATACCAAGTTTTAATACCACGTGCTTTCCACTTAACCGGCTCAAAATCTTTTAAAGGATGATATTTTTTAGACGCAAAACCAAAGAGCCAGTAGCCAGAAGGACAAGTCGGAATAGCTGCCTGATATACACGGCTAATAGGAAAACTATGACTAGCCTTGCGGTGCATAGCACGACAAGTTTCTTCATCTTCATCATAGAACGGACTACCATGTTGGTAAACCATAATGCCATCATCTTTTAACGCACGGAAACAGTTACCATAAAACTCTTTAGTAAAGAGGCCTGCAGCATGGCCTAAGGGGTCGATGGCATCATTGATAATCAAATCATATTCATCTACTTTAGAACGTAAAAAACGTAATCCATCAGCATTGAAAACAGTGACACGTGGGTCATCTAAACCTACCGAGTTATCAGGGAAAAACTCGCGGCAGACGTCGATAAATACTTGATCTGTTTCTACCACATCAATTTCTTCTATTTCAGGATAACGGCTCAGTTCACGAGCAACACCGCCATCACCGCCACCGATAACCAAAACCTTACGTACATGAGGATGGACCGCCATCGGCACGTGGACAATCATTTCATCATAAACGAATTCGTCCTTTTCTGAAAAAACAATGCTGCCATCACAGCTAATAAATCGGCCAAACTCTTTAGAAGCAAAAACGTCAATACGCTGAAAGTCCGTATCTTCACCAAAAAGCTGTTTTTCTATTTTTATATCTAATTTTACATCATCAGTATGGAAATCAGAGAACCACAACTCCATCAAATCACGCCCTTAAATTTTTATATGTTCTAGAACTTATACAATTACATTAATATTATTTACTTCCGGATCTTCCGGTCCCTGCATGGAGCAACCTTTTTCTTTAGCATAAATAATGTATTCGATAATTTCTTTCGTAATTACTTCACCAGGTGCCAAGATAGGAATACCAGGCGGATAACACATTACAAATTCACTACAAATACGACCGGCAGTTTCACGTAGCGGCAAAGATTCATCCTTAGCATAAAAAGCTTCCTGCGGAGATACTACTACCTTCGGGGCAATGTATTCTGTTTTTAACATCAAAGACGGGTCACGGGAATAAAGGCGTTTAATATCTGCCAAAGCACCCACAAGTCGTTCAATATCCTGGATTCTATCACCAATAGAAATATAAGCTAAAATATTAGCAATATCACCAAATTCAATCTGAATATCATATTCGTCACGCAAAAGGTCATAAACCTCAATACCTGCTAAACCGATATCACGGGTATAAACGGACAGCTTGGTGATATCAAAATCATAGATACTACCACCATTTTTCAGCTCGCTGCCATAAGCATAAAAACCGCCAATGCTGTTAATTTCTTCACGGGCATATTGTGCCATTTCGGCAACCTTGGCAAACGAGCTTTCGCCACGCATATACAGATTACGTCTGGAAATATCTAAGCTAGAGAGCAGAAGATAGGAAGCACTGGTAGTTTGTGTTAAATTGATAATCTGGCTAACGTATTCCCAATTGACATTAGGTCCAGTTAAAAGCAAGGAGCTTTGTGTCAAGCTGCCACCTGATTTATGCATGGATACAGAAGCCATATCAGCACCTGCTGCCATAGCATTGACCGGCATATTCGGTCCAAAATAGAAATGTGTACCATGGGCTTCGTCAACTAGGCAGAGCATATTATGCTCATGAGCAATTTTCACGATGGAACGTAAATCAGAACAAATACCGTAATAAGTAGGGTTATTGACTAAAATTGCTTTAGCATCAGGATTTTCTTTAATCGCTTTTTCTACTTCGCTAATTTCCATGCCTAAAGAAATACCCAATCTTCTATCTACTTCCGGATTAATATAGACTGGAATAGCACCATTTAAAACTAAAGCGTTGATTACACTTTTATGTACGTTACGCGGCAGGATAATTTTATCCCCTGCTTTAGTAGAAGACAATACCATACTTTGTACAGAAGAAGTAGTACCTCCTACCATAAAGAAAGCATGAGCCGCACCAAAAGCATCAGCTGCCAATTGTTCAGCATCACGGATTACAGAAACAGGATGACAAAGATTGTCCAATGGTTTCATAGAGTTGACATCCAGATTGACGCACTTTTCACCTAAAAGCTCGCGCAGTTCCGGATTGCCGCGACCACGTTTATGTCCGGGAACATCGAAAGGTACTACACGTTTTTTGCGAAACGCCTCCAGTGCTTCATACACCGGAGCCGATAATTGTGATAGTTTTTCCATTTATTTCTCCTAAAATAAAAAAATAAAAGGACAGATGATTTCTATCACCTGTCCTATAATCTACAGCAAGCTGTGACGATTATGCGACGCAGCAGACGTCCAGAGTTTATATAGCAAATATTACTTTTACTACTCTTATTGACCGTTTCACAAGTGATACTTAATTTGGATTGCTAGCAATCACCTTATAAAATTTGAGCTTCTAACTCAATCAATAATGTGGTGTCTCCCACCCGGCAACTGCCCCGCCTGTCCGTATGGGCTTAACTATTTATCATAGTGGACTAATATTTGCATGAAAACGACTTGCATTCATGTATTTTCATTGTAACATTTTTAAATAAATTCAGCAAGCAATTTACAAATAAAAATACAAGAGCACTTTATCTAAAGTACTCTTGTAAGCGCTCATTAATGGTATCCAGGAAATTACCGTTGTTTTTTTAAGTTCTTACCGATATTCCGTACTAGGCAATACATCATCATATATGCACCAAATTCTGCCAGTTCTTCGGCAACTTGCCCATGAAATCCGACGAAATTGGTTTTTTCGCCAACCCAGGACATAAAAATGAAGAGCAATAATAAAATTGTAGATTTTAACGGTAATTTTACTTTTTGTAATAATTGCTTGATATTAGCTTTATAGCACATATACAGCAATAAAATTATGAGGATGGTTACTAAAGGATGCACCATTTTTCCATAAATTCCCATTTGGCTGTATTCATAGATACTGCCATCAGGATTTAAAAATAGTGCTCTACCCCAACTGATTTCACGCATAACAAGTAAAAAGAAATAAATCATACCTGCATAACATAAAGCAAGCTTTTGTCCGCCCCAAGCTTGTAATGTTTGTTTGCGCAGCTTCCAAGCGTAGTAAATACCGCCTAAAAGCCATACCAGCTGAAGACTTTCCAGAACTCCATTTTCCTCGCCCATCCATTCAGGCAGGATTGCTTCTAAGAAAAACATGATTACAAAGTAACCCCACCCTATTTTAAACCATTTATCTTTACGAAACATTATATCCGTCCTTTTGCTGACTAGCTAGTCAGAGAATTGTGTATATATTGTAACACAACGACAATGGTGACGCAATATAAAATTTTGCAAAAAATTTACACTATCTTGCTTTTTCTAGTTTTATAAGCAATAAATAGTAAATTTGTTATCTAATATTGTATGATATTTAAAAGGACTTGTATGAAATTATTTATTTTTATTGTTTATTTTTTTGTGCTGTTCCTTTAATAATTTTAATTATACAAAAAGAGCGCTTTTCTCAAAAGTGCTCTTTTTGATTTAGTTCTAATATTTAAATATCTTCTCTAAATTTTAAACAGCATAATCCCCAAAAGAAAAAATACACTAATAAATAATAACGATGAATAGCATGTACATCTACCAAATTGTGCACTAGCATTCCCATGCTCATAATGATAAACATATCTGCTATATTCAACCAAGCTCCATCTCTACTAAATATTTTCAGTCCATTTTGTACAGCTATTTTCAGCTGGCCTACCACCATCGTAAAATATGCTATGAAACCGATTAAGCCTGTTTCTGATAGAATAAAGAGATACAAATTATGCGGATGAGGGAGCATCGGTTCTTTTGCTAAAGGACTTAAATAGGCAGCTCTGTATACATCTCCCCATTGTGAAAAGCCTACGCCTAGCAAAGGATGATCTAAAAACATTTGCCCAGCAGCAGTCCATAATAAAACACGTTCCGAATCATAGCTACGTCCACCTAGTTTAGCAAACGCAATAATCATAATGCCGATTATCATCAGCGTAGCTGCTGCATATTTTATCCAGCTATGTAAATTATACTTACGATAACAGTAAATAGCTAAAACAGTAACTATCTCCGCGGCTACTGCCATCATAGCACCACGAGATGCAGACAAATATAAGCATCCAAATGCTCCCAACAAGAGTATACCTAAAGGGAGCATATATTTTATTTGCTTGCGATATTCATAAATTAAAAAAATTACAAACGGCATCATTAATTCCCAAAAAGCACCTGCAGCATTAGGATGGCCATACATCCCACCATAACGCCCCAGCAAAGTTTCTTTGTGTAGAAAATAATCTTTAAATACAGTTATTTCACCACAAAACGCACCTAAAACAAAGCCACTTGCACCGACAGCCAAGGCCTGTTTCCATGGTACTTTACCTACTAAGATATAGATAATTAAAAACGAGGCTATTTTTTCAAAGTCACGCATTACCATACGTACACCTTGCATATTTCCCTGCACTAAAGAGATACCTATTACTGTCAGAACATAAAATAAAAACAAGCCCATAGTAATATTAAAGGTTTTATTTTTTAAATTAGCAAAACGTTCTTTGTCTAAAATGCAGGCTATCAAGGCTAAACCGGCACCTATACCGGAAAATGCACCTACTCCTGCGGAAACTGCTAAGCCAATAAAAAAGATGGCTAAACATTTAAGTATCTCTAAAGACATTTTCATACCTCACTAAATAAAAGCTTATTATTTTTTTCCAAACTATAGATAAGTTTACTTGCTATATATTTAGATAAATAACATAAAAATAATATTATATTGCGTTGTTTCCAATAAATTTTAGCTATATTATGATAAATTTTATATCTATTTTTATTATTAACTAAATTATGTTGCATCTGCTCTGCACAGAACTCATGAATAAAATTCAATTTTTCTTCTGATAATTTTTTATCCTCTAAATATCGTAATATTGTAGTATATGCTCTTTCTAAAGCACTACATCTACATTCTTCCTGACATACTAAATCCAACTGCACAGCTAGATGATAATTACTCATTAAAGCTAAGAAAAAATCATATTCTTTTTTAGAATCAACATTTTTCGTAATACTATTAACATTGGTTTGATTATAGGCATATAAACTATATGGTAAAACTACTATACTTTTAGCAGCAACAATCAATTGCGGCACTAAATATAAATCTTCGTAGCACTGCCCTATCGGAAACTTCTTATCAGTAAACATTTCTGCTTTAAAGCATTTATTACACGCAAAATTTCTCCATTCATCATTAATAAACTTTTCTTTAATATTTTGTAAAGAATAGCCATCAGCACGATAAATTACTGGTTCTTCTTTATCTTCATATATATTAGTATAACCAAAAACAATAATATCAGGATTATTTTTGCTAATAGAATCTGCTAATCTCATCAAAGTGTCATCTACAATATAATCATCAGCATCAACAAATAAATAATATTGTCCCTTTATTATAGACAAACCATTATTACGTGCTACACTTACCCCCCCATTTTTTTGATGTATAACTTTAATTCGTTTATCTTTTTTTGCAAATTCATCACACATCTCTCCGCATTTATCAGGAGATCCATCATCTACTAAAATTAATTCAAAATCTGTATATGTTTGTTGTAATATCGAATTGACACACTTTTCAAGATACTGCTCTACATTATAAACTGGTACTATAACTGAAAATAACATACCCCTATCCCCTTTTTATATTATTGTTTACCACATTCCCGTAAAATGATGAATGCAATAAGTTCTCTCTGTTACCAACCACTTATCCTTTTCCACTTCAGGTGAAAAATATTCCCGCGGATAAATGTGTAAGCCACAGGGCAATACCTGCTCCTGCCCTTTTAATTTTACCCCATACAACAATTTAGTAATTTTGCTGACAATCTTCGTATTGGCAATTTCTGTATAATCGTCATCACAATGCACTAATTGATACCACAAAAGCATCTGCCCGATCCATGGATGATACTGTTTAAAACCGACAGCAGCCATAGCAATAAGATTTAAGGATTCATAGGAGGTAAAGCCATCGTCCTGCAAAAATTCATCTAAAGGCTTTAAGAGCTCTAAATCCGTATCAAAATAAATACCACCTTCGTAATACAATGCATGCAGTCTGGCAACATCGGAAATAAATGCCCATTTTTTATTTGCCAAGGCTTCTTGGGCAAAAGGATATTTTGCAAAAGGAAAATTATTTTCATTCCAACATTTCAATTCATAATCCGGCATAACTTTTTTCCAAGAAGCAATGCATCTTTGTACATTTTCCGGCATTTCCCCGCCAAACCAGCAATAATGAATTACTTTCGGAATTGGTTTACTCCTATCCATTTTTTCTTGATACGGATTATGCAATTTCACCATTAATTTATGCTTGAATAAATCCTTATGGAATTTTATTTTTTGACGCAATTCATTGGCATGATGACGCCAACCAATATATTTACGTTTTTGATTAATATGCAACGGTAAAATATCTTCTACCTGCTCCTGCTCTAAATAATGCAGATTATATAAATTTTCATTAATAGCACCTTTAGCTAAGGCGATATGAATATTACGGAAGCGATCTAAATATTTTACTAATTTTATAAACTCTACATTATCAGTAGCAGATATTGCCGGCAAACAAAATAAGATATGCTTATCAGCAAGCTGTAAATAACTTTTTTTTGATATTTTTTAAAATATGCCAATCTGTTATCGGCACAAGATATGCTTTAAAATTTCCATTTTGTGTATTCTCATAAATAGTATCAAACAATTTAACTAACTGCTTGCTAGCAACAGGTAATGACTTTTGCTCTAAACCATAAACATCACTAGCACTATAATCACTAACGCAAAACCCTTCTACTTTATTGTTCTTGTTAGTTAAATCATCTACTATTCCATCCATAAAAGCTAATTTTTCAACTTTTTTGGGATAGATATGTATAATAGCAATTTTCACTTTCCACTCTCCCAACAGCTTAAGCAAATAACTTCTTAATTAAAACAGCCCATTTCATTCGCCACAACTGTCGACTAATCGAATGACCTTTTTTCTTCAAATTAGGTTGCGGCATGGTAACATCCTTATATTCTGTTACCGACAAATACTCATAATATTTTTCATTGAATCCTGCATAAGCAACGTATTCCCAAGGCTTATACCCTCCAGCATAGTGCATAATACAGATATTATTCAAAGCTTGCAATGCTTCCTTACGTAATGATTTTTGCCAAACAATGCGTAACATCATATTAAAAACAGGCGGAATTACATTCCAACATAAAGGCATTTTAGCCCAATTATGCATAAACAGCAAATTTAGAGCGTCTTGATCATGGTGACGGAAATTTCTTGTTGCTACTAAAGCAATCAATTTTTGTGCATACCCATTTCTTCTCCACGCAGCAATATCCATTACCAAAACACCGGAATTAAAATAAGAATATTCCTTTTTCCACTCTAAATTTTTCTCTTTTTCGGCACATTTCCCAGCAGAAGATAAAATTCCGAAATCTTCTGCTGCGGCTACTGGTTTGCCTTGCATATCCATATCCCATAATTTTTGCAAATCCGCTAGCACCAATAAATCACAATCCATGTAAATAACTTTTTGTACATCATCCGGTACTATATTAGGAATATCCAAGCGAAAATATGCCGCACGTGTTAAATTCCCACTAACAAAAACATTTTGCAGTGCCTCTTCATGGGCTTTAATAAAGCTCAAACTTCCCCCTAATTTTTCTACGCTCTTTTGCATTTTTTTCTTATTAATATTATCAATATTATCATCAATGACAAAAAAACGTAATCTGTCCGGACATTGGCAATTAACAAGAGCTGAAGCCATAGCCACAGCCGCATGTTGAGCATAATTTTTATCAGTCGCTAATATAATATTAATTTTTTCAGCCATCATTACGCGGTTCCTTATCCTCACTTATTTTTCTGCTACCTAAAGCAGTCATCAACATCTCACGAGTGTATTTATATTTACTATTCAATAAACTATTGCCTTCATCAAAATGATTAGATTTTACTTGTAATAAGCTGCAAACAGTTTCATAAATTAAGTCATTAGTAAAATAGGTATTTCTTTTGGCCTTAAATTCACCAACTTCATTAGCATATAATGCCTTGTATTCGTCAGATACATAAACGAACATCGGAATCTGCAACGCTTTAAAACCTGCTTGATCTGGATGACGTTTACGATAGGGGTCCCCACCATGATCGGAAAAATACAACATAGCCTGTAAGTTCAATTTTTCTGCTGCATATTGCTGTACTTGTTGTAATACGCTGTCAGTATAAGCCAAGCTATCATCATAATTTAGCGGCATATCAAATTTACCTTTTTCACTAAAGCGGGCAAAATCATACGGATAACGGTTAATGCAATCTTCATGACTTCCCATAAAATGCAGTACAATAAAATTATTTTTATTCGGATCTACATTGTGCAAGCATTTTAATAAATCTCCATCATATTGATAACCATTTTTAGCCATCTCGCTTTCACTAAGCCAAACAGCATGATCAGCTGTTTTTGCAACTAAAGTAATAGGTGTATCAGCATCACTAATATAGCCCTGATTACTAAACCAATAAGTTTCATAACCTGCTTTTTTAGCAATATCAATTACGGTCAGACTTTTATTAAAATCTTTTTTGTTATATTGATTTTTTTCCGTCAAAGCACGTTCCAACGACGGTACCGTCTGACAAACACTGGTATAGGCATGTGTAAAGACAATAAAATTATCGTTACTTTTCATATTTTTCAACCAAGGCGTATTATTGTTGACTACATCACTATAAGCGCTCATATAATAGGCAGAAGCAGATTCACCGATGACTAAAATTACTGTGGACGGTTTATCAAAAGCCGGCTTATTCGGCGTAACAGTTAAAGCGGCAAAATTATCCTCATGAAATTCCTTAAATTTATTAGCCCGATCAAAATAATCCTTGGCGAAAACATAGGATTGCATGACACCGGTATCTTTAAAAGCCTTACTGCCATAGCCTGCTGTCGCTAAGATTAACACTAAAATTAAAGCTATATTCTTTTTGCTGAAATTAGTGATATCACTATTTGTTATGGACAATCTCGGTATAGCATAAAATGCAATAAATATCGCTGCAAACAAAGCAATTATACAGACAAGACCACCATAACCTAAATTCAAGAGTAAATATTCTTTAGCTTCTGCCGGATTAGTTTGCAAAACAGCGATAGCCGCAGTTTCGGTTACAGGATATTTATAATAAACAAAATAACCTAGCTGAAAAACAGGAATTACTACCGCTAGCATATTAATTATCGCAAAAACCAGTCTTTGTCCTTTGCTATCCTTGCCGTGATACAACCATAGGCCAAAAAGCCTTGCTGCTACTATAAAAGTAAATAAATAGGCACCAAAAGCTTGGTCATAGTGTTTATCAATAAATGTCATGCTGTTATGAAAAGCTGACCAATAACAAACCGGAAAAACTATTACCCATAAGAGACCTGTAGTAATATATGGAAGCAAATTTTTATAAGTATATCCGGCCTTGCGCCATAAAAATACCGCTAAAGCTACTGTTAATGCACATGGTAAATACCTGCGCATTTGCAAAAATAAAGTATATTTAGCAATACCTACTGCCGTTAAACCATATGTTAAAACTAATATTAAATAACTGATCAATAACACTAGCAAAAAGTGCTTATTTTTTTTGATAAAACTCATCATCTTTACTCCTCTACTTTTTACTTAGGTTTTACTCTGTAAAATAAAACGGTATTTTACTTTACACATATTTTTTCAAATATTTTACTAATTAGAAATATTGGTTCTATAATAAATGTTGGGGTCTCGAAGAAATCGAGATT
>ENA-OOXA01001833-OOXA01001833.1-human-gut-metagenome-genome-assembly--contig:-NODE-1833-length-11078-cov-1.765581_pt1 | contig 11078 bp, 10 predicted proteins | sample MGYA00241581_ERZ501331 | MGnify/ENA primary metagenome ERZ501331 (study PRJEB25962, sample SAMEA2042982) | human gut metagenome | biome: human gut; feature: human-associated habitat; material: faeces...
TATATAGAGTGCCTTTGCCCCGGCATGTGCTCCTTCTATGACTGTCAAAAGCTCACAGCGGCTGTCCACAGGTCTGTCCTTTATCGAAGCATATATGTTGGCCGGAATCAACTTCACCTCGTCACCGGCATGAATCTGACCACCTCTTACGACTACCGCAAACACACCCTCCTTTGGCATAATGCACTCGCCCATCCTCTTGTATATGGCACAATGCGAATGGCACTGCTTGCCTATCTGCGTCATCTCAAGGATGGTATCTCCTATGCAAAAGCGTGTACCAAGAGGCAGATTTCCTAAATCAAATCCTGAAATAATTAAATTCTCACCGAATGCACCGTTGTCTATCTGTGCCCCTCTTGCCCTGAAGTCATCTATTTTCTCCGCGGAAAGCAGGCTGACCTGCCTGTGCCACTTTCCGGCATGTGCATCTCCCATGATGCCGTAGTCTGCAACAAGCTCCGCCTGTGGCACCTCTCTCTTTTCAGTTCCTCTCTCTTTGCTTATATTGATTGCAAGAAGCTTTCCCATTATTTTCTATCAGCCCCCTATCCGGCTCATATTTCTTGCTGCATTTACTTCCGCAGCTTCTATCTCTGTAGTCTTTGTCTCTGTAGTTTTTGTATATGTCACTGCATTATCATTAAAATTGTGACACCTTGGCTTTGCCTTTATGGCAGCCCTTAGTGCCCGGACTATTGAAAAATCTTTTTCCGCATCATCTGCAAAATCCCATGAATCAGGTACTAAATCCATCGTCACGCTGCTTCCCAGGCATGGCATAAGCCTGCCGTCAGCCGTAACACGTATGCGGTTGCAGGTGTCGCAGAACTTCCCATGAATTGCCTGAATCAGACCTACTCTGATACCAAGTTCCGGAAAAATGTAATACTCTGCCGGGCCGTTATCCGGAATTTTCCGTTTGTCATTTCCCGAATTAATTTCTTTTGTTTTTTCAGTATTTATACGGCAAGGTTCTCCATACAGTTTTGAAAGTGTACCAATAACCTTCTTATATGGCTCGACTCCGTTGGTGTGTCCTTCACCTACCGGCATCATCTCTATAAAGCGGATATCTGTACCTTTTTTTGCAACATATCGTGTGAGCGCCACCACATCTGTCTGCGGTGTGAGCACCACATTGATTTTCACTCTTATTCCGCACTCTATAGCGGCATTGATTCCATGCTTTACTTCTTCAAGCAGCGGTTTTTTTGTGATGCGTTCATATTCTGACGCATCTATAGTGTCCAGGCTCACATTTATGCTGTCTATGCCTGCTTCCTTTAACCACTTTGCATGCTGCGCAAGCAGTACTGCATTTGTAGTAAGCGATACGCTGCTGACACCCGATATCTTTTTGATTTGTAAAACCATTTCATCAAGCTGCGGATGCAAAAGCGGCTCACCGCCTGTCAGACGAAAATGCTTAATTCCAAGCCTTGTGGCTGCGCGGACTATACAAAGCACCTCTTTTACGCTAAGTATATTTAGTGCATGACAGTGCTCATTATTGTCACAGGGATTGCAGTAATAGCAGTTTAAATTACAGCTATCTATCACCGATATGCGCATATAGTCAATCTCTCTGCCAAATCTATCGCGCATATTAAAAGCCCTTCCCGAAACCGCAGTTAGGAAACGTGCAGACATCACAATTCAGGCAGAGGCCGCCTTCTCCAAGTCCGGCAAGCTCATCTGCATAAATCATATCACGTGCCATAAGCCTAGGCAACACAATATCAAATATCGTGCGCTTATTGTACATGGCACAGCCGGGCAGCCCACATATCGGCACCAGCCTGTCACCTGCATCATAGTACGACAGCAAAAACATGGCTCCCGGCAGCACCGGTGAACCGTACGACACGATCCGCGAGCCTGTATTTTTTATGGCAAGCGGTGTTTTATCATCAGGATCCACGCTCATTCCACCTGTGCAGAATACAATTTCCGCTCCGGCTTCTATCGCGCGTAAGCATCCGTCTGTGATTTTTTTGTCATCATCATCAAACACCTCATGAAACATCATCTGTGCGCCAAACTCTGCTATTTTTTTTTCTATAACAGGTGTAAATGCATCCTGTATCCTGCCATGGTACACTTCGTTTCCGGTTGTAATTATTGCTGCTTTTCTGACCACAAACGGCTTAATATCAAGGATTGGACCATCCTCACATATATTAGAAGCTTCCTTTAGCTTATCTTTTTTTATGACAAGCGGTATGATTCTTGTTCCGGCAAGCTTATCACCCTTTTTCACAGTGGTATTGCCGTGCCTTGTGGCTATCATCAGCTCTCCAAAGGAGTTGACCTTTTCAAGCTTTTTGCTATCCACCTTAAGCAGTCCATCACAGTCTGCGATTACCTCTATCTTGCCCTCCTTTACGGGGGACGGATGCATTTTACTCACAGTGCCGCAAGAAACGCCTGATTGTGTGTCTGCTTCAATTTTCTTTGTGCCACATGCGCTCATACGATAAAGCACCTCTGCTGCCTCATTTTCGTGCATCATGGTCTCATCATTTTCCCATATATATATGGTATCTTTTCCGACACTAAGCAGCACCGGTATGTCCTCTTTTGTTATGATATGCCCCTTGCGAAAAACTGCATCCTTTTTCACGCCGGGAATAATCTGTGTGATATCGTGGCAGAGCACCTGTCCGACTGCCTCAGTTGTCTTCATAAGCTTCATATAATCCCACACTCCAATTATTATCTCTGTAAATATTAACTATTCCAAACCACACCTAGTACACCGACCGCACTCACTGTCATACTGCAGTAAAATATCAAGCCCATGCTCTATATTTCCCATCAGAAAATCCATGCTCTCCGACACTGCCTTCACACTGCCGGGCAGATTAACTATCAGTGTGTTTTTCCTGATGACGCAAACGCCTCTGCCAAGCATGGCGCGCGGTGTAAGACTCATGCTGTACGCTCTCAGTGCCTCAGCGATACCTGGTGCATTGCGCTGTGCAACATCCATTGTAGCTTCCGGTGTGATATCTCTCGGTGAAAAACCGGTACCTCCGGTTGTAAGCACCAGATTGCATTTCACATCATCACACAGCCTGACAAGCTCGTCTGCAATCTGTTTTCTCTCGTCCGGTATGATTTTATATGAAACCACCTCGTACTCATCTTTGGGAAGCATCTGTCTTATTTTCGGGCCGCTTTTATCCTCGCGCCGGCCCGCTGCGCCTTTATCACTTATCGTTATAATCCCTACAGTATACATTACATCACCCTGTTATCCTTGATTAAATGTGTATTTTTAACTATTCAGCTGTATAGTGTCCACTCTTTCCACCGGATTTTTCAAGCAGATGTATCTGCCCGATTTCCATTCCACGGTCTAGCGCCTTACACATATCATATATGGTAAGAAGCGCCACACTGACCCCTGTCATGGCCTCCATCTCTACACCGGTTTTGCCCACACAGGCTGTCGTGCAAATTGCCATGATACTGCTGTTTTTTTCATCCAGCTCAAACTCAACATCACACTTTGTCATAGCAATAGGATGACAGAGCGGAATAAGCATGGAATTGTTCTTTGCTCCCATGATTCCTGCAATCCTTGCCACTCCCAGCACATCACCCTTTTTAGCCGTGCCCGTAGATACAGCCCTGTATACAGCGTCATTTACCTTTATCGTGCCGCAGGCTTTCGCCACGCGGTATGTGTCATCCTTTGCGTGCACATCCACCATGTGGGCTTCCCCTGCCTCATTAAAATGTGTGAGCTTTCCTTTATTTTGTTCCTGATTATTGATATCTAATCCGTTTTGCTGCGTCAATTAATTAATCCTCATTGTAACTGTTCAGTTACCATAATTTATTATCTATTAGTAACTGCACATTTAATAAATCCTTATGCCGTGCTCAAATGCCGATACCGCCTCAAGCACACTGCCTGCTATACTCCTTGCCTTGTCAGAGATCGTAAAACAATTTGAAAGCTCCCCTTCGCGTGGATCGATATCCGCTATCTTGAAGCCTTCCTTGAAATAATAACCCTCACGGATAAGACCTCGTATGATGCCTGTAATTGTAGCATTTACCGGAACATATTCAGACAATGCATTGTCATAGCTTTCTTTATCCGGATATATCCGCGCTATCTCATCGCCCTTTTGCACAATATCTCCGATTTTTCTGACATCATAAATATATCCTGCTGCCGGAGCGTGTATCACACGCTCACTTGTGAAGCCTGCGATATTTCCCGGAACCCCTGTGTTGGGCTGTGCCATGCCATCGGTAATGATGCGCGCCAGATTGTGCCCACGCATGGACTCAATCACCAGATGCACGTCCTTGCCTGCCGTAAAGCCCGGACCTACTCCTATCACAAGCGGTGCCATATTTATTGTGGTGCCCAGATTTTTCTTTGCTATTATGGCATCTACCACAACATCCGGTCTAAAAAGTGCAATTGATTCACCGGTTGGATCTATGAGAAGCGGAACCTCTCCGGCTTCAAGCACAGCTTCGATAGCTGAGTTCTTCCACTTTTGCGATGCAATATGAGCTTGCGGTGTGTCATTTATCCCGGAAATTGTCTCTGCATCATTCAAGGCAGGAAGCAGTCTGGCTGTCAGACCCTCTACAGTTGCGCTCCCATCATACACTGCCTCGCAAAATGACACCTGGCGCCGTATGGCTGCCGGATAGTCTGTCTCAAGCGCTATCACCCGATGTCCTGCACGGTGCAGTCTGTGGATGATGCCTGTCGCAAGATCGCCTGCACCACGGCATATGATTAACAAATTTTTCTTTTTTATCTGATTATTGCTCATATAATTAGTTACCCTGTTAACTTATTATTTCCATGTTTATCTGTAATATGTCGAAATCCGTCCTTCAAACCCGCTGTCGCGAAGCTTTTTGACATAGACCTGACGCAGCATGTCTATAACCGAGTCATCAACCACTACATCCTCTGCCATTCCTAGCTCGTTTTGCATAAGCTCATATCTGAACACGACGTCTTTACATAGCTTGCCCTTTTCCCACGTGCCAAGCACTATGATAACATCTGTGGTGAGCGGATATATGACAGGCTCATCCGCTGCCGGATATTTGAGAGAATGGTGCTTTGCTCCATCTGCTTCGATTATAACATAATCTAACGCCTGTGGCATGTCTTTAATCAGTCTATCAAGCAAATCATACGGCAGTCCGCACATCTTTGACTTTGACTGTTCTGATATTTTCTGCCCCGCCATGCAATACCCATCTTTTATTATTTTATCCCTTAACGCAAAAAAATCGCAGGATAGGTCAGTGTCAGCTTCGACATACATGTGCGTTGTTGTTGTGACAAGCACACCTTTTCCTCTCCTGTGATATTCCCTTGCAAGCTTATGGACGAGTGTGGTCTTTCCACCTGCGCCCACTATTGAAATCACTTTTTCCATATATTTCCATACTTTCCCACAAACAATAAAGCCGCCGGTGTACTTAATGCACCGGACGACTTTAAAATCCTAAGCGTTAATCATCCACACGCTTCACATCATCTTTTTCTTCCATATCCCACATATATGGTGCGTTCTTAGATTTCTTCGGCAAAATAATATTGAGAAGAATAGCGCAAAGTGAGCAAGGCACGATACCTGAACCGCCAAATATAAGCTGTACATAGTATGGCAGGTGTGATGTAGCACCTGTTGTAGCGCCAAGTCCGTAGCCTAAACCGATTGCAACTGAGATAATTGTAATCTCACGGCTGCCGATTGGCTCCTTTGTGATGAGCTCAATTCCCGAAATCAGGATAGAGGCAAACATCATAACAGCAGCTCCGCCGAGCACTGACTGAGGCATGATTGACATGAGAGCTCCAATTTTTGGGCAGAAGCCGCAAATGATGAGGAATATAGCTCCCATTGAAATAGCAAATCTATTGACAACCTTTGTCATTGAAACAAGACCTACATTCTGTGAGAATGAGGTATTTGGCAGTACTCCGAAAAGCGCTGCAAATGATGAACCAAGACCATCACAGATAACACCGCCTGAAAGCTCTGAATCTGTAGCCTCTCTGTCCATTCCACCCTCCACACAGGCTGAGATATCGCCAACTGTCTCGATTGCAGTAACGATAAACATGATGCCAATTGGGATGATTGCATTGGCATGGAAGGAAATTCCCACATCTGAAAGCTTTCCAAAGCCTATAAAGCTTGGAACTGCTATCCATGCTGCATTTTTAACCTCGTCAAAGTTTACTACCCATGAATATGTGTATTTGACACCGTCAGCAGTCACACCTGTATGTGACATGGTAAGTGTCATAATGATTGCTACAACATATCCTGCCAGGATACCAAAAAGGATGGCAGATGATGAAAAAATACTGCGCGACGGTGCAAAATGCTTAAGAAGCACGATTACTATAAGTACAACCATTCCAATAAAAAGGTTTGGCAGTGAGCCGTAATCATTTTTGCCTGTTCCACCACAGAAGTAGTTGATTCCCACTCCAAGGAGTGAAAGTCCTATTGCTATAACAACTGAGCCTGTAACGATTGCCGGGAAAAACTTGCGCAAAGGCTTTAAGAAGGCTCCGAGTATGCCCTCGAAGATACCTCCTACAAGGCAGGCTCCCATAATAGCTCCATATGCTATAACTCCGCCGCCACACGCTGCAACTGTATTATTTAATACTCCAAGAAAGCCCGAAGATGTTCCCATAACGATAGGTACCTTTCCGCCGACCGGTCCGATGGAAAACATCTGTACTAATGTGACAATACCTGCGATAATCATGGCATTCTGTAAGAGAGCTGTTCTAAGCTCCGCAAAGCCAGCGTCCGCTGTGAGTCCGCATGCTCCCATAACAATGATAAGAGGTGTAAGGTTTCCGATGAACATAGCCATAACATGCTGCAGTCCAAGCGGGATAGCCTGAGACAGAGGTATTCTGCCCTCAAACTGGTAAGGTGAAGAGTTTGTTGTCTTTTTCATTGGTTCCTCCAAATATTTATACTCTTATTTAATAAAAAATCACAAAATTATTTTACGAGCATAAGGCTATGCGGTCAATTTAGTATTACTTATAATATAATATCCATCTACTTATAAATACATGCTATTGAAATCCAGACATATCCATATCTTCGAGAGACATCTCAACCTTTACTTTCTGCGAGTCGATTATACCCTTGGAAAGTAAAACAACAGTTTCTACATGTCCGGTGTGAGCGAACTGGTCAAATGCCCGCACTTTTTGCAGCTCATATCCACCGTCTACTAAAATACGCAGATCTCTGGCAAGCGTAGCAGAATCACAACTCACATAGACAATCCGCTCCGGACGCATGGCAAGCATCGTGGACAAACACTGCTCATCGCACCCCTTCCGAGGCGGATCTACCACAATCACATCCGGATGGCGCATTCCTGCATCCAGATTATTGCTGTTGTAAAACGCTGGAAGTACCTCCTCCGCTTTTCCAACATAAAACTGTGCATTGGTAATTCCATTTAACGCAGCATTATTTTTTGCGTCCTCGATCGCCTGAGGAACAATTTCCACTCCGTATACCTGCTTTGCCTTCTGGGATAAAAAGAGCGAAATCGTGCCGATCCCGCAATACAGATCCCAGACGGATTCTTTTCCGGTCAGCTTTGCATACTCCAGTGCTGTGCTGTAGAGTTTCTCTGTCTGTACCGGATTGACCTGATAAAACGATTGCGGAGAAATGTGATAGGCAATCGCCGTATCTTTCACAGAAAAATCATTTGTATTGCGCAGATGGATATAATCCGTGATATAAGGCATGCCCCAGATACATTCCGTGCGCTTTCCAAGAATAACATTGGTGCGCTCGGTATTTATATTATAAGAAATAGAGGTCATCCCCGGAAGCACCGAAAGCCGTTCGATGAGCGCGTCTTTCTGTGGCAGCCCGTCTCCGTTAATCACCAGACATACCATCACTTCTTCGGTGGTAAATCCATAGCGGATCAAAACATGGCGCACCAGCCCGGTTCCGGTAGCCTCATCGTAAGCCGGAATCTGTGCCTGATACATCCACTCCTTTACTGCAGACAGCACATCTTTATTTTCCTTTACCCCAAGCAGACAATCCTCCACCGGAATGATCGCATGCGTGCGCGCTGCATAAAATCCAGTCACAAGATTTCCCTCTTTATCCTGTCCCACCGGAAACTGTGCCTTGTTACGATAACGGAATGGATGCTCCATCCCAACGATCGGCAGACACACCCGCTCTAACTCCTCTTTGGAAAATCCACCAATCCGCTGCAGATTACTGCGCACCTTGTTTTCCTTGAATGCAAGCTGTTCCTGGTAGGAAAGTGCCTGTATCTGACAGCCACCGCAGCGGCGGTGCAACGGACATTGCGGTTCTACACGGTATGGAGATGGTGTGATAATTTCCTCCACACGGGCATATCCATAATGTTTTTTCAGTTTTGTGGCACGGGCACGAATTTCATCTCCGATCAGCGCATCCTTGACGAAAAATGTCATCCCATCGTACTTTCCGATGCCTTCCCCGTCAACTCCCATATCTGTAATTTTCAAAGAAAATAAATCGTTTTTTTTCATCCTTTTAACCTGCGAAGTCGGAGTCAAAATATCTTTCGGCTCCGACTTTATCTCATCTTATTTGCTTGTCTTGCGTATATTTGTCTCCAGCAGACGGCTGTACCCCTGCCATTCAAGATTATTGTCCGGTACATTTGCCAGAATCTCCCGCATAGTTTCCATCTTTGCATCCACGTTGTCCGCGAAGCTCAAAGCCATCGCTTCAACCAGTGCCGGTTTCTTCGGAGATCCATACTCCAGTTCTCCGTGGTGCGCCAGAATGCAGTGCTTTAACTCATTTTCCAGAACCACCGGAAATCCCTCAATGGAACGGATTCCCTCGCCTACCCACTCGGCACCAATCATAATATGCCCAAGCAGCTGTCCTGCATCGGTATAATCATTTGCCGGAAACGCCGACAACTCTTTTAATTTACCGATATCGTGGAAAATCGCCGCCGTAATCAGAAGATCCCGGTTCAAAAACGGATAATTCTGCGCAAAATAATTACAGTTTCTTGTCACGCTGACGGTGTGTTCCAACAGACCTCCGACAAATCCATGATGTACACTCTTTGCTGCCGAATGAAATTTAAACCGGTCCACAAATGTTTGATTGTCGAAAAATCTGTGCAGCAGCTGGTTCAGGTAAGGATTTTTCACAGAATCAATATATCCTGTCAATTCGGCATACATCTCCTCCACATCCTTGTCCGTACAAGGAAGATACTCCTTAGGATCAATGTCCTCCTCTGAAACACGGCGTGCACGCCGGATCGACATCTGCAGATTTCCCTGAAAGCTGGTGACATCTCCCGTAACCGCCACATAATCCAGCGCGTCAAACTCATCAATTCCCACAGAACCCGGATCCCAGATCTTGGCATCAATCGTTCCTGTTTTATCCTGCAGGATCACATTGTCGTATGCTTTTCCGGCTTTGGTCAGTGCCGCCTGTTTGAATTTACACAGATATACTTCATTTACTTTTTCTCCTTCTCGGAGAGATTCAATATATTTCATAATAACTCCTTATGTCCAATTTTACTGCAAAACCCCTGCTTTTAATTTACAGGTAATCTTTTTATACCCCTTAGTACCTTCCCGCATAACCGTAACCGAATAGGTTTCTTTCGGTGTCAGCTGCAACAGCACCTCCCGGAATTGCTCTGCACTTGCAACCTCCTGGCCTGCAACGGAACGGATCACATCCCCGCTCTGCAGTCCCGCATCCATGGCAGGCGAATCCATCTCAACTTTTTTGATATATACGCCCTTTGGAATATCGTATTTCTGCGCAATATGCTGGGTAACAGTAGAAATGTGCACACCAAAATACGGCACCTCTTTGTCCGCAAATAATAGATCAATCACTGGCATCAGTTCTGATATTTCCACTGCAGTGAGCGTATTTGCAGAAGCCGCACTATAGCTTTGCATCACAACACCGACAAGTTCGCCATCCATATTGATCAGCACACCGCTTCCATTCTCGCTGGCAACAATATCTGTCGTGTATACACTGTAATTATTGTCCGGGGTGGAAATTTCATTATTGGTCGCTGTAATAGTTCCGGTCAGGATCGAATAATTCGTTCCAAGCGGACTACCGAGGGCAATCACAATACTTCCCTTATGTATGGTGTTTAAACCAGCTGTTTTCATCACGGTGATGGCATTCCTCGTGGAATCTTCCAGATCCTCCAGATCCACGGTAAGTGCCGCAAGACCGGTATTCCCATCGTATCTGACCAGCTTTGCCTCTGCCACCGCATCATTTACAAAGGTAACTTTGATCTTTGCAGCATCTTTAATCGTTTTTTTCTCCGTAAGAATCCAGAGTTTACCTCCACTTTCTCCAATGATCGTGCCACAGCCCTGACCTTCCCGTTCATAAGAGTTGTTAAACCAGTCCGTATCACTGACCACCCCTGTGATCGTAACGATGGACTTATTTGCCGTATTTCCAATGGTGTACAGCTCTGTCTGAATCTGTTGGTAATCGTCCAGCGTCATCGGCTGTCTCTCTTCCGGAGTCTGTGTCTCCTCCTTTTCCTCAGACCCCTGCTCCGTTTCTTCCACCGATGCCTGCTGTGAATCCTGTGCTCCGGTATCCGGCACAGGACCTTCCTCCTGCCGCAGAACCGGAATCATAAAAAGCAGCACCAGACACACAGCCAGCGCAAATACACCCCCACAGGCAGCAGATTCCACCAACCGGACCCACATACGTTTATAATTCTTTGGTTTGTCCTTAATCTGTTCTCTGACAAACGCATTCTTTGGTTGCTGTTTATCACTCATAACCACTATTATATTCGCATTTCCATGCACTTGCAACAATCACATTATTTTTCTTTTCCAAAATGGCACTTTGCGTTATAATACAAGAGAGAATACTATATAAAAAGGAATATCACTATGAATCAGAAAGTTTATCATACACTTGAATATTATAAAATACTGGAGCGTCTGGCAGATTATGCCAGCTGTGAAGAGGCAAAAGACC
>ENA-OOXA01001834-OOXA01001834.1-human-gut-metagenome-genome-assembly--contig:-NODE-1834-length-11070-cov-13.486337_pt1 | contig 11070 bp, 9 predicted proteins | sample MGYA00241581_ERZ501331 | MGnify/ENA primary metagenome ERZ501331 (study PRJEB25962, sample SAMEA2042982) | human gut metagenome | biome: human gut; feature: human-associated habitat; material: faeces...
TCCCTCATCAAATCCATCGTGATTTATTATAACAAACAAGGGGACGCTACCAAGCAACTGGAGGCTTATTATATGCTAGGAAGGATATATCGTACAATAGGGAATTCCACAATCACTACAGGCATTCCAACAAGCGGCAGAAATCAGTCATAAATGCGACCGACCGGAATTGTCAGGGCGTATTTATGAACAGATGAGTTACTTGTTTGCTTACCAAGAGCTATACCCGGAGGCTATTCAAGCCATCAAAGCCTCACATAAAATATTCCAGAAACATGGAGATGCAAAAGGAGTTTCCATAAGTTTAAGAAATATCGCCCGCATTTTCGACCGTTACCAACAGGTAGACAGCATGGCCTATTACTACCGTCGAGCTTATGAAACAGCCCTGACAACACAAGATTCGATTGTGACAAACCTCATCCTAAATGAATACATCTCAGCATTCATAGACCACGGTGTAATTGATAAAGGAGCCGCATTGATACACAAGCTGCCTCAAGAAATAAAAGACAAAAATCCGATTGCCCTATATTCGCAAGGCATGATTTGCCTGCATGCAGGACAGGCAGATTCCGCTTCCATGTATTTCCGAAAATCTCTACAACAGAAGGCCTCCCTTTATTTACAGCGCGACATCTACCGGCAATTGTCTACCCTTAATGAAAAACAAGGAGAAGTAGCCCAGGCACTCCATTATGAGCGTACATGTGCAATGCTCAAAGACAGCATTGCTGCTATCACACAAACAGAAGCTATTTATAAAATCCACGCACTTTACAACTACCAGAAAATCAAACAAGAAAAAGATCGGTTGCTGCTGCAAAACGAGCGTCAGCAAAAGCTTCTCTATTTATCTCTATTAACTTTATTAGGAATTGGCATATTAATCAGCTGGGGTATCCGGCGGTTTAAACAATACAAGCAAAACGTAGCACAGCAGAAAAAGGAATTGGCCAATTTAAGAGTTGAGCTGGAAAGAGAAAAAGAAACAGAACAAAAACAGGAGCATGAACTACAAAAGAATCAAACTAAAATAGAAGAATTGGAACTACTGATAGAAACAGCCCGGAAGGAACGAGACGAAAAAACTGAAACTTGTCAACAGTTACAACGCCAAATATCACAATTGGAAATTTCAAATCGGCACATCCGGCTTAACATGGATGAAAAGGCACTGGCACGGCAAGAAAAAGAACTTCGCAAACAGGAGATGCGGCAGTCGGCCATCTATTTATGGTTTCACGAGGAAAGCCACTGGAATCATATACCGGAGTCTGCCCCGCAATGGGAAGAGTTACGTAACTTAATCAAAGATTGTTTCCCGCAATTCATTGTGCGTTTACACACCCTCTATCCTAAAATCTCAGAGATGGAGTTGCGGACTTGTTTCTTGTTAAAACTGGAAATACCACTCAAAGCATTTCCTAAAATTATGAATAAAGCCAATGCCTCTGCAATCTCCAATCTGCGCACGCGCCTATATAAAAAGCTTTTCAACAAAGAGGGTACAGCAAGTGAACTGGATGAATTTATTGTTGATTTATAGCGAATTATAAAATGTGAAGAATTTGTGAACTTTTTGTGAACAAGTTTTTAGGGTATTCTAGAACCAATAGTCATATCTTTGCATCGCTTTGAAATTGAAATGATGTTAATCTATGAAAAGAATCGTATTTATACTACTAAGTATGGCATGGTTGGCTTGCATGAATGCTCAAGCCAAAATTCATCTAATGGTAACCTATCAGTGGGAAGACCTAGAATACCTCTCTCTTGATATTACAACAGCCAAAGAAGATTTTATCTTAAAATCTGAAATGGCACACGATGACTTACAGATACAAATTACTGGAGAAGACGGAATTACATATTATATGGGAACCGTGGATGTGCCTGCTGGTACGTATATAATTTCAGTGCCTCATCTGCCGAATGGTACTTATCAGATAATACTAACGACAAAAGAAAATCATACATACGCTGCCGTTTTTATTAAACAATAAAATACTTGTAGGATTGAAGTTCTTAGTAGATAAAAATATCGTTATCGTACTGAAAGGACTATCATTACAAAATAGGGAAACACAAACTATTCGCGATGAAACATACCATCTACATCTTGTTTGTTCTCCTCTTGGTTTCTTGCCAAATGAGAATCGTAGAACCAGGAATCGAGGAAGCATTCTCAAAAGCTGGAAAAAACCGTGCAGAATTACTGCACGTGCTTCAGCATTATGAGGAGAGCAGCAATTCACTGAAACTTCGTGCAGCCCAATTTCTTCTTGAAAACATGGCAGATAAGGGATACCTGACGGGAAGAAGCATTGAGGAGTATTATAACTTTATAGATTCGGTATACCAAATCAAGCAAGAAGAATATGATATACCTTATATATATGCTACCTTCCGGCAGCAAGCTAAATATCTGAAGGAAAATCCGGTGTTGAACTGGGATGTACAGACACTGTCTGCAGATTATTTGATTCAGAATATTGACGAGGCTTTTGCTGTACGGAACCGTCCGTGGAACCAGCACCTTACGTTCGAAGAGTTTTGCGAATGGATTTTGCCCTACCGTGTCGGGACAGAAATCCCGGAAGCATGGCGAACACTGTATCGCGAACGTTTCGAACCGCTGCTGATGAACGACAGCATTCGGACAGCGCAGCAGGCGTGTAAGGTTATCAATGACGAACTGATAAAGCTGCCCATCCATATTGCAACCCAGAGTGCTATGGGTATCTGCATACGACCAAGCACATTAATCAACATCAAATTCGGTTTATGTGGAGACTATGCCAACTTGGCGGTATATGCCATGCGAGCTTGCGGAATTCCTGTAGGTGTTGAAACCATACCGCATTGGGGTGACGGAAATCAAGGCCATGTATTTAATGTTGTGTACGACAACGATGGTACATTCCATGATTTTTCGGGAGCAGAACAAAATCCGGACGAACACCTTATCCGCTTCCGGCATAGGATACCCAAAGTTTATCAGCGGACGTTCGGGAAATGTGCCGGGTCACTTGCCATGCTGCATGGAGACGAGGATATACCAGAGTTTTTTCGGGATGCATTCAGAAAGGACGTAACTTCTCATTATCCTTTCATTGAGTCCAAAGATATTACAATCGATTTGAAACAATCTCCCAACCGGCAGTTCGCTTACCTCTGCGTGTTCGATCCAAGAGGATGGATGCCCGTTGCATGGGGGAATGTGAAAGGTACACAAGCAGAATTCAAGGCCGTGGGACCAAACATCGTTTACCATACCGCCTTGTATGCCGATGGCAAACTGCAACTGACCGGTAATCCTTTTTTATTGGATACCCTTGGAAATATAAACTATTTCACCCCGCAGACAGAATGCATATCGTATGTGCTGGAGCGTAAAAACCCGGAAGCTCCCAATCTGGCCTATTTGCCGCCATTGATGCCCGGCAGTCGTTTTCAAGGAGCAAATAAAGCGGATTTCAGTGATGCGGTTACATTTCATACGATTAAAGAAATACCGGAATTTAAATATCTCACAGTCGAAAGTGAAAACCGTACACCGGTAAAATATGTGCGCTACCAATCGTCCGATAAGACATGGGGCAATATGGCTGAGGTAGAATTCTATGCAGAAGGCTCGGATGTTCCCTTAAAAGGTAAAGTTATAGGAGCATATATGCCAAGTATGTATTATCCCCGTAACGGGGCCGAAAAGCTGTTTGATGGTGACCCGCTGAGTTTCTTCCACTCGAACGACACGTTATCGTGGGGAGGCCTGGAACTGGAACAGCCTCTTGTGATAGACAGAATACGCTATATCATTCGCAATGATGATAACGGTATACGCAAAGGGCATGAGTACGAACTGTTTTATATGAAAGACGGCGCGTGGCTCTCCTTAGGGAAACAGACAGCGAAGGAAGACGACAGGCTGCTGTATGACAAGCTTCCACAAGGGGCTTTATTTTGGCTGCGGGATTATACAAAAGGGGTGGAAGAACGAATATTTGAGATAGACAAAGATAAACAAGTAATTTGGCATTAGAAAATGGGAATTTTAAGAACATCGTCTTATATGATTCCAGTCAAACTGGAAAAGGAAGAAGGTAAGTATATGCTGATTCATGGCTATACGGGAGCTATAGATATTGTAACGGAAAACCTATTGGAAAAAATAAAGTCATTTGCCAAAGGTCATGACTTTTCGGATAACATGTTGCAGCAACTTATAAAAAGAGGATATATTACTACCAAAACTCCAGAAGAGGAATATGCTTATGTAGCAAGAGTAGCAAAGGCTATACATAAAAGAAAACAAATTTTAAATACTTCTTTTACTTGGGTCGTTACATACAATTGCAATTTCCGTTGCCCATATTGTTTTGAAAATAGGGAAATGAAAGATAATCAACATAGTAATACTCTTACCATAGAAGAAGTAAACAGTATATATCGAGCTATGGAGCAAATACAGCCTCATAAAGAATTAAGATCATCAATATTAACACTTTATGGTGGTGAACCGTTGTTAGCAGAAAATAAAGAGATTGTAAATTATATTGTTGAAGAAGGAGTAAAAAGAGGCTACAAATTCAATGCTATTACAAACGGCTATGAATTAGAGCATTACTTAGATTTATTATCACCCACAAAAATTTGTAAATTACAAATAACGATTGATGGCCCCAAAGCCATTCATGATACAAGAAGAATACATTACAAAGATCATGGGACTTTTGATAAGATTATTCACAACATCAGCATGGCCTTAAAGAAAAATATAAAAGTATCCGTTCGTATAAACACCGACAATCATAATGTTGATAAGTTTATCGAATTAAAGAAATACTTTTCCAAGATAGGCTTTGAAGATAATCCTAACTTTAGAATATATACAGCTATACTACGAGATTACGATTCTATATCTTCATCAGAACATGAAAAATTACAGTTTATTAATGCAAAGTCCTATATAGACAAACATTTACAATACGATACTTATCAGGATTGTAATGACTATGGGCTAAGCAAATTCTTTTTAGATTCAATGATGGGGAAAAAGAACCTTACATTTCGATCAACATTCTGTTTAGCTCAACTTCAAGGATATGTTTTTGCTCCTAAAGGGAAAATATACCCTTGTTGGGAAGTAATAGGTGACAATAGTCATTTAATTGGGCAATATTCTAAAGACGGCTTAACATGGTACAATCAAACCATGTCACGATGGAGGGAAGTTGATATTACTAAACGAGAAACATGTAGCAAATGCCATTATGCATTATTTTGCGGAGGTGGTTGTCCGGCTCGTACATTAGAAGGTAAAAATGAACATTGTGCTGTTTTACAAAAAATGTTTGAACATTCTGTAAATCTGGCTTATACCAGATTTATAATTAATAATTAAATAAATAGTATTTTTATGTTAAACAACGAAGAAATGGTATCTTTGAATACCGAAATGTCAGAATTCGACATTAAAGAGTTGGAACAGCGTTTAGAAACTGATCCATTAGCAGTTAGTGGTTTATTAAATCTTTCAAGCGATGTAGTAGCTTATAGTGAAGATTGGTGTCTTTGGGATAATAATTGCGGAGAACACAGCTAATAAGTCACTTTTTACCTATCAGTTTTTTTAATTCCTTATGTCTAATTACTGTTTTAGAGTTTAGTCATACATTAAATACCTGATAGGTATTTTCTGATTTTAATTATGGGGCGTAATAGGCAAATAGATAAACAAGGAGATAACGACATGAAATTGAGAAGAATCATTACCTGTATATGTATTTTGTTTATGGCTGTATATAGCCATGCACAAAATATATTAAATGGAACAATTGAAAGCGAAGAAGGAGTAAAGATAGAATATGCCACAGTTCGATTGTTGACCCCTGATTCCATTTTTGTAGCAGGTACTATAACTGACACAAAAGGGAATTACCAGGTTAAGGTAAATGCAGGGAAATATATTTTAATTGTTAGTATGATAGGGTATAAGACACAGTCTATGCCTGTTACAATTGCTTCTGAAAAAGCCTCAGTTCCACTTATAAAACTTCAAAACGAAAACGTTATGTTGGATGCCGTTACTGTAACGGCCAGTTCTATTGTCCGGAAGGAAGACCATTTGCTGATTCACCCTGATGAAAAACAAACAAAACATGCCAGTACAGGTTATGACCTCTTAAACAATTTGATGATTCCTGGCATCGATGTTGATCGTAAAGCCGGGAAAGTCAAGACATTTGGTGGTGATGTTACGCTTTACATAGACGGCAGGAAAGTGGATTATCGGGAAATTCAGAGTCTCCGCCCAAAAGATGTAGAACGGATTGAATATTATGATGTGCCGACAGGTAAATATGCCAATGATGTAGCCGCAATCAATTACATTACGCGTAAATATAAAGCGGGAGGATATATCTCTTTGGATGCTAATCAAACGATTGGCTATTTAGCAGGGAATTATAATGCTGTTGCTAAATTGGCGCATGGGAACACCAGCTATACGCTTTTTGGCGGATATGATATGAAAAGATATGATGGGATAAATACAGAGGGAGAAGAACTATTTCACTTCGCGGAACAAGATATCAGACGTTTAACATCCACACTCGATGGAAATGTAAAAACGAACAACCAATATGTACAATTAAATGTAGAAAACCGGAATGACAAGCGAACGTTGGTCGGGAAGTTGTCATTTGTCCGAGACGATGAGCCTGATAATTACAATCGGAATCGCTTGGAATACGAGGGGGCTAATCCTACAATACAGGAATCAGAAACGCAAGAGACACAGAGGGGGTTAAAACCGAATTTGAATTTATACGGTTATTTTAACCTCAAACATGACCAGTTTATTGAGGCTACATTTACGGGAACTTATACCAACAATGATTATACCTATTCTTATCAAGAGAATAATTATAAAACCTTTACCCGAACAGACGAAGATTTATATGCTTTGTTTGGAAACATAAATTATGGTATCAAATTTAAGCACCAGAATTCTTTGAGCGGGCAATTGTTCCATTTTCACAATATCAGTATGTCCAGTTACTCAGGGAGTAACAATACCTGGCAGCATTTATGGACGGGAGAAACAATCTTCTTCGTGGAATATAGCCATCAGATAGGGAAGAAATTCACATTGAAAGCAGCACCAGGATTCTCTAATCTGCAATATAAACTTCACGGAGCGGAACGAGTCAAACAATTCTCTCCCCGTTTGCGTGCCCGTTTGATCTATCGTCTTGCTAATAACCAACAACTACAATGGACAGGCAATATTGGTAATACATTCCCAAGTATCAGTACGATGAACAATACGACACAGTTCGTTGATTCGCTAATGATAAAACGAGGAAATCCTACTTTAACTCCAGCAAAACTTTATGGAACAGGACTGATTTACGGGTTACAAACCGGTCGTTTCAATCTGCAAAGTATGGTAAATTATTCTAGAGGCAAAGGGGTAACAACGTCTCTATTCTATGAGGAGAACCAGAAGTTGGTACAAAGTTATTCATGCAATAACAATGCTAATATTTGGAATGCTTATCTATCCCTCTCTTATAAAGTAACAAATAATCTTCGTCTTAAATTGGATGGGTCATGGATGAACTTGAATTGTCGGGGAGATTTATATGAGAAATTCAATTCTTTATCAGCTAAGGCACAAGTTGATTATTACTTAAAAGACTTTGCTTTCAGTTTATATGGAAAGAGCAAGGAAAAGCAAATGAATATTGATTTGGTAGAGATAACAATGCCTGCATGCTATGGCTTGTCGATATCTTATAATCACAAAAATCTGCATGCCGAAGTAGGAACGGAAAGTCCATTCACAAGTAAAAGCGAACAGGTGTATGAAATGACACAAAACGCTTATCATTACAAAAACAACCTGACTTCTCGAACTTTCCAGCAAACTGCCTACATTAAATTAGCTTATACATTCGATTTTGGAAAGAAGACAAACCGAAGTTATAACAATGTAGACCGGAGCATCAACAGTGCCATCCTGAAAGCAAGATGATATGAATATATATAAAGACATCATCATTCATCAGAAACTTTCGTCAGCTACCCAGGAGGAGCGTGTGCTGCTCTCGTGCGGCGGACAGTACTACGAAGCCAGTCCGGCCATGGCAGAACTGGTGGAAACGCTGCAGCGGCATGCCACGGAAGAAGAAGCGATTGCGGCCTATACTGAAAAGAAGGCAGGCAGATACACACCCGAACAGGTACGGCTGATTATCGATAAGTTCATCATACCCTTGCTTACACCCAAGCAGCAGAAACGCTCTTTCCTCTATGAAAAGGAATTGTTCAGTGCGGCGGCAATCGACAAGTTTTCGGATACGTTCCGCTTCCTGTTCAACCGCTGGTATATGCTGACGGTATTTCTTGTAGCGGTATCCCTGGATACCTGGTTCTTTTTCCGTACACCCGACCTTTTGTTGTTCAACAACAAGGTAAATGTCTATTTGGTAGTAGGTCTGTTTGCCTTCATGCTGGGTTCGTCGTTCTTTCACGAACTGGGACACGCTTCTGCCTGCAAGTATTTCGGCGTGCGGCACGGCGGAATTGGCTTCGGGTTGTACCTCAATTTCCCGGTCCTCTATACGGATGTGACGGAAGTGTGGAAATTGAAGCGGGGAGAGCGATGTGTGGTGAATCTTGCCGGTGTGTATTTTCAAAGCTGGTGGCTTATCATCCTGCTGGTGGCCTTTCTGATGACGGGAAACGATATCTTGCGTTATCTGATTCTGGTCATGAATCTGGGGTTTGCAATGACCCTGAATCCTTTCTTCAAGTTCGACGGATACTGGATGGCATCCGACCTGCTGGGGGTGCCCAACCTGCGGCAGCGTTCGCTGGAACTGCTTGGCTATATATGGAAGAAATTACGCAAAGAGCCGGAAGGCAAGCGGCCTTACCTCTTGCAGATCCGTCCGTTAGAGCGATACGGACTGCTTGTTTATTCGGTAGTAGTCAATCTTTTTATGGGATTCTATTTCCTGTATGTCATTCCGACTTTCCTATACCGGTTCGTACAGACTTTTCCCGATGCGGTGAACGAGCTGATTCTTTACCTGTCGAACCGGATGATGCCGCCGTTTGCCTTGCTGCGTAACATCGGCATGCAGCTGGTCTTTCTCGGACTGATAGGCTATCTGGTATACAGGTCTGTTATCCCTCTGGTAAGACGTTATGGAAGTAATAAGATACAGCGGGGGTAAAGAAATCTGTGTGGCGCTTGGGGTGACGATTCTTCTGGCACTGTTCCTGTTCAGGGTGGAAGATTCGTACCGCATCGGCCTGTTGCTGGTGGCTGGGGCACTGCTGCTCCTGCGCCCGCTTCCTTTCCGGAAATGGAGCCGGCTGGACGGATGCGTAGCGGCCCTTGCCCTGTCCGACCTCTTTTCCTGTTTTTATGCAGCCTGTCCGATACCTGCCCTGGACGCGGCTTTTTATTCGGTCTATATGCTGGCAACGTATTTTGTCTGCCGGAGGCTGTTCGCCCACGGGCGTGCCTTGCAGGTTTTACGTGTGGGAAGCTTGTTCCCGATAGGAGCTGCCCTCCTGCTGGCTGTCTGTTCCTTCTTTGTTTTCCGAAGCTCGGTACTGGAAGCCGGGGTCGAAGATACGTATCATTTCCGCTTTTTGTTCCGTCCGTTGGGCTACATCACCAACATCTGGGCAGAAGTGCTGCTCTCGATTATTTGCAGGACAGAAACTATGATGCTGCCTGTGCCTGCCATCCGGAAGATGTCCAGCTGCAATATCTGTATGCCCTGTCCGTAGCAAATGAATATCCCGAAAGATCAGACTCGATTTTGGAATCTCTTGTGTCCCGTTATCCGAGGAACAGCCTGTATCTGTCGGCATACGCCAGACGATGCTATCAGCAAGGCGACAGTGCGGCAGCTTTACAGCTGATGGCGGAAGCCGTACGTTACACACCGCGTATGGCCAATGGCGAACTGATGCAGGCATGGAAGCATCAAGATTCACTGTTCTACAACCGGGTGTGGGAGGCAGCCGTTTCTTTTCGTCCCGCACCGGGCGCGGCACCTGCCGATTATGCCCGTTACGGCTATCTGGCATATACAGCCGGGGATACGCTACAAGCTGAAAAGTATCTGCGACAGGCTGTCCGTGCATTGCCCAATCTGACGACTCCATGGCTGCTGCTGGGCGATACGATGAAATACCGTCTGCTTATTTATGGTGCCTTCCAGCGGGATTTGTCGCATAAAAAACTGCCGGAACAGCCTGTTCTTACTTCCGACAGCCTTTTCTATATGAATTACGATTTGAAAGTGCAGAACTGGTATGGCGGTAGTCTGAATCAATAATTCATAAACAATGAAGGTTATACATCCACCGGAATAAAAGCGACCACCAAGGAACTACCGGCAGCAGTCCAACCTTCCTATTCATCGCTACAGACCGCCTTCCACTCGCCGATGGTACCCGTCTCGGAAGAAAAGACGGCACCTATCCTGTACAACTTGCGGGAATCGGAAGCATATTCACGGGCATAACCCTTCTCCTCTATCTGGCGCAACGCATCGGAGGCCGTACCGTCCAGCTTGAACTCGAAAATGTAGACATACTCCGGAGTCTCTACGATACAGTCCACACGGCCCTGACTCTGGACCTTCTCCACATACACCGTATAGACGCTCACCAGACGCATAATCAGATAGAAAGTATACTGGAAATAACGTTCACGCTCGGCCTCATCCTCCTTGCGGCGCATCGTATAAGGTATACCTGCCAGAAAGGAGGTGAACAGCGTACAGAGCTTTTCCGGATTGCCGGCTTCCATGGAATCAACAACATCGTCAATCCAATTGGATACTAGCTGCTTGGGCCTTAAATAGGAAGTTGCCAGAGCTGTCAGAAATCCGTTCTTCACCTCGTTGTTAGGAAAATCCAGCAGGAACTTGTTCCGTCTCATGTCATAATCCTTGATGGTCAGGTAACCGCTCTGGTAGATCATCGGCAGGGGCTGTTCCATGTCGGCCTTGTAGTCGATAAACTCCTCGGGAC
>ENA-OOXA01001836-OOXA01001836.1-human-gut-metagenome-genome-assembly--contig:-NODE-1836-length-11063-cov-2.022166_pt1 | contig 11063 bp, 9 predicted proteins | sample MGYA00241581_ERZ501331 | MGnify/ENA primary metagenome ERZ501331 (study PRJEB25962, sample SAMEA2042982) | human gut metagenome | biome: human gut; feature: human-associated habitat; material: faeces...
TCGGATGTATCGGCGGTACGGCCATGCTTCTCTGTGCCGTCGTGCTTTTCCGTATGTGGCGGAAACATCCTGGGGGAAGTTCGCGACCGGCTCTGCTCTGCCTGACAGCCATTGCCGTCTTTTCCCTGTTCTCTTACCCATTCCGCTATCCGCACACGTGGATACTGTGTATGGGTTCCACCCTTGTTTTGGTACTTAACGGACACCCGGCATTACGACAGACAACGGGATGTCTTTCTTTCGTGACAGCCCTCCTTCTCACTACGCTCTCTGTTTTCGCGTTCAAACGTATGCGGGCAGAAATTCTATGGTGTGATACCGCCAACCGCTCCCTCTGCGGCATGACAAAAAAGATGTTGCCCGTCTACAAGGGACTTTACGATAAATTGGGAAACGAACCGCTGTTCTTATATAATTATGCCGCCGAACTGAACGTAGCCGGCCGGTATGAGGAGAGCCTGCGTATATGTAAGGCAAGCTCGGTACGGATGTCCGATTACTACACCCGGCTTCTTCAGGCAGACAACTGCAAACAGCTAAGGCGTTATAAAGAAGCTGAACGTCATTTGCAGCAGGCCTCATACATGTGCCCTAACCGTTTCACTCCCCTTTATGAGCTTTACACCATATATAAAGCCCAAGGAGACACGGCATCCATGCACCGCACGGCAGAAGCCATCCTTCGGAAACCCATCAAAGTGGACTCCCCGAAAGTGCGACAAATCATCGCAAAAATGAAACGATTCAAACAGATTAATTAACTATTAAAAAAAACACTCATGAAAAAAGCATTTTTCATAACGATTATGTCAGCATTGCTGATTTGCAGTTGCCAAAAAGAGAACGAAGAGGTGTACAGTTGCAACAAACATTTGAACGAATGGGCGCACGAAAACTTGCAATCCATTCGTTCTATGGACCGTGACGCTTGGCTGAATTTGGATGAAGAGTACAAACGTCCAGCTTTCAACGCCCTCACTCCCGAACAAAAGTTACTCTTCTGGAAAGACAAACTGAAAGAAGTCATGACTTCTTTCGAATGGAGCGAACCGGAAAGACAACATCTCATGAAAATGTACCGGTATTTGGAAGAACATCCGGACATTTATGAACCGGATTTTTTTGCAGATTCTATCCGAGAGGAAAACTTCGATAAGTTTATTGCAACTTGGACTGTTGATGCTATGATTGATTATGAATGGACTGAAGAGCTGCTCTATGGTATTTTATATACAGGAAACCGAATGACAGATAAAGAGGGTCATTTTCAGATTGTACATAAGAAAAGGGTTATAAGTAGAAAAGAAAGTGCCCCTGATGAGAACTGTAATTGTAATAAAGAAACAGAATATAAGAACTGTAGAGGGGAAGCGTGTACAGGAACGGAACGTGGATGCGGCCCCGCAAGTGCAAAACCGTGCGATGGAAAAAAACATTAAACAAAAGGCCGTTTATATATCGGCCTACATATTTTGCCTGATATGTCCCCCACTGATATTAAGTGGGGGCCTAGGCCATGGTATTACTCTTTGGAGAGATTGGTGGATATATCTACCGCTGTTTCTAATTGGGATTTTTGCATCATTTGGAAACAAGAAAATACGGAATCTGGCATTTGTGTTTCAAATGCCAATAACTATTAACGGTATATTTACTACCGTTTTTTCCCCTCTCCTTTATTTGGGACATACTTATTATGTGGTAATCACCACTGGCCTCTACTGTGCATTCTTTATTATATGGCATTCCTATTCTCTGACCATAGTTTCTGCATGGCAAATACTTGGAACCATATATCTCGGTATGTTGTTTATACAGGTCGCTCTGATGTTATACTTAGGAATGTACTGGAATGACTTTATAAATTCAATAGCAGGAAGTTTCTCTACAGACATTGTATATTCGATTGGGTTGTTGTTCACAACATTGTTTTGCCACATTAAAACTTATATATTGAAATGGGTGATACTATTTAACGGCCTCTGCATATACATATTTGTAGGTGGGTTCTATATAGATCCCTATGTATTTAACAAATTACAATATGGTACATTTATTGGAGAAACAAAAGAGAAGGCAGTCCTCATCCTGCCAGAGACGGACAAAGAAAAAGGATCCGAAACGAATATTCTCCAGGGATATCAGGTATGCATGATTGCTCATAGCCTTAACCCTTGGACAACCAAAATGTTTGAAGGTATTGCCTTACAATTCCATAACCATCCCGTCAGGTTTTTCATCTTGGGAGTGACCGACACGCCGACCGAAGCCGAGGTTCTCTCACGGGAACATAAGACCATGCATGTGACCGTACCCTTATACTTCATTAGCAGGGAAAAACTGAAGAAATCTCCGCTTAAAGCTAACGCATACGGAGACTATGTTTGTATACTCAAGAATGACACATTAATATATAAAGGAGAAGCAGACCCGACAACCCGGGCAATCCGCTTCTTATCAAATGAATTACAACCATGAAGATTTATTTCAAAACATCCACCATCATCATTTTATCCTTGCTCTTCACCAACTGCCGCAAGGAGTCTACCTCTTACCTGCAAAGAGCTTATGAAGAAGCTGTCAAACTCCATCAGGAAGGTAACCTGAACGATGCAGTCTTTTATTATCAGTTGACCGCCTTGAACTGCCAATACCACCCCGAAGACAGCCTGACTTATTGGTGGAAAGCCATGTGTGGACAGGGAGAAGTTTGGAGACAAAAGAACTTCTTGGACCGTGCGCAGACTGATTTTGAAACTGTCTTGCAAAATGCCCCTAAATACCGGCTTGACACGGCTGAATACATTGCAAGCCGCAAATTGACCCTTATCGCCTTGGAACGACAACACTATGACAAGGCTTATTCTTACGCCATGCGTGCCTGGAAAACGGCTGCAAAAAAGCAATTTCCCGAGACGATGACGGACGGACAGGAAAACGAAAGGATATTGGCAGGGTTCGCTTGTGCTTTGAATAACGGACAAGCCGTTTCGGATACGGTATTCGGACAAATGGAAAAACTGGCAGCAAGTCCGTCATTGGAACTACGGACTACTGCCCTTAAACTGCTTTCATTATATGAAATGCAGGGTTCCGGCAAGCGCAGCCATCTATCCCAGTATATTGAAAATGAAAACGAATACTGGAACCGTCGGTTTCAAAGTTTTACCGATGCCTCGGAAAGTGAGAAGAAACAACTAATTGCAGAAAGGGATGCCATTGCCGCTGAACAAAAAAATACGTTATTCATATCCCTGACCATCTTTACCTTGTTACTTGGAGGCAGTCTCTACGCCATGGCAGACCATCGTCGCAAGCATGAACTTGACCGTATCCGGCTCATCTTGAATCAAAAGGAACAAACCATCCACTTTTTGGAAACGAAACAAGAAAACTCTGAAAAGCTACTCTCACAGCTAAAAGAAAAAGAAGAAAGAATGGTTGAACTGGAACGACGTGCACAAAAACTGAACGAAATGCAGAGGTTATTAGGAGACAGAAAAGAAGATACGAAAAAAGTGACTCGACAATTAGAAGATTTAAACACTCTTAAAGACCAAATACAACAAAAAGAAAAAGAATGGGAAACTACCGAACAGCAACTTAGGAATCGTCTTTTATACCACATGGAAATCGGACGCAACCTACCCACAGCCGACAATCCGAACAAACCTACTCCCAAAGAATACACAAACTTAATCGCTACGGAGGAAAAGAAAATTTTATTCTTGAAAGAAATAGATTATTGTTTCAATAACTTTGCAAGCGGACTCAAAAAAATTACACCCAATTTAACTATGCATGATGTGGTTCATTGCTGCCTCTTCCGCTTAGGTATCCGTACGTCAGACATCGCTGCAATGTGCAGCCTGACTAATAGTACCATATCGTGTCGACGGAAACGCCTTGAAGCCAAAATGGAGGCTAAAACCTAAGTTTCAATACACGATGCAAATTATTTTTTGGATGAGAATTTTATAAATAACAAATATTCAGATATATATAAAATTTCCAATACCCTAAAATGCAAACTAAAATATTTGGATTTTACTCGACAACGTGCCTAACTTTGCCATGTAAGAATCAAAATTATGTCGAACATATCAAACAAAGTCCAATGGATTAAACGGAAACAAGGAGGATACGGCAATGAGATGTTACCGGCTTCAAAAGAGGAAAAGTAACAACGCTAATTTCAATTTTCTAAAAATTACCATCATGAAAAAAGTAAAAGTTTTCATTGCCATGATTGCCGTGGCACTGGGTGGACTTATCATTTGGAGTTGTACCCAAGACGAAATGGAAAACGGACAAGGCACCTACCGTTATTCAGCAGAAGAAATCGTCACGCTACGTGCTATGGCAGAAAAGTATGGAGTGCCGGAAGTTGTATTTGAAACAGAGTCGGGAATCCCACTTCCGACATTGGAAGAAATGGAAGAAACTTTTAAAAACTTCGGGCTGATAAAAGCTTCATTAACGGCTCAGTTGGAAGTAATAGACTCAACCTCCCACTCAATGGTCTTCAAAACAAAAAAAATCCCATTCAAACGATTATCTTCCATATCCGAAAGCATGAAGACAGAACGCGAAATCACATATGGAACTTTAATATGGAACATATCCTGGCAACAAAGTGTTTATAATGGAAGTTACCAATGTCCAGTCGTTAGTGCAACGGGAACAATAGAATTTTCTCCTGAAATGCAACGTCTTGGATATTTTACAAGCAACAATAGAAATTTTTGTTCTATACGTGGGACAGAGTTATACATAACATTTGAATGCCAAATAAACTACAGTCGTTCTCATTTTAACTTTGCATACTCAGACTGGGTGCATTCTGGATTTAGGCCATATCGGTAACAATACACATGAGGTTGCCTCAGAATCAGGCAACCTCATCAAACCAATTAGCTGTATATGAAACAAATTATCTTTATTTCCATTTTTATCTTTTGGAATTATCTTTGCTTTGGCGCAACTACATTCAATACAGATTCTTTACAACGTAGAATGTCACTCTTCGGAACGATGCTGCCGCAAGAAAAGGTATACGTGCACCTCGACAATACCTGCTACTTCGTGGGCGATACGATTTGGTACAAAGGATACGTCACACGAAGCGACAAAGGAACACTGACCGACTTGAGCAAAATCCTCTACGTGGAACTGCTCACACCGGATGGATTCCTCGTCGAAAGGCAGCAACTCGAAATGCCGAATGGAACAGCTAACGGTACTTTCGTACTGACGGATTCACTCTATGCCGGATATTACGAACTACGGGCATACACACGATGGATGCTCAACTTCGGGCAATACGAACATCCGCATGCCCAATGGAGCGAGGACGCTTTCTATAACAAGGAAATGGCCAAAGACTTCTTCAGGGATTATGAAAAACTCTATTCAAGGGTGTTCCCCGTCTACGACAAGCCCAAAGAAACGGGACATTACACCAAAGACATGACACTACGTCCTTTAAGGAGGTACTTCAAGGCACGAAAAGGAAAACCGGAACTCGAACTGAAATTCTATCCAGAAGGAGGCAACCTCGTCGCAGGAACGGACTGCAACGTTGCCCTGGAACTCAATACAGAAGAGGGAGAACATCTGGAAAACGTGGAAATTGACATACTCGACCCACAAGGAAGGAAGATAACCAAAACCCGAACCGGAAACAGAGGAAGATGTACATTCCTACTGAACAACGTTGGAACCCAAGAAGAGTACAAGGCCGTTTTCCAATACAAAGGATATGACTATGAAGTGAAACTCCCTGAAGTGGAGGAAGAAGGCATCGCCTTGCAGGTTAGACAGGACACCCTGCTAAGAATAGAACTGCAAAGAAGCGAAGGATTGACGGACTTCCCGGAAGGACTGGCCCTGCAGGTTATGGCACAAGGAGTACCCCAAACCTTGCAGCACATCGACTTCGGAGACAAACGAAAGACAAACGTAACCATCCCGTTGAACGAACTGCGCACGGGGGTGAACCAAATCACAGTATTCGACGGGAAAGGGCAAATCTATGCCGACAGGCTGTGTTTCGTCAACCGCCACGACTACGATTCTGCAAAGATCGACATCCATGGAATAGAACCACAATACGAGCCGTTCGCACCCGTCACACTAAACCTGAAACTACAAGACACGGCCACATCCGTATCCCTTGCAGTCAGGGACAGGGCCATGGAAGAACAAACCTATGACAACGGAACCATGCTCACGGAAATGATGCTCGCCAGCGAAATCAAAGGGTTCGTCGAAAATCCCGGATATTATTTCGAAGCTGACGACAGTATGCACCGCAGGGACTTGGACCTGCTGTTGATGGTGCAGGGATGGAGAAGGTACGAATGGAAAGAGATGGCGGGAATTGAAGCCTTTTCATTACGGTTCCTGCCCGAAAAGTCACAGACTATAGAAGGACAGGTGAATCATACCTATTCATTATATAAAGACAATGATTTCGGAGAAAAAGCATGGATAACCTCATTAATGAGAAAAGATGCACATGACAACCAAAAAGAAGAAGTTAAACCCATTGATTTCTATACCACAGAAATATGCGCCTCTAAATTCAAAGGTAAAACACTACAGGACTTGTACGCTCCATCCATCTCAAAAATGAAGAAGGAAGTACATGTCATAGCTTCTTTCCTCCAAGGAGAAAGCACGCTTGAACTAATGCAGAAAACCCAACAAAGTACATTCTACATGGTTACCCCAAAATTTTATGAAGATTGCGTATTAAACCTCATGGCTTCTGATGCCAAAGACCCAGTAAGGGATGCCATAAAAAAACAGAGAAAGGGATTCATGGATGAAACAGAATATCCCGATTTTTACGTAAAGCTCAACCATTTCTATCCCAATTTCCCTAAACCGTACACATTTTACCAAGACAAAGAATATGAAACGAACTATCCTGACAGTCTATACACCGTTTCTGGCGTATTCAACGGGCGTAAACTTCCCACTGTAACCATTCGCAACAAACGAAATGGATTACGACGATTCAACAACAGCAAACCCACCATCATCATAGATGCTTATAAAGCTTTCAACCTCATAACCGACCATGGATTGAACGGAGGAAAACATGATTGGAGAACTTTCTCACAACAAATCGCTTTTAGTTTTGCGAATGACATGGGACAAGACAGACGGTACTCTATCAAAGAATGGTTTGACGGAATCCCATTAAAAATGAATCCAAATGAAAATACCAGGAATGACCAAGACTTCAACAGCCAAGAAGACTACGCCATTGCCAGTTCCAATAAATCGGGAATTCTCCTTTCTGATAAATATGAAGAACCGGAGCATGACGAAAAAAGTCCAACCCCAATAGGCTCCAATTTCAGTATTTCCAAACAAAAGCTCAAAAAATACCGCCTGCTCCGCTACCTTGACAAAATCTATATCTACACCGATTATGCCCCTCGCGAACAAGGCAGTTGGAAGTATGCACAAGACAACCAGCCCGAAGTCATCATAGACTACCGTCTCTTCCCCAACGACGGACAGCAAAGGACTTACCGGGACCGGCATTACGTCCTGCGAGGCTACGCCGTCTGTGAGGATTTCTACAGCCCCGATTACAGCCGGAAACCTCTGCCTGAAACCAAGGACTACCGGCGCACACTGCTATGGATACCGGAAGTCAAGTTCGATGAAAAAGGAGAAGCTACCGTACGGCTCTTCAACAACAGCAAACAGACCGTCATTTCCGTGGAGGCGGAAGGCATCACTGGGAAAGGAATACCTATCGTATGGAAGTCTGACGTTTGTACAATGAGCAAAAGGAACAAAGATTACCTTTATAAAACTATAACGATTAAATAAAGACCATATGAAAAAAGATTTCAACCGTATTATATACTACTTTATGGGGATAATCATCCTTACCGTATATTCTTTAGAGGGAATCAACCTACACTCGGATTTCACTACCACATTAGTATCCTATATCATACTTATCTCTGTGTTATCCCAATTTTATGAATGGGGGTACGGCAAGAAGAAGTACAAAAAGGAAGAAACTCCTAATAGCATAAAGTATATTGAACGTTCCGAACGCGTTACAGGTGTACTATTTTTGATATTATTCATATATAATGTGTTTTTCACTCAATGATACGAATAGAATATCTAAATAACAAACGGAATACTTCTTTAATCTTTTAAACACATGAATACTCAAATCAAACTTATCCTACGCGCCCTATTGCCATTACTGTTCATTGGAGCGAACAGAATAGGCCAGCACATAGCCCGTCCTCATTTCATCCCGAACGGTGCCGCAGTAAGGGTAGAAGTATTGTTCCCCGCATTTTTGCTCTTCTTCTTCCCTATCATCCTGCTCATACACGGATGTATCTGCTATATAAACCAACGTCATAAGTTTAACCTGAAACGTCTGGCTTACGCTTTGGCCATCCTGTTCATTCTAATGTCCATTCCAACCTTTTTCCTTTCGGACAACCCATTATCTGCTAAAATATGGGAAGCATCGGAAAACCTTTTTGGCTCGGTAATACTTTGGCTGTACCTTTATGGGATGAACGCCACGAGACAGGTTAACGTCCCGGAATGGAATAGCAAATCCGGCGTGGCATGGTTCTGCATCAGCTTATGCCTCATCGTAGGAATTCTCATTCCGTCTTGCCTGTTTCATTATGGAGTCATAGGAAGCATGCCATTCAGATTGTACAGCCCGCTCATCCTGTCATACGGATGGTTCGGGCTTATATGGCTTTTGCAAAACAAATGGATAAAAGCCGGGCTTTTAATTCTGGCCGTTTTCTCTTTCGTCTACATGTTCAACATGTCCACTATTCCATAACATTAAAATCAACTGCAATGAAAAACCTTCTTCTTTGCTGCCTTGCTGCAACCTTAGCCGTCTCCTCCTGCCAGAAAACGAGCATCAGGCAGACGCTGGAAAAAGCCGGTGAAAACCGCCGGGAACTGGAAACCGTATTGGAACATTACAAAAATGAGCCGCTCAAAGAGAAAGCCGCACGCTTCCTTCTGGAAAACATGGACGGGCATTTCGCCCACACCGGTGAAGCCGTCGACGTGTACGACAATTACATGGACAGTGTGTTCCGCCATTGCAACGGAGACCGTGTGTTCTGGATCATGAAATACGATACTATCTTGCAACGAACAGGCCTGGATTTGGAATTAAGCCAAGACGAACGCCTGTACGATGCCCAATCCGTCACGGCAGACTTCCTGACCGAACATATCGACAGTGCATTCACCGTATGGCAACAGAACTGGAACAAACAATACAGTTTCGAAATGTTCTGCCGCTATGTGCTGCCTTACCGTATCGGGAATGAAAAGACAAGTCTTTGGAGGAAGACATTCACCGTGCCTTCATGGGTGCGCGAAGCATACGCCCCCAACCAAGACAACTCCACCTACGCCTATGGCATGGCCAACGACATTCTGGGAGGCATGCGTTCCGTCATTTATTATCCTCCGCAATTCCTTCCCGACCTCCCCACTCGAACATGTCAAGTCGGCTTCCTGCAAGGAATATGCACACCTGTGCGTGGCCGTACTGAGGGCGCATGGCCTGCCTGCCACCATCGACTTCACACCACAGTGGGGCAACCGCGGATTGGGGCATGAATGGTGCGTGTTCTTTTCCGACAACCATTCTTTCATCCCTTTCAATCCGGGGGAACGACTCGGAGACCACTTCATGAAGCGGAAGGAAGACCGGCTGACCAAAGTGTTCCGCCAAACCTACGAGAAACGCTCTATATGCAGAATAAGGGGGAAGAGGAGATTCCCGACCTTTTCGACACACCTTATATCATGGATGTGACAAGGGAATACACGGCCACTTCTGATGTGGAGGTGGAGTTGTACAACAACGTTGAAAACGGCAGGTTCGTCTACCTGTCCGTCTTCGACAACCAAGACTGGAGCATCGTGCATTGGGGCACGCGCCACGGACGGAAAGCCACCTTCCGGGACATGGCACGAAACGTGGTGTACATGCCCGTACATTATTCCGAAGAAAACGGCACGGTTCCGGCCGGAGACGCTTTCCTTTTAGACCCACAAGGAAATATCCATAAAATGACAGCCGACACCACACAACGCACGACGGTGGAAGTGAAACGCAAATTCCGCGACGTACGTTCCAACCAATTCCTTCAGGGCGTAATCGGCGGGAAGTTCCAAGTGGCCAACCAGGAAGACTTCAGCGATTCGCTGACCATACATGTCATCCCGCACCTGAAGGACAACAAATTCTATGTCGTCCATCCCCGTTACACCGGCAAATACAGATATTTCCGTTACCTGTCGCCGGACTGGTCGAGAGGCAACATGGCCGAACTTTATACGTTCAATGCCGCCGGCGACACGCTGAAGCATAAACGGCTGATAGGCAACTTCCACGTACGTCCCTGGTGTGGGCCGGAAAACCTGTTCGATGGCAATGTCCTTTCCTTCTACGACTCCCACGACGTGTACGGCGTATGGTACGGATGGGAACTGGAACAGCCGGAAAACGTGGCACGTATCGTATTCCTGCCGCGTAACGATGACAACTTCATCCGCGAAGGCGAAGAATACGAATTGTTCTATTGGAACCACGGGACATGGATGTCATTAGGGCGCAAGACGGGGAATTTCGAGGCGGTATTGAAATACGACAACGTCCCGGCCCAGGCCTTGTTCCGCCTGCACAACCGTACCAAAGGCTCGGAAGAAAGAATCTTCACTTACGAAGACGGAAAGCAAATCTGGTGGTAACCCTTTGGGTATCTACACAGGGATTTTACAAAAAGATCCTTCATCTTTCAGGCTTCATGGTAATCCGTTCATAATATTGATGTTACAGGCTGAAGGATGTTTCAGGCATCCTTCAGCCAAGCCTCATTTCGTTCGGCACAGAACGGAAAATCGTTCGCCTGAGATTGAAAAATCATTCGGCTGAGAACGAAAAACGAATCTCAGCCGAATGATTTTTCATTTGCTTCATGATGAAAATCCGCTTTCTGCAATGAAAGGAAACTGAAAGATGG
>ENA-OOXA01001853-OOXA01001853.1-human-gut-metagenome-genome-assembly--contig:-NODE-1853-length-11012-cov-1.895866_pt1 | contig 11012 bp, 7 predicted proteins | sample MGYA00241581_ERZ501331 | MGnify/ENA primary metagenome ERZ501331 (study PRJEB25962, sample SAMEA2042982) | human gut metagenome | biome: human gut; feature: human-associated habitat; material: faeces...
TGAATGGGAAAGATGCGATTGAAGGAATAAACAGTGGAAGAAATACCAGTCATATTTTTGGTTGAAAACACAAAGGTTACAGGAATAATGGATAATACTTAATTATCTATAAAATAAGGAGGATAAAAATTTGCGCTTATTAATACTAGCCACTACTAAATTTGCACCAACATATAATTCAAAATTAGTGTCACAAGTAAAGTATTTTAACAGTTTTGCTAATAGAAAAGCTGATATACTAGTGGATGCTTCATTGTTAGAAATTGAAAACATTTTAAATAAGTCAACATATGATTTAATTTATCCAACTACTGTATTTGAATATAATAATGAGGGGACATCTATAACTTCTTTTAATTCATATCTTTATAAATTATTAGACTATTATAAACAAGAATATATTGGTAGTTCGCTTTTTTCACACCTACTTTTGAATGATAAGGCTCTTACAAATTTTAAATCTGGTGTGGGGCTTCCTAATAAAGTTATTACTCGACATGCATGGCAGAATAACAAAGAAATGATACTGGAACAATTAGAGTCTTTTCAATTACCAGCGATTATCAAACCAAATACTCTTGCAGCATCATTAGGTATTGATGAATCTTCTATTGTTAGAGATAGAAAAGATTTTGCACAGATAATAGACAATTGCTTAAAAAAATTTGATTGTTTATCTGAAGTATTGGTAGAATATTATTTAGAAAATTGTATAGAATACACTGTTTCTGTAACTGGAAATTCTGGTAGATATTTATTTAATGTCTCTAAATTGCTTCCAAAAACTAAGGTACATCCTATACATTCATTTCAAAGTAAGAATACACTCGCTGAGCAAAGAGAATTTACATATACGATAGAAGAAAATAACATTATTCAGTATAAATTACAAAGACTATCGGAAAAAATGTTTGAAAAAATGAATTTACGTGATATAGCAAGATTTGATTATTTACAGACATCAAATGGAGATTTTTATCTGATTGACGCTAATTCACTTCCATCATTATCAAATAACTATATATTTGAGTATACTCGTACTGGAAAAATACGATTAGAACAACTGCTAATGTTAATATCTCTAGTTGCAGAAAAAAGAATAGGTATGAATATCCCATTTGAATTATTTAATGAGTATCCTGTAGAAGTCGTCAGAGCCCTTTTTTAAAAAGGACTCTGATCTTAAATTAATTCAATAAGAATCTTCCTTTGGTCTAGCGATTCTTTAAAATAAACATGGTCTTCTTTTCCAAGTGTTTTATAATATTTTATTGCAAAATCGGTATAATTTAAAGCCTCATTCAGCAACGATTTATCTTCAACAAAATATTTAAGAACGATGTCAGTAAACTTTCTACAGCAATCACATGCTCTATATGGAATATTGTATTTAATAGATAATTGATATCCTTGTCTAAGAGAAATTAAACTCTCAGCATATTTCATTTCTAAAAGTTCTACTCTAGCCTGCATTCTAAAAAATTGAATTTGTCGTAATGGTGCTGGATATTTTTTTAAATTTTCCTCCATTTCATTCAAATATTGTCGGGCTTCTTTAGTTCGTTCTATATCATAATGTCGTGCAAGTGCACATAATTCAATTAACTCTGCCAAAATCTCTAATTTTAATAATACATCATCTGTTGAACAGGCATACTTATACACGTTAAAAAATAACTGTTGGGTAATTTTGAAATCATTAAAGTCATCTTTAGTTAACTTATAATTTACACTTTTAACTTGTTGCTTGTTTTTGTATATAATTCCCATATTTAATTGTAAACGTGTATCCCAATACGGAGGAAAATCTCTGTACAATTTTTTTATACTTTTATATAAACCTAATGCATCATCAAATTTAGTTAGTTCCCTGTAAATAGCGCCCAGTTCAAGAGCTGTTTTGCAGATCTTATCTGGAACAGAAAATTTAATTTGATTTTGAAGAACTTTTTGTAAAGTGTTAACTGCCTCAACAAGTTTCCCTTCATATCTTAATAGTATAGCATATAAAAAGTTTATATCATCACATAAACTTATATTGGAATCAGATGATAGAAGTAATTTTTTCGCATTTATGCAATATATTTGTGCATCTTTTAAAACATCATTTTCAAATTTATATGAAAAGGTATACCAATATTTAGCATTAATAAATTCAAAAAAGGCCTGATCCTTCTGTGAATTCATTATATATGTTGGTTGTATAACTAGCGGCCGAAGTTCGTTTAAAGTTGAGTTAGAAAAGAAACTATGTTTATCTATTCTAGTATTAAGAATATCTAAAATAAGTTGCAAAATATACTTATGACAGTTCAAACCTATATTATAATCAATTTTTTGAAATAAAATACTCCAATGATTTTCTATTGAACTATTTTCATTTAGTAATAACGCATTCTCGATAATACAATTATTTAACAAACTATGGTTTTTAGATATGAATTTTATTAATGTTTCAAAATAATATTCTTGATTTAGTTCTTTTTGAAATAGTAAATAATCTTTTAACGCTAATGACAATATATGCATATTGATTTGCTTTTCCAATATATTACAGCAGAAATCTTCTGGATATTCTATCTTCATTAAATATTGGGTTAAAAAAATCTGTTCGTATACATCATGCGAAAAATTTATTTCTTTGGTTACCCTTTTATATGTTAAAATTCCTGCCTCAGCAAATAAATTCACATCTTTTATAATTATCTTTTCCTCTAAATTTAACCGTTTAGCAATATTTTTTATATATACGTTCTCGTCAATATACTGATATTTTGACAAAATTATTTCATTAATTACTACTACCAATTCGTCTTGGTGTATATTATTCTCCGATATTTTCTGTAATAATATTTTGTACCACCTAGATATCAATTCTCCAAAATTATTTTCATTTAAATTGGAAAACGAAGTAAATGCATCTGCAAAAAGCTTAATATAAATAGGCATTTGTAAAATTCCAGAAAACTCATCATATAATGTAGTAATCACTTCTTGACTTTGATTTGTAGAATCCATTAAAAATTTAACTGCCTGATCTTTTGAAAAAGGGCTAATTTCATAGGTAAGCGAAATTTCTCTATTAGGTAATATTGCAGGGAAAAAAATGCCTTCTCTAGGTTCCACAGCATGATTATCATTTAATTGCATATAGACATCTTTTCTAAGTGATAGTATCATTTTTATATTATTATATTTATGTGTTGATAGTTTCTCAACAAAACATATTAGCTGATTATATATATTTTGTAAAAAATCAAAAGTATTTGGAATTTCATTAATTGCATCATAAACTAAAAGCAGAGTTTTCTTTCGGCAACAAAAAAGTTCATTTATCTCCTGTAATTTTAAAGGTTCACTCAGCCAGTCAGAAAAAGACTGAAGTCCATTTTTCGTCAACTGATTTTTACCGGAGAATGGAAGAATTAAATATTCATCTGATGCTTGTAGGTTTTTTATCCAATGAGCGAGAGCTGTCGTACTTCCACTTACGCCTGTAATTATTAAACCTGAGTTATCGGATACTATAAATCTTTTTAAAATTTCAACTGTGTCAGGTAATATAAAATTATTAAATTGAACTGCTGATAAAAACTCTTCTGTTAATGTATTAGCTCTGTTATAAAACTCGTCATATAAACTAGTAAGACGATTATTTTCTAAGTCTACTTCATAATAAATATATATATCAGGTTTTATATAATATGTTCGGGATTTACCTACTAGTTCACGTGTTTGAGCCTTCATTATATTACGAAAATATCCCTCTAACACATTATCATCCTGGGGAGTCATATTCTCAAAAAAAATCTTGGTTGAGGTAGAACTATACTTGATTTCTTTACAATAATTTTCCAAAATTAATTTTATTCTATGCGATGTTGAAATTATATCTTTTTTCTCACAAGTTGTTTTTTGAAAAAGTAATATTTGCTGAATCAAGATAAATAATGATTGCATTTTAGAAAACATGCCTTTTTTTAAAACATAATAAAAAAGTTTAGTTGAATCGACAGTTATAGATATTTCAAAAAACTTTTCTTTTTCAATAATTTCTTTTTCAGCCAAAAGCTCTTTTAATATACTCCAGAAATTATCGTCAGGTTGAGGAATGTTTTGCAAATATCTATATTTTTCTTTAATAATATATATATATTGATCAACACAAATAGGATATCCTTGTATTTGCGAAAAAATTGTTAATGCAGTAGCAAGTAATAGTGCTTCTATTTCATTTGTAATATAATTTTGAAAATCAAGTTTATCCTGTAAAACCGTAATTAATATTGATAACAAAGTTGTAGAGTCCACACAAAAATAAGGTTCCTTGACTGTCCATATATACTCTTTTAAAATTTCATCTTCTATTTTGAGTAAATTAGAAAAGACTATCGATGCACGTTCGCTTATGGAAATTATATTATATAAAGAACTTTTCTTCCATAATTTTAGACTTTTAATCTCTTGTTTAGGTACTTCTTGTAATTTACTTTCTATGAATGGAAATAAAACATTAAAATCTCCTTTTTCTCCATTAATAAAATTATACTCTGAATTTCGTGTCTTCATCCAGGTATCAATACTGCCATTTGAATACTGATCATATAAATCAGGCTTTTCAGGACTTACCCAAAATGCACAATGTGCTTTTGATGTATTTAAAGCGTTCATAATACCAATATCCTGACCTCTATAACCTACAACTATTACAATTCCTTTTGTTAAAGAATGAATGACCGCTTCAATTTCAGGAGATAATCGTCGTAATTCATCTGGGGCAAAACGAAGATTTCCATGTTGAAGATCACCATGAGCTTTAACAAAATTAATGGAAAAATTATCATCAGAAAAAGATTCTTTTTTTAAACCATCAATAAATGTTCTATGAGGAATGTCCTTTAAAATCTCATCAATCAAAGGATCAAAATTTGTAGTAATTATATTTTTTATATAGCCTGTTTTAATTAGGTTTCGAATTGCCAAATATCCCTTAGAAGGCTCTAGATTCTTAAAATAAGGTGCTAATAAATCTATTCTATCCTGTTCACCTTGACCCGTCCAAACATTATTTACAAATAAAGAATATAATTCTGTCCATGTATCGGGAAGATCCTGATCTTCTTTTAAATGCTTTTTAACTATGTCTTTTACAATTCCTTCTGTTGAAATATCATCAGATGAACTTCTTAAAGAACATCCAGCACCAATAATTACAGTAACTCCTTCTGTTTCAGAATTATAATAACTTTTTAGCTGTTGAATTAATTTTCTTAATATAGTATCTGAATTATACATTCTGCCTCCATTACGTAAAAATTTCTTTCTATAGATAATTAAGTATTATCCATCATTAAAATTGTGCTAGACTTACAAAAAAGGCTTTGGAGGATACAAATATGAAATTACAGGAAACGATAAACATGTATTTGGAATATTGCGAATATAGAAAAGAGTTAGATTGGAACACATTGAAAGCATATAGAATTGATTTACGTCAGTTTGTAGAATTTATAGAGGGAGAGGAACCTTCGAAAGAAAAAATAGAAAGATATATTACTTATTTGCATAAAAAATATAAACAGAAAACGGTTAAACGAAAAATTGCATCTCTGAAAGTTTTTTATGCATATTTAGAAGAGGAAGAGATAATTGAAGAAAATCCAATGAGACGTGTACATACAAAGTTTAAGGAAGAACGTGTATTGCCAAGAATTATTCCTCGGGAGGAAATAGAAAAATTACTTAATTGTATGTATAAAGAACTGAGAGAGTCGGAAAAGAATCAGCGATTTATTTTACGGGATGTAGCAGTTGTTGAAGTCTTTTTTGCTACGGGAGCAAGGGTTTATGAAATAGCAAATATAAGGATTGAGAATATTAATTTGGAATCTGGAGTAATACGATTTATGGGGAAAGGGGGAAAAGAGAGGATTGTTCAAATTGGAGAAGAATCAGTTATAGAACTTTTAAATAGATATTATACGGAAAACAAAGAAGAGATTCATGCGTGTGGATATTTTTTTATAAATAAGAGAAAGAGTAGATTTACAGAGCAGTCCATTAGGCTAATGCTGAAAAAATATACAAAGCAGGCTAAAATTGAACGTAATATTACTCCTCATATGTTTCGCCATTCGTTTGCGACATATTTGATTGAAGAAGGAGTGGATATCAGTTGTGTACAACAAATTTTAGGGCATAGTTCTATTAAAACAACACAAATATATATACATGTTTCCTCTCAAAAGCAGGCAGATATATTAAGAGAGATGCATCCGAGAAATAAAATGCAGATAAGGGCTGCGTAAGTATTTTATTTTTCATTTTTCAGTAACTATAGAGAAGGTGGAAGGAGAGAAATTTATGGTATCATCAAATGATTATACAATATTTAAATTTGGTGGTAGTTCTTTGAAAAATGAAGAATATGGGATAAAAATGATGATGCAATATTTCCCTGATTATTTTACAGAAGGGGAGTTAAAGCAAAATTTAGAGCGATATAATTTACATAGAATGTTTCAAATAGTAAAGAAATATTTTGTTAAGGAGTATGGTTATACCGGTACGTAAGTGGAATTGCGAAACAATTACCAAAAGTCTATTAACAGCTATATATATAATGATGAAAAAAATCCAATTTTTGTACATATAGATGAACTATTTGAATCTACCGTTATAGGTTTTTTGATGGCGATGTTTAAGTGGTCTAAAGATTTTTCTAATCTTGATATTTATGGAAAGTGCTTTAAATATATTTTATATTTGTTAAATGATGTATGTATATTTGGAGAAATGCAGGAGGCAGAGGCGAACAGGGCGTTAATGGATACGTTAAATGGAGATATTCAAATACTTCAACTTGCAGAGGATTGTTATAAGCAATTTGCCAACAAATCTAAAGTTTTACATTAGCTAATTAAGAATGTAGAATCAGTGCCCTACATCCTTAAATTAGCTAATGAAATACATAACCTATTACACGTTATAAAACTCCTTATACCATTCCGCAAAATGTCTAAGTCCCGTTCTCAAGCTTGTATCCGGTTTGAATCCATAATCTCTTTCAAGTGCGCTTGTATCTGCAAATGTTACAGGTACGTCACCTGGCTGCATAGCAACGAGTTCTTTGTGTGCTTCGAAGTCATAATCGGCAGGGAGTACTTCTGCGCGGATTAATTCTTCCTGAAGGATTGTGACAAAGTCTAAGAGGTTTTCTGGATTACTGTTTCCGATATTGTATACAGCATAAGGTGGAATTGGTAGTCCGTCTTCTCCATTTTTCTTTTCAGGTGCACCCTGCATAACGCGTTTTACGCCTTCTACGATATCATCAACGTAAGTGAAGTCACGTTTACAGTTACCGTAGTTGAAGATCTGGATAGTTTCTCCTTTAAGAAGTTTATTTGTGAATCCAAAGTATGCCATGTCTGGTCTGCCGGCTGGTCCGTATACGGTGAAGAAGCGGAGACCGGTAGATGGAATGTTATAAAGTTTGCTGTATGCGTGAGCCATCAGTTCGTTTGATTTCTTTGTGGCTGCGTAGAGGGATACAGGATTATCTACTTTATCTTCTGTGCTGTATGGAACTTTTTTGTTTGTTCCATAGACGGAGGAAGAGGATGCATATACGAGATGATCTACGCCTTTTTCTCCGTTGTCATAGGAATGACGGCAGGCTTCGAGAATGTTGTAGAAGCCAATCATATTGGACTGGATGTATGCATCTGGATTAGTGATGGAGTAGCGTACACCAGCTTGTGCTCCGAGGTTTACAACGATATCTGGTTTATGTTCAGCAAAGATTTTATCAATGATTGCTTTGTTGGCAAGGTCATCTTTGTAGAAGACGTAAGTGGAATCATTGTGTTCAGCAACACATTTTTCAATTTCTTTTAAACGCCATTCTTTAATGTTGACATCATAGTAGTCATTCATGTTGTCCAGTCCGATGATGTGGATTGGAGATTGTGTTCGTAAAAGTTCGAGAACAAGGTTACTGCCAATAAAGCCGGCAGAACCTGTAACGAAAACGGTTTTATTTTTTAAATCGATGTGATTCATTTTATTTTCTCCATTGTTATTTCTTGCATATCTTAATTATTGCTTTTTGACGGGTAAGTACCGGATTTCTGAGTATCTATTATTGCCACTATATTTTTTTGCCACTTCTCTGATAGGAAGCGTTAGATACATCAACATTTGCTTTTTATTAATCTCTTTTGAAAATATCTCTTGTGTATACTTTATCTTTTACGTCATCAAGACAAGAATCGTAGCGGTTTGCAATAATTGCCTGACTGTTCTTTTTGAATTTCTTTAAGTCATTTACGACTTCAGAACCATAGAATGTTTCGCCATTCTTTAAAGTTGGTTCATAGATGATTACTTTGGCACCTTTTGCTTTGATTCTCTTCATAACACCCTGGATAGAAGACTGACGGAAGTTATCGGAATTACTCTTCATGGTAAGACGGAATACACCGATGATTTTTTCACCCTCTTTACTTGGATCCCAGGAGCTGTTTGCTTCATATGCACCGGCCATATTTAGTACCTGGTCAGCAATAAAGTCTTTTCTTGTCCGGTTGCTTTCTACGATGGCAGAAATCATATTCTGTGGCACATCATTGAAGTTTGCTAAAAGCTGTTTGGTGTCTTTTGGTAAGCAATATCCGCCGTATCCAAAGCTTGGGTTGTTGTAGTGAGTACCGATACGTGGGTCAAGACATACACCGTTAATGATTTCCTGTGTATTTAAGCCTTTTGATTCTGCGTATGTATCGAGTTCGTTGAAGTAAGATACACGGAGTGCAAGATAAGTGTTGGCAAAGAGTTTAACAGCTTCTGCTTCTGTGAATCCCATGAAAAGAGTATCAATGTTTTCTTTGATAGCACCCTGCTGAAGAAGTTTGGCAAATGTTTCAGCTTTTTCTCTTGATTCTTCATCACAGGATACAATGATTCTTGATGGATAGAGGTTATCGTAAAGGGCTTTTGATTCGCGTAAGAATTCTGGGCTGAAGATGATGTTCTTTGTGTTGTATTTTTCCCTTACAGATGCAGTATATCCAACTGGGATTGTTGATTTAATAATCATAGTTGCATTTGGATTTACCTTTAATACAAGTTCAATAACGGCTTCTACAGCAGAACAGTCAAAGAAGTTTTTCTTGCTGTCATAGTTGGTTGGAGCTGCAATAACAACAAAGTCAGCGTTTTTGTATGCTTCTTCACCATCAAGTGTAGCAGTAAGATCAAGTTCCTTTTCTGCGAGATACATTTCAATGTAATCGTCCTGAATAGGGGACTTTCTGTTGTTAATAAGGTCTACTTTTTCTGGAATGATATCAACTGCTGTTACGTGATTGTGCTGGGAAAGAAGGGTAGCAATGGAAAGTCCTACATAACCAGTACCGGCAACAGCAATATTGTACTTTTTATCAAGAACTGGCTTGCTGGATGTTACTTTGTCATCTTCGAACAAATCAACTACTTCAAAGTTAAGCACTTCAGCAATAGATTGAAGCTGGTCGATAGATGGTGTGTAGTCACAGCTTTCTAAACGGCTAATCATGCCTCGGTTGATGCCGGTCATTTTTGCAAGCTGTGCCTGAGTGAGTTTCTGTTCTTTTCTCTTGGCAATAATGGTGTCTGCCATTTTGGTAATGGATAATTTTTTCATGTTTTTCTCCTATTGTTATTAAGACGCTCTCAAAATTAAGTATAAAAAGGTTTCGAGAGTACATATGATTGTGTTTTATATAATAGTTATTTTTGTTAGCGATTAAAACGCTTAGTATAATAGCAGTTATAAATGAAAATGTCAATTAAAATGAAAAAATAGGAAGAAAAAACATAAAAAATGGAATTGGGTGTTATTTAAAATAGAATTTGTTGTGGCATTTAGAGTTTTGAACGAGTTACTTAAAATAAAATGGAATTTGCAGGGAAAATAAATAAAAAATGGTTGAATTGAGAGGCCGAAAATGATAAGATAAAACGAAAACATATGAAAGTAAATATTTTTTTAGAGTAATGACAATGGATAAAAGTATTTTTAATAAATATATAAAGGAGAATACTTTTACGCTTCCAAATAAGTTAAGGGATAATTGTTTGAGGACACAATGGATTTATATCAGATTTTTATAGAACATAACCGGCCGTGGAGTAGTTTTGAGATTATATGCTATTTTATCATGTTAATATTGTTATTTTTTGTTTATATTTTTTTGTATAAATGTGGTAAAGTAAATAGAGTCCAGATTATTGCAGGGCTTTTATTATTTACTTATTATTGTATTGTTTTAGAATCAACAGTATTTACAAGGAAAAATCAAGGATATCATGCATATGAATTAGAAGTATTCTGGTCATGGAAAGACGTGATTTTCTATCATAGCAGGGAAATGCTTAAAGAGAATCTTTTGAATATTGCATTGCTTCTCCCATTTGGTTTATTGCTTCCATTTCCTTTTTATAAAAGATTAAGATGGTGGCAGGGACTTGCTATGGGGTTAATAGCATCAGCAGTTATAGAAGTTTTGCAGCTTGTATTATGTCGAGGACTTTTTGAGTTTGATGATATGATACACAATGGATTTGGATGTATGTTGGGGAGTATGCTTGCAGGGTTACTCTTTCAAAAATTAATAAATAGTAACTTACAAACAGAGTAAAAATGAAGATACTTGGGGAGAAAATATGGGAAAATATTTTGGAACTGACGGCTTCCGTGGGGAAGCAAATGTGAATTTAACAGTAGACCATGCACGTAAAGTAGGTCGCTTTTTAGGCTGGTATTACGGACAGTTAAAGAAGCAGGCTGGTGATGATGCACCGGCTAAGATTGTCATCGGTAAGGATACTCGCCGTTCAAGCTATATGTTTGAGTATGCACTGGTTGCGGGACTTACAGCATCTGGTGCAGATGCGTATCTTTTGCATGTAACAACAACTCCATCTGTAGCTTATGTGGCAAGAACAGAAGATTTTGATTGTGGCATCAT
>ENA-OOXA01001868-OOXA01001868.1-human-gut-metagenome-genome-assembly--contig:-NODE-1868-length-10949-cov-1.663026_pt1 | contig 10949 bp, 9 predicted proteins | sample MGYA00241581_ERZ501331 | MGnify/ENA primary metagenome ERZ501331 (study PRJEB25962, sample SAMEA2042982) | human gut metagenome | biome: human gut; feature: human-associated habitat; material: faeces...
TTTTCGGCATACGCTTCCACTTTTTCTTTTGCATCTCCTGCACACTGCGTCGGATATATCGTAACCTCATAATCCGCTTTTACCATGGTGTCCACGATGTCTAACAACTGATTCTTAATCTGTGCCTTTCCCGAGCACGGATTGAATACAAACAATAATTTCTTTTTCATATCCATAAATCACTATACTCTCTTATTCATTCAACATTTATTTGCCTGTCAAAAGTCTCTCTAATGCTTCCACTGCTTCCACTTCGTCTGTTCCTTCCGCATCTATCGTGACAACCACTCCGTTTGTCAGAACAAGGCTCATCATTCCCATGATGCTTTTTGCATTGACATGTTTCCCGTCCATCTCCAGATAAAGATGACTGGAAAACTGATTGGCGGTCTGTACCATCAATGCGATCGGTCTTGCTTCCATTCCTGCATCCATCTGCACTTCTACTGTCTTTCTCATCGTCTTATCATTCTCCTCCTATTCCCTCAATCCGTCTGCGATCTCACTGATCTTCCGAAGTCTGTGGTTCACACCCGATTTTCCAACCGGCGGATCTAAATACATTCCAAGTTCTTTGAGTGGTGCCTCAGGGTATTCCAGCCGCAATAACGCCATCTCTTTTAAATTGTCCGGCAGGCTGTCTAACCCCATCATTTCCCTGATATATGTAATGTCCTCCAGCTGTTTTACTGCCGCATTGACCGTCTTGCTGATATTGGCAGTCTCGCAGTTGACCTTACGGTTGACGGAATTACGCATCTCCTTCAGAATCCGGATATTCTCCAGATTCATCAGTGCCACATCGCAGAGTTTACTTCCTTTTTGAATCCGCAGCTCCACGATTTCCACACGGCTTTTTGCAAATGTTTCCCTCTGCAGGAAGCCCGGATAGCGGATCAGCCGTTCAATCTCGCGCGCCGCCTGTTTTTCCGGATTCACCATAAGCGAAAGGGAATAGACATCCCGCATGGTAAAAATCTGCTTGCCGTATTCGGGATTACGGATTCTTGCAATGGTGTGAATTCTCGGATTCAGACCATGGGCAGTCATACCACAGAGCAGATTGACTTCATCCGAACTGGTGGCTGCAATGAGCAGATCCGCCTTTTTCACATCCGCACTCTCCAACACGCGCATGGAGGCACAGTTTCCCTGTACCCCCATAACATCGTAACGCTCCACACTCGAATCCAGCACACGCTGGTTCGAATCGATCAAAGTCAGGTCGTGTCCTGCCGCAGCAAGTTTCTGCGTCAGCGTGAGTCCGACCTTGCCATCACCGGCGATTATTATTTTCACAGATTTGTCCTCCGTTTATATTCTGTATTTAGACGTCCCACATTATAGCATATGGCATATAGAAATACAACCGAGGAGTTTTTGGTCTTTACTGCTTCTTATCCTCCTGATATTCCTCAAAACTGAGAATTACTTTAAACAGATCGCCGTCCATCTGCACCGCAAGATTTCCATGCATCAGCTCGGTCAGGCTTTTTGCGATAGAAAGCCCCAGTCCGTGTCCTTCCGTATTCCGGGAACTGTCTCCACGGACAAATCTTCCGAAAAGTTCCTCGCTGGTCATTTTCAGTCGATCCTTCGAAATATTGCGGAAGGTCATAATCACCATTCCGTGAAATTTTTCCAACGTAATATACACACGTGTTCCCGGCTGTGCATACTTACATATATTTCCCATCAGGTTGTCAATGATCCGCCACAAATGTCTGCCATCCACATAGATTTCAACGGGTGGTTGCGGACATTCTACAACCATCTCCAGCTGATTTGCCTCTGCCTTTTCTGAAAATTCCCCGACAATCTGTGTCAGAACGACCGTTGCATCACATACTTCCGGATTCACCGGAAGATTTCCAGTAGATGCTTTGGATGCCTCCATCAGATCCTCAATCAGTTTTTTCAGACGGTTGGACTGTCGGTCAAGCACCTCAATGTACTCCCGCATTGTTTCACTCTCTGTCGGCTCCTTTTTGATCAGATCCACATAGTTGATAATGGAAGTAAGCGGTGTTTTAATATCATGGGAGACATTGGTGATCAGTTCGGTACGAAACCTCTCACTCTTCATTTTTTCTTCTACCGCCGCTGCAACTCCGGTCTGTACATTATTTAAATTTTCCGCATGTGTGCGCAGCTCATACATCATTTTTTCTGTATGGATCGGATGCGAATAATCACCTTTTGCAATCCGTTCCCCTCCGTCGAATATCTGTCGAAACTGCACCACAATCTTTAACAGTACGCCGTATTCCACAACTTTCCAGAGGAGATAGACCATGATAATTCCGCCATCCGCTCCGGCACACAGTAAAAGAAATGCTTCTATGAGGAAGACCACAAGAAATACAGCTGTGACTTTTACCGTCATAGACAGATTGGTCAAAAGCGCCAGTCTGATTTCATGCAGTTCTCTTTTTATCCGGCGAAACGGGTTTAAAAGCAGACGCAAAAGCGTATAATGCCAGAATTTTCCTGCACGGATTCTTACAATGATACTGATCACATATTCATACACAATCAGTTCTGCCAATGCAAACGCAATTGTAAAAAATGAAATACAGAATACGATTCCTGCATTTTGCATAAGCAGATCTCCCATATAAAGGCATACCATACCGCAGCCCAAAAACGCAAGTCCTGAGATTCCTGTATAAATACCAAATGGTATACGGTCAATCCATCGAATCTGTACCGTATCAGAACCACGTTTCCATCCTGCCGATGCAAATAGAATGCCAAGAGAAAACACCCACACAAGAACACTCAAAAGCAACCACAATCCCGAAATTTCCCGCACCTGTACCACAACGCCTGCAAGTGTGTGTGCTTTCTGGAAAAACTGTGTTTTCCCGGAATCAATCACAATATGGGTTTCACCTCCGACTTCCGGTGAAAACAAAGAGGATACCGTAGCAGTGCTTCCCTTCAGGGAATCCGCTACCGTAAGATAAAGCGTATACTCCGTCACTTCTTTCTTCTGATGTGGGTTATAATAAATGCGTCCCTTATTATCTTCGTATGAAAATGAAAAATCCTGCCTCTGGAAGACCTTTGCCTTCGGATAGGTTTCCGCAATGGATTCCTGTCGGATCGGGTAAATTCCATCTTTTTTTGACCATAAGTAACTTGCCTCTAACCCATCAAAATCAAACCGCAGTTCGGATGATTTTAAATACGGTTCGAGCTTACCTTTTTTCAACATTTCTCCATTTTCCGCGCAATATCCGCCACCATCGTCCGATTCCCGATAAGTATATTCCACATACGGTTCAAGATCCGACTGCGTTGGAACCATCGAAAAAGAAAAAGAATCAATCCGAAACAGGGTATCACCCGCATAACAATAAATCACACCATCATCATAGATAAAATGATCCACCTTCGTATAATACTTGATTTCCTGCATGTGCAGTCCCCGGTATCTTCCAAACAGCATATCCCAGAAAGAACAATCATATGTATTAAACTCATTTTCATCTGTAAATTTCAGCCAGGCAAGTGCATTTTCCTTATTTAAGGTACCGGTATTGTTTCCACAGACAAGTTCGGTTTCTTTTCCTTTCGGCTTCTTTTTGACAAGTGAATAAACGATATTTCCGTCATCATATTTTTTCAGAGCTGCTGCTGCATCGTCCTGCCCGATAACTTCATACCCCATCCAGTACGCATAGCTTCTGAGCAGCTCGGTATCCAGTGTTTTTTCAATGTCTTTCTGTGAGCCCTGCAAATCACTGTTCATGCCTAATGTGACTGTCACCACACTGGTCACGCCCACCAAAAATCCACTTACAATCGCAAGTACCATAGCCAGTAATCTGATGCCCTGCGATGATTTCCAGTTTTTGGACACACATTCCGGCTTTTTGGATTTTTTATCCTTTTTCTCATTCATTTTCTACATCCTCCATCTTGTATCCCCGTCCCCATACGACTTTTAAATAGCGTGGCTCCGCAGGATTATATTCGAGTTTTTCCCGAAGGTGCCGGATATGTACGGCTACCGTGTTTTCGACGCCGCACGGGCTGCCCTTCCACACGGCCTCATAAATCTGTTTCGGTGAATATACTTCTCCCGGATGTTCCATCAGAAGTTTTAAAATATCGTACTCTGTTCTGGTCAGATTCACAGGTTCTCCGTCCAGAGTGACTTCCTTTAATTTATCATCCAGCTCGATGCCGCCGGCGGACAGTTTTGTCCTCACCTTCTGTCCGCTTCCAAGCAGCATATACCGCCGGATCTGGGATTTCACTCTCGCCTGCAGTTCCACCGGATTGAATGGTTTCGTCACATAATCGTCCGCGCCCACGGTAAGTCCGAGTACCTTATCGGTATCCTCACTTTTGGCCGTCAGTAAGATCACCGGAACATTGGAAATTTCACGGATTTTGCACATCGCTTCTATCCCGTCCATTTCCGGCATCATAATATCCATCAGAACCAGCTGGATATCCTCCCGGTTTATAATTTTTAAGGCTTCCTTTCCGTTATAAGCCGAAAACACCTGGTATCCTTCACTTTTTAAATAAATCTGCAAAGCAGAAACAATATCCTTTTCATCGTCACAAACTAAAACATTATACATAAAAAAACCGCCACCTCGTATTCATGATTAATCATAGATACATTGTAGCGGTTTTTTTCTTAATTTCCAATGGGGCAAACCTTTAAGGTTTGCTTAAAATCAGGAATTATTCTTATTTTGATATCTTTTCTTCTTTCAGCCATGCATCAACGCTCTCATACAGACGCTGCATTCCATCTTCAACAACCAGCTTGGAGGTAGCCACATTCACGCGCAAAAATCCTTCGCCTCCCCTGCCATACTGATTGCCTCCGCTGACATACAGACCGCTGGTTTTGCGGATAAATTTTACAAACTGCCGGCCACTCTCCGTGATTTTGCGGCAGTCCAGCCACATGAGGTAAGTAGCATCTCCTGCAACCGGATGGATGAGTGGAATTTTCTCCTGCAGAAATTCCGTCACATACTGCTTGTTCTTTTCCACATATTCCCGCAGTTCATCAAGCCATTCTTCCCCATATTGGAAAGCGGCAATCGTTGCCTGAATTGCAAAAGCGTTCGGTTCTGCTACTTCGTCGGTGTTGAGCTGTCTCCACATTCTGTGATGCAGAATCGAGTTTTCTGCATAGACGGCAGCCGTCTGCAGCCCTGCCAGATTAAATGTCTTCGTCGGCGCAATGCAGGTAACACTGATGTCCCTGCAGGTATCATCCACAGAGGCAAACGGAATGTATTCTGTACCGGGTTTTGTCAGATCACAGTGAATTTCATCCGAGACAACAATGACATCATACTGCTTACATAATGCCCCGATCCGCGCCAGCGTCTCACGATCCCAGATGTTTCCTGCCGGATTCTGCGGATTACACAAAATCATAAGCGTCGTCTGCGGATCTGCCAGCTGCTGTTCAAGTTTTTCCCAGTCTACACGATATTCTTTTCCATCATAAAGCAGTTCATTTTCCACGACATTTCTTCCGTTATTACGAATGGAATTGAAGAAATTATTATAGACAGGTGTCTGAATCAGCACATTTTCTGCCGGAGTCGTCAGTTTTCGGACAGCAGAAGAAAGTGCAGGGATTACTCCCGTTGTAAAGATCAGCTTCTTTGGGTCCATCCGAAAATGATGACGCTTTTCCCACCAATTTACATAGCTGTCCGCCCATTCGTCCGGGATGACAGAATATCCATATACTCCGTGCGCCACGCGCTGTACCAGTGCCTCCTGCACTTCCGGCACCGTCTCAAAATCCATATCCGCCACCCACATCGGGAGCTCTTTGCGATCCACATCCCACTTGAGGGAATTTGTGCCTCTGCGGTTTGGTATTTTATCAAAATTATATTTCATAGTCATCAGGTCTCCTTTTTTCTGTCTCTCTATAATGCCTAATCATACCACTTCTGCATCATTTCTTCAATCATTGCCGTATCATCCGAAACAGAAAAAGAAGGGAAAAAACACCTCTTTTTCCGGTATTTTTTCCCTTCTTTTGTAAACAATCACCGGGCTGCAACAGTCTGTTTTCAGCCTTCGGTCTTTGTTGTGCTCTCTTTGGACTTATAATAATCCTCAAACTTCTGATTTGCAGCATCCAGTGTCTTCTGGCAGATGTCCGGAAGGTCTTTGCCCCATGCACCGGTTGCCTGTTTGAATCCCTTCTGCATGGCAGTCTGCATCTTCTTCATCTTTTCCACATCATCCCCGGCAAGGGCACTTGCAAAATCAAATAATCTCTCTGATGTCTGCTTTATACCGTAGTAACCATCCTCAGAAATATCCTTCTGTGCCTGTGCCTTGGTTGCTGCATCTACCGTGAAATCTCCTTTTGCAAGGAACTTCCATATATCATCACTGTTTGTTCCGTTTGCAACAGAAGAAGTAGCTGCCTGACCGGTCATCATTTTCTGCACGATGCTGATCAGCTGCTGCTGTCTGGACTGTGTATCCGCTTTCATCTGCTGTACGAGTGCTGCACGATCCTCAGCGCTCATCTTATTAATCGAATAGGTTGCTTTCTTATTGTCCTTGCTGCTGTCTGATTTATCATAGACTACACCGCTCTCATTTTTTTCTTCCGTCTTTGCCGTGGAGTCCTTCTTTGCAGCCGTCTCATTTTTGGTCACCGCATCGTTTTTATAAGATGCATATACCTCTGCCTGCGTGTTTAACAAACCTGTTGTGTTTACACCCATACTCTCATCCTCCCTGAATTCTACCGGTCAATTCCATTTGTTTCCGGTTAAACTATGTTGGTATCTACTATAGATATCGGTTCTTTTCACAGAATCTTTATAGTTTGCTTTATTTTTGTTTCACAGTGACTCGATAGGTCTTTCCAACGGCAGATTTTGTTCTGGCCTTCACCATCACATAGAGTTTCTGCCCCTTTGCAGCTTTTACGGTAAACTTCTGTCCGGTCTGTGCATAATCTTCCTGTTTGACCAGCTTCTTTTTCTGATTATATACACACACATTCCAGTATCCGCTGTCAGGAAGGCTTACCTGTATGGTCACCTTTCCCTTCTTTGCAGCCTTATATACAAAATAATCTTTATCCTTTACCGCATAATTATTCGCACTACAGGTCTTATTCTTTTTTACAGTTGTAGCTGTAGCAAAAGAATCATTGTATTCCTGTTCCCAGTTATCAGCCTTGTACTGATTGACTGTCACCGTGTATTCGTGTCCGCACGCATAATCATTGATATTCCGTTCTACCTTCAGGTAAATCTCTTTGCCTTTCCGGAAACCGAGCTTTGCAGTGGAAATCTGCAGATCATCCTCTGTTTCCACGGTCTGAAGCAGCTTCTTTTTCTCATCATATACGGAAAGTTTCCAGTACTGATTGTTTCCACCGTCCGCATTTGTAAATTTGAAATTGAAATATCCACTGCCCGTGGCAACGTAGCGGTAGTAATCCACATCTTTTTTGCTGTTGATACTTCCATGCAGTGTCTTTCCAGCGGTAAGATCCGTGGCAAGCGCCATGGTATCGTTGGATTCCTTTTCCCAGCCTTCCGTTGCATAGTAATTGGAACGGATCCTGTACTGGTTTCCAACGCCGTAGCAGGTAACTTTCACATACACTTTTGCTCCCACCGGAAGGACATATTTACCGGAGGATACGGTTCTTGTATTGGTATCTTTCTGCAGTTCATTCATATTTTCATCATACAGATACAGATTCCAGAGTGCGGAAGATCCCTCCCCCTGAAAATCATATGTGAAATATCCGTTTTCCGGAATGGTATACTCATACCAGTCCACATCCGATGCTTTGTAGGAACTTCCATTGATCCAGCTGCCGTTCTGCAGGCTTGTCGCTGCCACCTGCGTATCGTTGTCTTCCTGTTCCCACTGTGCACTCTCCGTTGTTTTCACCTGAAGGGAATACTGATAATCCTGTGTCAGCTGATAATCTAAAATGGTAATATCCGTAGATTTCACACGCTCAACTTTGATATATACACTTCTGCCCGGTCTGAGATTATAAATTCTTGAAGTATAATTGGACGCCAGAGATTTTGTTTCCAGTTCCTGATTTCCATTGTCCGCATCATATACGGAAAAATTCCACTTTCCTTTTCCGCTTGTCTGTGCAAGATTTACAGTAAAATATCCGGCTTTTTCCGCAGTATACTTATAAAAGTGAACATTATTGGAAGTAGACAGCGTATCATACACCACCGTATCTGACTTCAGCACCTCTGCTTTGGTATAGCTGCTGTATGTGCCGGTCGGTGTCTGATTGGTGGAAATAGATACATTGTCCGCTTTTACCGCCACCGGTGCCGCTGTAAAAACACAGCAGCATGCCAGCAGCAATGCCAGACCTCTTTTTTTCATGTTATGATTCATACGCATATTCCCTCTTTTACAGAGCTTTGATACGCTCCAGTGCCTTTACGGTGTTTTCATAATTTCCGAATGCCGTCAGCCGGAAATATCCTTCCCCGCTTGGTCCAAAACCGGATCCCGGAGTACCAACAACATTTGCATTCTCCAGCAGATAATCAAAGAACTCCCAGGAAGTCATCTGATCCGGAGTCTTTAACCAGATGTATGGTGCATTTACACCACCAAATACGGTATATCCGGCATCCTTTAATCCTTCCTTAATGGTCTTTGCATTCTTCATATAGTAAGCAACCTGCTCTTTTAACTGTGCTTTTCCTTCCTCAGAATATACAGCCTCACCGGCACGCTGCACAATGTACGGAGCACCGTTGAATTTGGTTCCGTGACGTCTTGCCCACATGTCGTGCAAAGAAACTTCCCCGCACTTTAAATCCTTCGGAACTACGGTATATCCAAGACGAACACCGGTAAATCCTGCATTCTTTGAGAAACTGTGCAGCTCAATGGCGCAGGTTCTTGCACCCTTGCACTCATAAATGGAATGTGCCACATTGTCCTCACTGATATAAGCTTCATAAGCGGCATCATAAATGATTACGGCGCCAACTTTATTGGCATAGTCCACCCATTCCTGCAGCTGATCCTTTGTAAGCGTTGTTCCGGTCGGGTTATTCGGCAGACACAGATAGATCATGTCCGGTGTCTTCTTAGGAAACTCCGGTACGAAATGATTTTCTGCTGTACATGGCATGTAAATGACATCGCTCCATGTGCCGGTCTCCTTGTCGTAAGTACCGGTTCTTCCAGCCATAACGTTGGAATCCACATAAACCGGGTATACCGGATCACAGACCGCGATCTTGTTATCCTGACCGAAAATCTCCTGAATATTTCCGGAGTCACTCTTTGCCCCGTCAGATACAAAGATTTCATCTGCAGCAACCTCGCAGCCTCTTGCTGCATAATCGTTCTCTGCAATTGCCTTGCGCAAAAATTCATATCCCAGATCCGGTGCATAACCGTGGAATGTCTCGGCATGTCCCATCTCATCTACCGCTTTATGCATAGCCTCAATGATTGCAGGAGCCAGTGGCTGTGTAACATCACCGATTCCCAGACGGATAATGTTCTTGTCCGGATTTGCTTCCTGATATGCATTTACTTTTTTTGCAATTGTGCTGAATAAATAGCTGCCCGGCAGCTTCTGATAATTCTCATTTACATGAAACATAATTTCGTTCTCCTTCTCTAATTTTCCATCAGTATCACTTTAACATTTTCTTCTTTTAATGTAAAGACCAGCCAAAAAAGCCAGATAAGATCCTTACCCTTCCTGCAGAAGACTTAAGATCATCTGTGCCACCTCGACCAGACCGGTTCCGTTGTCCATACTTCTTTTCTGAATATATTTATGTGCTTCCTCTTCCGTAAAAGAGTTTCGTGCCATAAGGAGTTCCTTTGCCTTGCGAATGATCTGCTGATCCTCCTGCGAACGGTGTTTCGGCTGCTGCCGCATTCTCCTTCTGCGCCTCTGGATATCTCCCTCCATCATTTCAATTGTCTGCAACAGTTCATGCACTTTCATCGGCATGGAAAGACAGACCAGATTGCTTACCTCTCTCTCCTGAATGGAAGACGGAGAAGCGATCAGAAGCATCTGAAACTCCGGTGGCAGATAATCGTGAATTTCCATATACATCATATCCATAAACCGGCATCCGCAGATCAGTATTCCACACTCCAGATTGTTTACGCTTGCCAGTGCCTGCGCACCGGTAGTACAGACTGCCTGCACGGAATACCCGCTCTGTGTCAATATTTTTTTTATGCCCGCTGCCACTTCCGGTTTCGAAAAGGCAATTACAATGTTACTCACGATCCGATCTCCCGTTAAATCTTATACAGATACTCTTCGATCTCCCAGCCGGTTACCTGTGTACGGTACTGCATCCATTCTGCCTCTTTTGCCTCGATCAGTTTGCTGCTGATATGTTCTCCAAGCACTTCTTTTATAAAAGCATCTTTCTGCAATTCACAGATGGCCGCATGAAGATCGGCCGGAAGCGACTCGATTCCTCTGCTTGCTTTTTCTTCCTCCTTCAGTTCATAGACATTTTCCGGCACTTCTTCCGGTGGCTCAATTTTATTTCTGATACCGTCAATTCCGGCTGCAAGACATACCGCAAGGGCCAGATACGGATTGGCTGCCGGATCCGGGCTGCGCAGTTCCACACGGGTTTCCTCTCCCCGGGAAGCAGGAATACGGATGAGCGGGCTGCGGTTTGTCGCAGACCATGCAATATAACACGGTGCCTCGTATCCAGGTACCAGCCGTTTATAGGAATTTACCAGCGGATTCATGATAGGAGTCACACCTTTCATGTGCTTCATGATACCGCCAATAAAATAATAGGCTTCTTTACTCAGCCCCATTTTTCCATCCGGATCATTGAAAATATTGTGTCCGTCTTTGGACAGGGACATATTGATATGCATTCCGGAACCGTTGATCCCATATTTTGGCTTCGGCATAAAGCTTGCAA
>ENA-OOXA01001875-OOXA01001875.1-human-gut-metagenome-genome-assembly--contig:-NODE-1875-length-10930-cov-1.900046_pt1 | contig 10930 bp, 10 predicted proteins | sample MGYA00241581_ERZ501331 | MGnify/ENA primary metagenome ERZ501331 (study PRJEB25962, sample SAMEA2042982) | human gut metagenome | biome: human gut; feature: human-associated habitat; material: faeces...
GCTGAGAGAAAATACATTGGATATTTATATTGGATACGGACTAAATGAGTTGGAGCAGCCGGATGAAATAGGAGAAAAGCCGCTGATATCCAGCCGGATCGGAGCATATATCGGACTGGAATCATCGATAAATGAGCAGCCGGAGTTTAAAGCAAAGGATCTTGAGCGTTATACCAGATATGGAACAAAGTCATATTTATGCAGTATGATGAATGGACAAAAGAATGATCCGCAGTTGCTTACACAAGGAATAGAATTGGTTGACAATGTGGATACCATGAAATTAAAGGTAGAATTTAACGACGGATATGCACTGGCAGACAGTCAGTATTTCTCCTATAGTGATGGAGATATGCTGCTGCTTCCGGGATATGAAGGAGAGTGCGTGATCAAAGCATTCTACAGAAAAAAAAGAAACAAAAAGAAAGTAAAAGAGATTTTGGAAGAAATTAAAAATGTAGTGAACTCATAAGAAAAAATTATCGATTGTGAAAAACGATCGATAATTTTTTGCGATTTTATAATGGGAAAATATATATTTTATATTTGACAGAACAATGAAAAAAATAAGATTTTCTTATAGTACATGCGCTTTTCTTGTTGGATATATTCTGTGAACGGAGATACTATTTTTATAGAAAGACTGCAAAGTAAAAAGGAGGAGCGAAAAGATGCAGCGAAAAAATATGTGGAAAGAATACACAGAAATTCAGCAGAAAGAATTAGAAGAGCTGAGTGTCCGCTATAAAGAATGTCTGGATATCGGAAAGACAGAGCGTGAATGTGTAAAGCTTGGAAAGAAGATGGCAGATGCATGGGGATATAAGAATCTGGAAGATTGTATTTCTGAGGGAACCACTTTAAAAGCCGGGGATAAGGTGTATGCAGACTGCATGGGGAAAGCGTTTGTAATGTTCCAGCTCGGTAAGAAACCGTTAGAAGAAGGTATGAATATTCTTGGAGCACACATTGATTCACCAAGAATAGATGTAAAGCAGAATCCATTATATGAAGACAGTGATATGGCATATCTGGATACGCATTACTATGGTGGGATCAAGAAATATCAGTGGGTTACAATTCCGCTTGCAATCCATGGAACGATTGCAAAAAAAGACGGAACAGTGCAGGACATTATTATTGGGGAAAAGGAAGATGATCCGGTACTTGTGATTTCAGATCTTCTGATCCATCTGTCACAGCAGCAGATTGAGAAAAAGGCGGGCGTGGTAGTCGAAGGAGAAGGATTGGATATCCTCGTTGCAACAAAGCCGCTTACAGGCAATGATGAGTTAGAAAAAGAAGAAAAAGAGCTGGTAAAGGCAGCCGTAGTACAGTTCTTAAAGGAGAAGCTTGATATGGAAGAGGAAGATTTCCTCTCAGCAGAACTGGAGATCGTGCCGGCAGGAAAGGCAAGAGACTGCGGACTGGACAGAAGTATGGTGATCGGATACGGACAGGATGACAGGGTCTGTGCTTTTACTTCATTATTTGCAATGCTGGAAACAGAGAATCCGGAAAGAACAAGCTGTTGTATTCTGGTAGATAAAGAAGAGATCGGAAGTGTTGGGGCAACAGGTATGCATTCCAGATTCTTTGAAGATTATGTGGCAGAACTGATGGCACTTACCGAAGATGGCAATCCGTTAAAAGTCAGAAGAGCTCTGAGAAATTCTTATATGCTTTCTTCTGATGTAAGTGCAGCATTTGATCCATTGTATGCAGATGCATTTGAGAAAAAGAATACAGCATACTTTGGAAGAGGTCTGGTATTTAATAAATTTACCGGAAGCCGCGGAAAAAATAACAGTAACGATGCCAATGCGGAATATATCGCAAAAGTGCGTCAGGTATTAGACAATAACGAAGTCGGATTCCAGACAGCGGAGATGGGAAGAGTCGATCTTGGGGGCGGCGGAACCATTGCATATATCATGGCAAATTATGGCATGAATGTCATTGACAGCGGTGTTGCTGTACTTTCTATGCATGCACCGTATGAGGTGACAAGTAAGGCTGATATTTATGAAGCTTACAGAGGATATAAAGCATTCTTGAAAGATATAAAATAAGACAGACAAGGATATATGTACAAAATAAGGAAGAGAAAATAAAAGTACATAAAAAGTAAGGACTGAATTTAGAAAAAAGTGGGGAAAAGAATATGGAGACAAAAAAGGAAGGCTTTCCGGCAGCGTTTTGGGTATGTGCCTGTACAGAGATTTTTGAACGTCTGGCATATTATCTGGGACGTTCGCTGATTTTGATTTTTGTAACTGCTTCGGTTGCAACCGGAGGACTCGGACTTTCGGATACAGTGGCTGCCAATATGCAGTCAAACCTGACCGCATTTTCTTATCTGCTTCCACTGTTTGGGGCAGTGATCGTAGATAAGTATATCGGTGCGAGATATACGACACCGGTTGGTATGTTTATTGCTGCGGCAGGATATTTCACCGGAGGAATCGCAAAGAGTTCTGCCGGAGTATATGCGATGATCTTCCTGGTAAGCCTGGGACTTGCATTATTCAAAAACGGTGCGATCATCGGACGTGTTATCACGGACAAATCACAGATGGATCCGGCATTTTCGATGCGTTATACACTGGTAAATGTGGGTGCATTCATCGGAACATTCCTGGTGGGAATCCTGTATAAGGATGTATTTGCAAAAGATGGTGTGCTTGGATTTGCACCATGCTTTAAGATGGCAGCATTGATGATGGTTCTCGGAGGACTTTGGTATATCTTTGTGTGCTGGAGATTCTTAGGTGATCTTGGAAAGCTTCCATTCAAGAAGACTCTGACAGAAGAGGAAAAAGCAGCAGAGGCAAAGAAAAAAGAAGAGACAGGAACAAAGCAGCCGCTTACAACGATCGAGAAGAAACGTATCGGTGCAATCTTTGTAGCTTCGTTATTCTCCATCGTATTCTGGATATTCTGGTATCTGGGATATATGCCGGTATATTTCTACTGGGCAGAGAATATGGACTGGGTAGTAGCAGGTTATCAGGTACCGTCTACATGGTTTGATGCAGCCAACTCACTGTTCTGTGTTATCCTGGGACCTGTAACAGCGGCATTATGGAAGAAACTGGCTGCAAGACCGCAGGGGGATATGAGTCTGTTCAGAAAGACCGGACTTGGAATTGCGATCATCGGTGTCGGATATCTCTTCTACGCAGCAATTGATATCATGCGTGGTGGGGAAAAGGCAAGTGTGTTATGGCTGATCGTATTTGCCTTCCTTCTGACAATGGGAGAGATGTTCTTCTCACCACTGGGGCATTCATTTATCAGTAAATATTCACCGAGCCGTTATCTGGCTGTTATGATGTCAGTATGGGGATTTGCAACATTTATTGCAGCAAAGAGTTATGGTCCGGTATATGGACTGCTGTTTGGCGGAAAGATTGAATTCAAAGTAGCATGTATCGGAGTTGCGGTTGTATCGTTTGCAGCGGCGCTGATCATGATAGCTCTGGACAAGACATTATCGGCATTGGTGGACTAACCGCCGGGTGCTGGATAAAAACAATGATAATTGTATAGATATGCCTGAAACAGATTTAGGCATAGACACCCTTCAGAAAAAGATGTACTCCTCTTTGCACAAAAAAGAGGAGTACATCTTTGTGCAGAAATATTGAATTAAGGAAGAATGAAATGAAGATAACAAAAAAAGAATTTATTATGATGCTGGGCGGCATGTTCTTAATGTCGGCAGCTGTATATTATGAAATGATGCCAAATAATCTGGTGCTTGGAAGTCTGTCAGGACTGGTTCTTGTTCTGGTAAAGATCATTCCGTTACCGGTATCGACAATTACATTTGTCTTAAATATGATACTGTTGGTCATAGGGTATATTTTTATCGGCAGGGAATTCGGTGTGAAGACCGTTCTTGCATCACTTATGCTTCCGATGTATCTGAGGATTTTTGAGATACTGACTCCGCATGTGGAATCCTTGTCCGGGAATATCGTGATCGATCTGGTATGCTTCATGATCGTAGTTGGCGCAGGACAGGCCGTCTTATTTAACATGAATGCATCCAGCGGGGGAATTGATATTGTTGCGAAGTTGATCAATAAGTATCTTGGATTTAAAATAGGACAGAGTATTACGATCATAGGTGTGCTCATATCGATGGCAGCGATCTTTGTATATGATCGGGAGACAATGGTAATAAGTCTTGTTGGTACGTTGATCTACGGTCAGGTATTAGACCGGTTCTGTGATGGATTCCATGTGCGTAAGAAAGTATCCATTCTTTCAAAGGAGCATGAAAAAATTCAGAATTATATTGTAAGGGAATTACGCAGAGGTGCGACGATTTATCCGGCATATGGAGGCCTGGATCATGCAGAGCATGTAGAAGTTGTAACGATATTAGAAAAGAATGAATATGGAAAATTATTATCTTTCATCCACGAAACAGATGAACATGCATTTGTGACCGTCAGTACCGTAAATGAAGTAGTCGGAGCCTGGAATACAGTGAAAAGCAGATAAAAATACATTCCCGGATAACTGAAACATCGACGAAAAAAGAGAGATTGGATTTTTACCGGGAATGTATTTTATCTATGTACTATTTAAGGATGGCTGCTGCTCATATTATTTCTGCTTATATCCGTCAAGGAATGTTCCCATCCGGCGAATCGCATCACTTAAGATATCTGCCTGCGGAAGCATGACGATACGGAAATGATCCGGATCTTTCCAGTCGAATCCACTTCCGGGAACGAGCAGGATATTGGTGACATCCAGCAGATCATGGGCAAACTGCTTGTCATTGGTGATGTTAAATTTCTTCACGTCCAGTTTCGGGAAGACATAGAATGCAGCGTCATTTTTTACAAATGACAGACCGTCGATCTTCTCAAGTTCACGAACGGTTGCTTCACGCTGTTCATAGATTCTGCCGCCCGGCCGAACCATAGAAGCAGGTGTCTCCATATCATCAAGAGCTGCAGGGATGACGATCTGTGCCATGGTATTGGCGCACAGACGCAGAGATGTTAACTGGATGATGCCCTGTCTGTAATCTTCGGTCAGTTCTCTTGGACCGCTGATGACCATCCATCCGCAGCGGTATCCGCACAGACAGTGTGATTTGGACAGACCGTTTAACGTAATGACCGGAACATCCTCTGTCAGTGAAGCAAGAGAGATGTGCTGTTTGCCATCCATAACGATAGATTTCATCTGCGAAGATCAGAAGTCCGGATTCTCTTGCAATCTGGATGATCTCAAGAAGGAGTTCCTTTGGATAGAGTACACCGGTCGGGTTATTCGGATTGATGATAACGATTGCTTTTGTCTTATCTGTGATCTTGGAACGGATATCCTGAATGTCCGGATACCAGTTGGCCTGTTCATCACAGGTATAGAAGACCGGTTTACCGTCTTCGAGATATACGGAATTGCCCCAGAGGGAGTAACTAGGAGAAGGAACTAAGACTTCATCTCCATCATTTAACAAAGGTGTTAAAGCGAACGATACAACTTCGCTGACACCGTTACCGATAAATACGTCATCCGGCGTGATACCTTTGATCCCTTTACTGGTCTCATAATCACAGATTGCCTGTCTTGCCTGAGGCATTCCTTTGAAGTCACAGTAGCCGACACCGTCCTGCATGTGTTCCATCAGAGCGTTTTTGATGCTGTCAGGCAGACCAAAGCCAAAGGTTGCAGGATTCCCGGTATTTAATTTTAAGATATCGATCCCCTGTTTCTGGCGTTTCATAGCTTCTACGAATAATGGACCACGGATATCAGAGTGTACTGGTTTCATGCGCCCGGCGCGTACGATTGGTTTCATAATGTTATTCCCCGCTTTTTATTATTTTATTTTTATTCCAATAAACCCCAAATTCATATTGGAATAATTGTTTCATTAATATAATGATACGTCCGTGTGGACAGAGAATCTAATACTTATAGTGTTATAACAATTATAAGAGTCTGACTATAGCTGTCATGTGAAAAGGGAAAACAGATGATAGCAGGATATGAGAGGTTACGTGTATGTTTGTACGGAAAAAATATGTTTATGAAGTGTATAAAGAAAGAAGTTTTACCAAAGCGGCACAGAATCTGTACATCAGTCAGCCGTCTTTGAGTGCAAGGATTAAAAAGATTGAAGAGATTATCGGGGAACCGTTATTTGACAGAAGTACAACACCGCTCCAGCTTACAGAGGTCGGAAAAGTATATATTGAGGCAGCGGAGGAAATCACCCAGATCGAACAGCGGGTAGAGAATTACATCAATGACCTGGCGGGTCTGAAGACGGGGAATCTTGCAGTAGGAGCAAGTACGCTGTTTGCCGCATATGTGGTACCGTCTCTGATCACCCAATTTAATCAGAAATTTCCGGATGTACATATTCAGCTGATAGAGGGGAATACAGCCGAACTGGAAGAAATGCTGGGCAGTAATGCGCTGGATTTTGTCATTGATAATTATCACTATGACAGTATTCTATATAATAAAGAATTATATTGCGAAGAAAATATATTACTTGCGGTTCCAAAACATTTTGCCGTAAATGAAGAACTGGGAATGTATCAGCTTTCTTATAAGAATATCAAAAATAAAAATTATCTGAACCAGAAATATCCGGCAGTTCCGTTAGGGAGATTTGCAGATCTTCCGTTTATTATGCTGACACAGGGAAATGATACCAGAACCAGAGGAGACAGGCTGTGCCGAAATGTTGGATTTAAACCCAATATTGTGTTGGAATTCAATCAGCAGTCGACAGCATATATGGCCTCGTCTACGCAGCTTGGAGCAACCTTCATCAGCGATATCCTGGTAAGCCAGCTCCCGACATTTGAAAATCTGGTGTACTACAAATTAGATGGGGAAGAAGCAAAGAGAAAAGTATTCTTCTATTACAAGACACACAAATATAAAACACGTGTAATGGAAGAATTCGTTCGAATGATGCATGAACAAATCTGAGAAAAAGATAATAATTTGCAAAAATTAATCAAATTGTAACATAATTTCAGAGAATAGTAAAAAGTTTTGTGTTATAATACTGATACATACATTGAGGTAAATCGATCATCGGAAAGTAAATTTCCTGATAGACAGTAAAAGGGAGGTTTTTGATATGACAGAGAATTTAATCAAAGATGTAAAGAAGATTCAGCAGGCACTCATTAATAAGGAATCCATCGGGGATGAATTCGAAGAGAAGATGGAGGCCGTACATAAATTAGAAGAAGTTGCAGATTATCTGAAGGATGCACTTGGAAGAGGCATAGAGTTCTAGGATGGATATAAAAGCTTTTATATTTGACATGGATGGTCTGTTGTTCGATTCTGAGCGTATTGTACAGCGCTCATGGGAGATTGCAGGTGATGAATTGGGAATCCCGCATATGGGGGACGTCATCTATCACACACTCGGAATGAACCGCGCAGGCCGGAATGAATATTTCAGAAAATATATCCGGGAAGACTTTCCATTTGAAGAATTTGGAAAACTGACACGGGATAACTTCTGGAAAATTGTGGATAAAGAAGGTCTTCCGCTGAAAAAAGGTGCAAAAGAACTGCTGGCTTATGGAAAATCGCAAGGATATAAGATGGCAGTAGCGACATCTTCCAGTAGAGAGTATGCCATGGGGAATCTAATCCGGGCCGGAATAGATTCGTATTTTGACAGTGTGGTCTGTGGAGATATGGTTAAGAAAGCGAAGCCGGATCCGGAGATTTATCAGAAAGCATGTGAAAGTCTGGGAATACAGCCGGAATATTGTATGGCGTTTGAAGATGCGCCGGGAGGAATCCTGTCCGCACATCAGGCCGGGATGCATGTGATCATGGTGCCGGATCTTGTGCAGCCGACACAGGAGATACGGGAACTTACGCATCGGGTTTGTGATTCGTTAGCGGATGTAATAGGAATATTAAATTGAGCCATTGGGATGGAGAAAAAAGAGTGGTATCTGTCCCAGTGGCTTGTTTTATATCGTTGTGCCTTGGGAAAAAGTTTTTTAGAAGCAACATATTTATTCTTTACAGAATAGCAAAAAAGGACTAAGATACTTTTGTAAAATAATTTATAAAAGAGGTCTGATATGGCAGGGCGAAATGAAAAAAAGAATATTACAAAATCTAAAATTGTAAACTATATCATCAATAATAAAATTACATCAAAGGCAGAACTGGCGCAGAATCTGAGCTTAAGTATGCCGACGGTGCTTTCTAATGTAAACGAACTGATCGACCGGAATATGGTCATCGAGATAGGAGAATATGAATCTACCGGCGGTCGTAAAGCAAAACGGATAGGGATTAATCCGGCATATAAATATGCAGTCGGTGTAGTGATCACAGCAAATCATCTGGGAATCGTATTGCTGAACATGCAGTATGAAATAGAAAAAACAATCCGGATGCGGTTAAAATTTTCAACAGAAACATCTTATTGCTTAAAAGTAGCTGAAATGGTGGAGGACTTCCTGAAGGATGTAGAAGACCGGGAAAAGATATTAGGAATCGGAATTTCGATTCCCGGTATTATTGATCAGGCGAATAGAATGGTTGTGAAATCTCATGCACTGCAATTGGAGAATTTCAGTCTGAGCTTTCTGGAACAGGTATTTTCTTATCCGGTGTATTTTGCAAATGATGCAAATGCTGCGATGATGGCAGAAGATATGCATGAATATCAGGATGCTGTGTATCTTTCGCTCAACAATACATTAGGCGGCGCATTCTGTATTAATGGAAAACTGGTGGCTGGTCAGAATCAGAAAGCAGGAGAATTCGGACATATGATTCTGGTGCCGGGAGGAAAGAAATGTTATTGCGGAAAAGCCGGGTGTGCAGATGCCTATTGCGCAGCCAGTGCATTGACTGATGAAGAGCAGGAAATGACGTTGGAACAATTTATGGAAAAAGTGGAGCAGAAAAATACAAAGACTGTGGAAAAATGGAATCAGTATCTGGATAATCTGGCTATTTTGATTTCCAATCTGCGAATGGCGTATGACACAGATATCATACTTGGAGGAGAAGTCGGGGGGTATTTATCAGAGTATATGATACCACTGGGGGAAAAAGTGATGGCATATAATGGTTTTGAACATGATGTACGTTACTTAAAAAATTGCTCCTATAAAAGAGAGGCATCAGCTGTCGGAGCGGCAAAACATTTCCTCTCTGAATATATACAGCATTTATAAATTTGATATGTTGTAGGAAAAAGGAGAAGAATGAAAAACTGAGGTGAAATTCAAGGCTCGTAATGATTACAGACTTTGAATATTTACCTCTTTTTTTTATTGTCAGATGTTCGGAAGAAGTTGCAATTGGCAGGTTTTATAGATATCTAAGTATGCAAGAGAAGTTGCCAGTGGCAAATTCTATGCATATCCAGTTGGTAAATATGCATAAAAAAGTTGATCAAACTTGTGCAACAAGTAGAAATAGGCATTCATATATTGACAAAATAGAGTGGTTGTACAATAATGTAATTACTTTAATAAAACATTTAATAAAAGACAAGATAAAAGAATGAAGGAGGAAAACAATATGTTACAGCAGGTAATGACAAAACCAGGAGAGATTATTTTCAGAGAGGTACCAGTTCCGGAGGTAAAAGATGATCAGGTATTGGTAAAGATTATGAATATCGGCATTTGTGGTTCTGATATTCATGTATATCACGGCAAGCATCCATTTACCTCATATCCGGTAACACAGGGACATGAAGTATCCGGTGAAGTTGTAAAACTTGGGAAAGATGTGACAGTATTTCACGAAGGTCAGAAAGTAACAATTGAGCCACAGGTTTATTGCGGAGAATGTTATCCATGCAGACACGGAAAATACAATTTGTGTGAAGAATTAAAAGTTATGGGATTCCAGACAACCGGAACAGCATCAGAATATTTTGCAGTAGATGCATCGAAAGTAACACCAATTCCGGAAGAAATGTCATATGAAGAAGGTGCAATGATCGAGCCACTGGCTGTTGCAGTTCACGGAGTAAAGCAGGTTGGTGATGTGAAAGGAATGAACATTGCCGTGCTTGGTGCCGGTCCGATTGGTAATCTTGTGGCGCAGGCAGCAAAGGGAATGGGAGCAGCAAAAGTTATGATCACGGATGTCAGTGATCTCCGTCTGGATAAGGCGAAAGAATGTGGCATTGATGTCTGTGTGAATACAAAAGAAAAAGATTTCGGTGAAGCAATGTTGGAAACATTCGGACCAGACAAAGCCGATGTGATTTATGATTGTGCAGGAAATAACATCACAATGGGACAGGCAATCAAGTATGCAAGAAAAGGAAGCATTATTGTATTGGTTGCAGTGTTTGCAGGAATGGCAGAGATTGATCTTGCAGTGGCTAATGATCATGAACTGGATATCAAGAGCACAATGATGTACCGGCACGATGACTATGTTGACGGAATCAGACTTGTAAATGAAGAAAAGGTTCATTTAAGACCACTGATCTCAAAAACATTTGCATTCCAGGAGTATCTGAAAGCTTATCAGTATATCGATGATAACCGGGAAACAACGATGAAAGTAATCATTAATGTACAGGAATAAAGATTAGATCAGGAGAGAACAGAAGTTTTGTCAGAAACGCTGATAAGGAGGAGCCATGGGAAACGAGGGTAAGAATGGAAAAGTGCCATTGATCAGTAAAATTGCATATGGATTTGGTGATGTCGGATGCAATTTCAGTTGGATGTTTGTAAGTAATTTTTTAATGATATTTTATACAGATGTGTTTGGAATCAGTATGGCGGCTGTTTCAGCATTGATGTTATTTTCAAGATTCTGGGATGCGATTAATGATCCGATTGTCGGAGGGTTGACGGATAAGACAAAAACAAGATGGGGACGTTACCGTCCATGGCTGCTTGTTGCAGCACCCATTACGGCA
>ENA-OOXA01001880-OOXA01001880.1-human-gut-metagenome-genome-assembly--contig:-NODE-1880-length-10897-cov-1.937927_pt1 | contig 10897 bp, 7 predicted proteins | sample MGYA00241581_ERZ501331 | MGnify/ENA primary metagenome ERZ501331 (study PRJEB25962, sample SAMEA2042982) | human gut metagenome | biome: human gut; feature: human-associated habitat; material: faeces...
ACGGCCGCCTGTGCGGGCTGGTAGGTATCGGTCTGAACCTGCTGCTGTTCGGCGGAAAGCTGTTCGCCGGGACTGTCAGCGGCTCGGTGGCCGTGACGGCGGATGCCTTCAACAACTTATCGGATGCAGGCTCCTCTGTGATCACTCTGGTGGGCTTCAAGCTCTCCGGACAAAAACCGGATACAGAGCACCCCTTTGGACATGGACGCATGGAATATATCTCCGGACTTCTTGTCTCAGTTGCGATTCTGATCATGGGCTTCGAGCTGATCCGCTCCTCCATTGACAAGATCCGCACTCCGGAGCCCATTGAATGCAGCCCGGTTATTATTGCTGTCCTTATTGCATCTATTCTGGTAAAAATATATATGTACTACTATAACCGCACTATCGGTCACAAAATCGACAGTACTGCCATGCAGGCTACAGCCGGAGACAGTTTAAGTGATACAGTTTCCACCAGTCTGGTTCTTCTTGCAACTATCATCAGTCAGCTTACCGGACTGGTGCTGGACGGATGGTTCGGTGTTCTGGTGGGCATTTTTATCTTCTATACCGGAATCACTACAATGAAGGATACCATTGATCCCCTTCTCGGACAAGCCCCGGAGAAAAATTTAGTAGAGGAAATCGAAGAGATCGTTCTTGCCCATCCCCTTGTCCACGGCATGCATGACCTGATTGTCCATGACTACGGTCCAGGCAGACTGATTCTTTCCCTCCACGCTGAGGTTCCCGCCCACGGAGATCTGCTGATTATCCACGATGAGATTGACAACATTGAGCATGAGCTTCAGGACAAACTAAATTGTTCTGCCACCATCCACATTGATCCCATTGTCACAGACAACAAGGAGGTCAATGAAATGCGCAGCCAGATTGAAGAAATCACCCGCAATCTGGACCGCCGTCTTTCCATTCACGATTTTCGCATAGTAGAAGGTCCTACCCACACAAACCTGATCTTCGACGTAGCGGTTCCTTTCGAATGCAAACTCACCAACGTGGAGATCACCAATCTCCTCAAAGAGCGCATCCGCAATATGGACGATGGCAACTATTGTGCCGTGATCCAAATCGACAGAGTATATTCATAAAAAAGTTCTTTTCCCCATACAAAAAGACTGGTTCTTCATGTAGCTGCCTGAAGAACCAGTCTTTTTGTTATTTCGTCCGCACTGCGTCCGCTTTGAAGCACCTTTCCTTATCGAATATTCAAATAGACATCCTCTCTCGTATGAAATCCCCCGTCAATGATCACCTTATCCATATTTTCCGCCGTCACCGCTATTGGATCGATTTTATAATAAGGAATGTCATATGTCCCGTCATTGAAGGTTTCTACTGCCTTGTATTCCCCTTCTCCGGAAGTAATATCCTCTCCTTTGCCAAGCGCCACTGCGAACTCGGCCGCCGTATTCGCTTCCTGTTCAATAGGCTTATAGACGGTCATTTCCTGTGTACCTTCCACAATCCTCTGACAAGCTGCCAGATCCGCATCCTGGGCCACCACAGCAACCTTCCCTGCCAGCCGGTTCTCCGACAATACCTTCACTGCCTGACTTGCCAGATCATCATTTCCGCACATCACTCCTACAATATCTTTTGTAACTTCCAACCCCTGAGTCACATAATTTCCGGCCAGCTCTGCCATCCAGTTATCGCAATATTCCGTATAAACCACATTCAGATTACTGCCTTCAATGGCTTTATTGAACCCCCTCACAACTTCATCCACATTTCTGTCTGTAGGAGATCCATTGATGGCAAAAATATTTCCTCCCTCCGGACAAGCCTGGATCAGCGCCTCTCCCATAAGGGTTCCAACCTTTTCATTATCAATGGTAATATACAGATCTGCATTAACATTTTCCACAATGCGGTCATAGCAGATTATATAAATCCCCATTTCCCGGGCTTCCTTCAGCACATCATACAGCGCATTTCCATCAATAGGGATCACCACGATCACATCCATCTTTTTCTTAATGAAATACTCTATCTGGGAAATCTGCTCTTCCACAACGCCTCCGGCTACCTGCACATTCACCTCTGCTCCAAGGCTCTGGGCAGTAGAAACAAACATATCCCGGTCCCGCAACCATCTCTCAATTACAAAAGAGTCAAAGCTAAGCCCGATCTGCAGCTTATCTTCCTCTTTTGCTTCTTCCTTCTGCGGCTCCTGAGGCTTATTTCCGCAACCTGCTGCCAATGCAGCTGCCAGGAGCAAAGCCAGCGACAAGAGCAGCCAACGACACTTTCTCATTTTCCATACCTCGCTTTATACTCACTTGGAGTCATATCCATCTGCTTCTTAAAAATCCTGCTGAAATAATTGGGATCCGAATAGCCGCTCTGAATTCCCGCTTCCTTTACGCTCACATTTGCATCTACCAGAAGCTCTTTGGCTTTATCGATCCGGACTCTGGTCAGATACTCAATAAAATTCTCTCCAGTCTCCTCCTTAAAAATCTTGCTGAAATAATAAGGACTGATATTCACCTGACTGGACACATCATCCAGAGAAATATCCCTGCTGTAATTTTCCTGAATATAAAGCATGGCCTTCTTTACCGCGGAATTGGACTGATCTTCCTTCTGATCCCGGATTGCCCGGCATACATTTACCATCTTTTCCTGGAACCATTTACGAAGATCCTCATAGGTAGAAAGCGACATTGCAGTATCCAAATAGTCCCTGCGGTAACTAAATCCATAATTGATTGCGCCGCTGTCAAAGGCAATCTTCTCTCCCCAGATAATAAACTCCAGTATTTTCAGGCGGATATTATTCATATCCTGTGAATAATGCTCTACCATCCAGTCACAGAAGAAGTTCACCTCCTGGAGCATACCCTCCTCATTTCCCTCCTCAAGACAGCGGAACATCCTCTTCTCATCATTGCCGGGGAAAGCCTCGTCATAGACACCATTCTGGGAGAGATCCTCTATATGTATTCCCCTGCTTAGGCTTCCGTTTAATGCCCGGAGTGCTTCGCGGTAAGATCTCTCAAGCTCTTCCATTTCCCATACTCTTCCAATTCCCACACGAAATTTTGCATCCAGTCTGCCCTCCAGTCTTGCCACCAGCTCTCTTGCCTTTTCCACCAGATCAATACGGTCTTCATAAGGATTCTGGAAAATTTCACAAGGCACTACCACAGGGATGCGGTTGGACATAATATTTCCAACCACACAGGGAAAAGCAGACTTCACCACATCCCGAAATTCCGGATAAAAACTCTGGGCCTTTACATTCATTCCCACTGGGCTTACCAGTCTTCCATTTTCATAGCTTTGTCCAAACTGCACCACCATAACATAGCCCTGGCCATATTCAATATCCAGAAGCTGCTGGTAATAACCTGCTGCTGCCATCTCCTTCTGGAAAAGAAGAGAATTCACATAACCAGATTCCACAACCGGGATAACTGTCTCTAGCTTTTCTTGGATTTTCAACAGATTACTTCTCTGATCACGAACCTTATCCACCTTTGCTGTCGCTTCTTCCACCACAGAAATAATCTTACTTTTCGAAATCGGTTTCGTAAGATACTGTTCCACACCAAGATTGATGGCTTCTTTGGCGTAATCAAATTTGTCATATGCAGAAACCACATAAAACAAGGCGGAATTATTGAACTTCCGGATTTCCCGCATAGCCTGGATTCCGTTAATTCCAGGCATGTGAATATCCATAAACACAATATCCGGGTGAAAGGTCTCCGCCTTCTCGATTACCGCCCTTCCTGTTTTCGCAGTTTCCACACTGCATTTATCTCCGAATTCAGCCAGAATCACTCCTTTAAAAGCCTCCAGCATAAGTCCTTCATCATCTGCTATCAGAATACGGTACATTTTTTTGCTCCCCTTTATTCAGCCTCTGTTCACTGCTCATTGCAGCATACTCCGTGCTATCACTTTTTACTCATTCACTGGTACCTTCAACCTCCACCGGTAAGGTGATATGCACACTGGTTCCAAGTCCCAGACCATCACTTTCTATGGTAAGAAGACCTTTTTGTTTATAATACAGTTCCAATCTGTCAATTACATTTCCTACTGCTATACCTGTAGAATAACGGTCCTCTCCATTATTTCGTGCTTTCCCTGCCATAACAGACCTGATCATCTCCTGTGTCATTCCGGCGCCATTATCACTGACTGTGATTTCCAGATCATCTCCATCCTTGTGAATAGACATTCTGATTTTTCCAGTTTCCATACAGTCGTGGATTCCATGCTGCACTGCATTTTCCACCAGAGGCTGCAAAATCATACTTGGAATCCTGAAATTCCCGATTCCCTCATCCACATCTTTTTCATAATTGATATCTCCGGCAAATCGGACATTTAAAATATAAATATAATTGTCAACTGCATCCACCTCTTCCCAGAGAAGTGCGTCATCCTCCATTTTCCGTACATTATATCGAAAAAAGTCTGCCATCTTTTCCAGAAAAACACCAGTACGCTCTGCATCCTCCAGCATGGCAAGCTGGGCACCAGCATTCAGACAGTTAAACAGGAAATGAGGATTGATCTGAGCCTGAAGATACTTCAGCTGTGCTTCCTTCAGATGGGTCTCCATAAGAAGCTCCCTCTCCTTCATCTGAGCCTGCTTCTCTATACTTTCACGCTGTTGTTTAATATGAATGCGTATGCTGTCCAGCATCTGATTAAAGCTCCGTGTTACCACGCCAACCTCATCCTCGCAGACAACAGGCAGAATTGGCACATTCAGATTTCCCAGGGCAACCTCATGAGCAGTACTGGAAAGCTGGGTCAGCGGCCGGATCATGGATTGCACAAACAGAATGATAATAGCCACGCCTACTGCTGCCACAATGAAAATAACCACCAACGCCAGCCGATACAGTACATCCATAGAAGAAAGCAGGAGCTGGTAATTGGAGGAATTCATCCGGAAACGCAGATTATTCAGCTTGTAAATATAAGAATTGATATATTTATAAAGCTGCAGTTCTTTTTCATAAGAAGCCTTGTACTTCTCAATATTTCTGCCTCGCTTGGCCTGAACAGTCTCGCTGGTCTGATCCAGATAGCTTTCTGACATTCTGCGTATATTTTTTTCCAGCATTTTTACTTCATTGTCCACATTCCGGTCATTCAGCTTATCCAGAAGCTCCCGGTAATCCTGCTCATAGCGATAGTAATTTTCCAGAGCCTTGGTTCCCTTTATATTCAGATATTCGTAAACCGTTCCTTCCAGCTTGTTTAAGGTATCCGAGAGATCATTAATCGCTGCATTGCTGGAAAAAACAGCATCAATCCGGTCTACACCGGTATGGATCTGTTCAAAGATAAAAAAATTGATGCATACTACAAACACCATGACAAGGGCCATAACAAAGCTTAATCTTGTCTGTATGGAATTCTGGACGGAAAGGCTTCCTTTTCTCTCTCTCATTTAATTCCCCTCCGTTCTGTAAGCACCAACATTGCTTCTGGTGATCACATGCTGACCCACACTGTAATAGTTGCTGGTATGTCCCAAGGAGGAAAACTCTTCCAGGGCATTCACGCTGTATCTTCCGATTTCATCCATATCCAGAGCGATAGCCGAAGAAATAATCCCTTTGCTGATACCATCCAGAATTACATCGGAATAATAAAAACCAACTACATCCACATTTCCAACCTGGTTATAGTCAACCAGAGCCTGGTAAACGCACTCTGTCACAACCTCGTCCATGCACACCAGCACATCTGGCAGGTTCTCCTCGCTTACAAAAATATCCCGGACAAATTCCTCTGTATCAAAGCCAGAGCTGCTGTCAATGTTGTATTCTGAAATCGTTACGGTCTGATAATCCTTCTTTTTTTCCTCCAGTTCTTTTTTAATCTGGTAATAGATCAGATTGGTCTCCTGTGTCTTGGACTGGGAATTTGACAAAAGAAGGACCTGCGTATTCTCATGTTCCTTTAAAAGTCCAAGGATCTGTTCCGTGTAAGCATTTCCCAGCTGATAACTATTCAGTCCAACAAAGCTGATTCTGGCACTGGAGGAATCATCTGTCAGCACCGTAACTACTGGAATATCCGCATCTGAGGCCTCCTGGATCAGTTCCTGCTCTTCATCGCTTCCATCAGCTTCCAGAATGATTCCGTCCACCTGGGAGGCAATTCCAATACGCAGATAGTCCGCCTGACTATAATTGGAATCGTGTCCGGGCTCGATCAATTCCAGATAAGCATCTGCATCCTTTGCCGCCTGGCTGGCGCTTTCATAGATAGAATCCCACATCAGGGTATTTTCCTCTCCTGATATCATCAGATAATGTTTTGCGTAGCTGGATGCCCCCTCTCCTTCACCAAGATCCACCTGATCCAGTTTTTTCTGGAAATAAATCCAGATTCCAGAGAGAAATAACATACAGCCTACTATAATAAAAAAAACAGTCAATGTGGATTTTTTCATAATTAATAAGTTCCTTTATTGCCCGCGCTTTTGCCTGTAGGAAAACCGCCATTTTATTATAAAATAAATATGCTTTCAAACATCTACAGTTTACCATATTTGCATGCTATATGCAAAAGAAGCCATTGCATTTCTGCAACAGCTCCTTTCTGATTACTGTTTACTGCACTCTCAGCAGTTTTTTGGCAATTATTTAGTTGGATTTTCTATTAGAGATAACATCAAATACAACTGCGATCAGAAGTACGGCACCTTTTACAACATACTGCCAGGAATCACCGATACCCATGATTGACATACCCATGTTGATAACACCAAGGAGAAGAGCACCGATTACAACACCACCTACAGTACCACTTCCACCGTATGCAGAAGCACCACCGATGAAACAGGAACCGATTGCATCCATCTCGAAGGATGTACCTGTACTACCATTTACAGAACCTACACGTGCTGCGCAGAGAAGACCGGCAAGACCAGCAAGTAAGCCCATGTTTGCATATGCAATGAAATAAACCTTATTTGTATCGATACCGGAAAGCTGTGTTGCTTTCTCGTTACCGCCGATTGCGTAGAAGTAACGTCCAAACGCTGTCTTGGATGTGATGAAATTGTAGATCATGCAGATTGCAACTACCCATACAAGCATTACGGAGATACCTTTGTACTGATACAATTTGTAGCAATACCACAGAATAACAACTGCAATCACGGCTGCTCTGCTGTAATCAGAAGCTGCTGTATTCTGGCGATAACCTTTTTTCGCTTTGTTTGCTCTGGAACGCATGGTAGAGAAAATAATGTAGCATGCGATCAGAACACCAACGATCAGTGCTGAATATTTCTTTCCATCATCAAGTCCCGGAATGTTAATGTAGGATGTAAATACATTCAGGAAAGATTTGTTCTGGATAGATACTGTCTTATTATCCAGTACCAGACGTCCAAATCCACGGAAAATGAACATGCCGGCAAGTGTTGTGATAAATGGAGGAATTCTCTTATAACCAATCCAGTAGCCCTGCCATACACCAACCAGAAGGCCGATTACCAGGCAAAGGAGAATGGTGATAAATGGATTGAAGCCCTTGCTGCCAATCAGGACAGCGGCAACACCACCTACAAAACAGATAACAGATCCAACAGAAAGATCGATGTTACCACCAGTTAAGATACAGAGCAACATACCACATGCAAGAACCAGGACGTATCCGTTCTGGAGCATAAGGTTTGACATGTTCTGTGCAAAAAGAAGTCGTCCATCAGTCAGAGCACAGAACAGGATAAATACGATTACAAGCGCAATGACCATCGTATATTTTCTTAAAAAATCCTTGATTTTGGAATTCATAGTGTTTTCCCCTTTCATTATTTCTTCTGATTCTGCATGATATGTGCCATGATGCCTTCCTGGGTTGCTTCCTTTGCATCCAGTTCACCGGCCATCTTACCTTCATTCATAATGTAAACCCGGTCGCACATACCAAGGATTTCAGGCATTTCAGAGGAAATCATGATTACAGATTTTCCCTGTTCTACCATCTGATTGATCAGACAGTAAATATCATATTTTGCACCTACATCGATACCTCGTGTAGGTTCATCCAGAATCAGGATATCCGGTTCTGTAAACATCCACTTTCCAAGGAGGGCTTTCTGCTGGTTACCACCAGACAGGTTACCAATACGCTGTTCATTGGAAGGTGTTTTCGTTCCCATTTCTTTTGTCATCTGCTCCGCCAGCTGTACCTCAAGGTCTGTGTTGATAATTCCATTATCACAGACTTTGCTCAGACGGGCAAGAGTTGTGTTGAAACGGATGGACTCATCAAGGATCAGTCCGTTTGTCTTACGATCCTCAGTTACATATGCAAGACCATGCTGGATGGCCGCACGAGGATCTTTCAAATCTACTTTTTCACCCTTTATGTACAATTCTCCAGAAATTGCACTTCCATAGCTCTTACCGAAGATGGACATTGCCAGCTCTGTACGGCCTGCACCCTGCAGTCCTGAGAAACCAACAACCTCACCTTTATGTACTTTAAAGGAAATATTGTCGTCTACTATTTTTTCCGGATACAGAGGATGATGAACCGTCCAGTTCTTTACCTCCAGCATCACTTCTTTACTTACATTGTGCTCACGCTTCGGATAACGGTCTTCCATAGGACGTCCAACCATTCCTTTGATGATTCTGTCCTCACTTAAGTCATCCACGCCTTTTGTAAGTGTCTCGATTGTGCTTCCGTCTCGAAGAATGGTACAACGGTCTGCACAGTAAATGATCTCATTCAGTTTGTGTGTGATAATAATAGATGTCAGTCCCTGTTTCTTAAATTCCATAAGCAGGTCCAGAAGCATCTTTGCATCTTCATCATTCAGGGATGAAGTCGGCTCATCCAGGATGAGCAGTTTAACATCTTTTGAAAAAGCTTTTGCAATTTCTACCAGCTGCTGTTTGCCGGTTCCGATATCTTTGATCAGGGTCTGGGCAGATTCATGAAGCCCTACCTGAGCCATGTGTTTCTCAGCCTCGCTGTATGTTTTATCCCAGTCGATGGCTCCTCTTTTATTTTTGATCTCGTTTCCGAGAAACATGTTTTCACCGATGGAAAGCAGTGGGATCAATGCAAGCTCCTGGTGAATAATAACGATACCTTTTGCCTCGCTGTCATTAAGCTTTTTAAACTTACACTCTTCACCCTCGTAGGTAACCGTTCCAGTATAGCTGCCGTATGGATACTGACCACTTAATACGTTCATCAATGTGGACTTTCCCGCACCGTTCTCACCGATCAGCGCATGAATCTCGCCACGCTGAACTTCAAGGTTAACGTTATCCAAAGCTTTGACACCGGGGAATTCCTTCGTAATGTGTTCCATTACTAAAATATTGTCAGCCAAAATGGCGCCCCCTTTCCCATAAAGCAGGCGGGGCTTTTCACCCCGCCCACATTTAAAACTTTATTTTTGATTTGTATGACGTTTTCGTTCAGCCTTTATTAGTTTGCCGGATGAAGATATCCGTCATCGTCCTGTGTATAGTATCCTGTGTCAACCAGTTCTTCTTTCATGTTGTCTTTTGTTACAACTGTAGGAACCAGAAGGAAGGATGGGCATTTATTTCCATCAGATGTCTCATAGGATTCTGTATCATATGCACACTCGAAATCCCAACCAGATTTTTCAATCAGGGACTCATCAATTGTATCACCAGCCAGCATTGCTTTTGCAAGGTCAAGTGTTACGACTGCTTCATTGGCAACTGCTTTGTAAACTGTCATGGACTGTTTTCCATCAACGATGTTTGCAAGGTTTGCTTCGTCACCATCCTGTCCTGTGATCAGAACTGTGTTATCACCAGCATAGTCAGACTCGATTGCCTGTGTTACACCAAGTGCTGTGGAGTCGTTGGAGCAAAGAGCTACGTCAAGCTGTGTTCCGTCTGCATAGTAGGATGCCAGAATGTTCTGCATTCTTTCAAGTGCTGTCTGGGTATCCCATGCAGGTGTTGCAACAGAATCAAAATCAGTCTGTCCGGAAACTACATTTAAGGTTCCTGCATCAATGTATGGTTTTAATACATCAAATGCACCATTGAAGAAGTATCCGGCATTGTTATCAGCAGGATCACCAGCTGTAAACTCGATATTGTATGTCTTGTCTCCGGCATTGTCCAGATCCAGAGTATCTACTACGTACTGTCCCTGAAGAGTACCTACTGTGTAGTTATCAAAAGAAATATAATAGGAAACAGCGTCGGACTTGATCAGACGGTCATAGGAAATAACCGGGATTCCTGCATCTGCTGCTTCATCCATAACTGTATTAAGAGCCTCGCCATCGATAGCTGCTACAACTAACAGGTTAACTCCGTCGGAAATCAGGTTCTGGATATCGTTTACCTGACGGTCTGTCTCGTTGTCAGAGTATGTAAGCTCTACTTCGTATCCAGCATCTTCGAACTGTTTCTGCAGATAGGAACCATCACGATTCCAACGCTCCAGAGACTGTGTAGGCATTGAAATACCGATCTTTCCGCCAGCTGCTCCGTCTTCTGCCATTACCGGAACTGCAAGTGAACCAACTGCCATTGCTGCTACCATTGCCATTGCTACTTTTCTCTTCATGAAAAAACCTCCCGTATCATTTTTATTTGCTATGTTCTATAGCTTTTTGATGGGATTATAATATCATATCGGTACTCTGTGTAAAATGGACTAATTTTGGATTGCTCTTTCAATTTTTGTGTTATGATATGCACAAAATTGTGCTGGGGTGGACATTTTTGTTGTGAAATTATGCTAGATTGTAATTATGTGCTATTGACATTTTTAATGTGTGAAGTGATATGCCAAAAAGAAGTATTGGAAAGGTGCATCTCGAAAATTTGCTATTTAATATGTTGAAAGTTGTTCAAGGCGGACGCATTCGGACAATGGTTATTGCTCA
>ENA-OOXA01001890-OOXA01001890.1-human-gut-metagenome-genome-assembly--contig:-NODE-1890-length-10856-cov-1.617813_pt1 | contig 10856 bp, 9 predicted proteins | sample MGYA00241581_ERZ501331 | MGnify/ENA primary metagenome ERZ501331 (study PRJEB25962, sample SAMEA2042982) | human gut metagenome | biome: human gut; feature: human-associated habitat; material: faeces...
AAAATAAAAGTTCTCATTTTGACCCAACACAAAATGTCAGACAAAAATCTAACAATTAGCCAAACGGGTCAATTTTGAGAACTTTTCATTTTATTTTTTATAAACGGTGCTTTTAAAAGCTGATTCGATATCCATAAGATTTTCGTAAGTATACCAAGGTGCTTCACTTTTAACCATATTAACTAAAACAGGACAAATTTCCTTATCTATAATATACTTATTAATTTCAAACGAGTCACGAATATTTTTCGTAAAATATGTATCGTTGAAAAGTTGAAAATCAGTCAAAAGCATAAATACGCCTTGTTGAAATTTCATTCGTGTGTTAGTAGGAACATCAATAAGCTTAGCTTTCGGAGCAGCATTTGACGCAATAGAATCAAGATGCTTTCTAAAGTCTGAAGAGATTGACACCTTCTTGTTTTCAATAAGTTCCTTAATAGATTTTTTTACACTTGTTTCGTCAAAATAGCTTACGTAAACATTAAGTTCATTAAGCCATTTATCAGCAACCTGAATATCACTTGTATAATCGTCCATATCTCGAAGTTTTAAGACGTATAAAACGATATCCTCGTCAAAATAAGTTCTGTCCTTTAATGCAAATGACAGCGAAGGATATAAACTTTTAGTGAAATCAATAAGCGGCGACAAATGATAATAATGTTGCGCAAAAGCGGAAATCTCATACAAGTGTTCAGTACTTGCATTACCCATCGTCTTGTTAAATACATAAACAAAATCGCCAAGAGATTTATAATAATCAAAAATAAAGTCCGAATTAATATGCTTAATACCAAGGTCTGAATTTTCAAGTGCAAATTTTTGTTCTCTGTAAAAAGTCGGAAGCAGGCGACGGTTTGGGTCATTAATGCGCTCACCACGATAAAACAGCTTTTCGCCGGATAAAAACGGGTCAAGAATGATAGTATTAAAATCCTCAATATTATCAATTCTTTTACTTACGTGGCTGAAATCAATATCAAGATTATCCTCGATCTTAACGCTTATTTCATCAAGTTTTTGCCTTAACAGTTGTCTTGCAGACGGGCGATAAAAAATATTATTCAATATTCATCACCAACTGATATGCAGACTCTGTTGCGTTTGCAATTCTACCTATTTTGTTGCTGTCGCCAATATTATATACTTTATAAGAATCTGAGTTTTTAATATCATTGTAAAGCGAATTATCACTTCTTACGCCAAGTGATAAAACAACTAAATCAACTTTAATCGCAACTGCTTTTTTTTCTTTCAAATTCTCAAGTTCAATTCCGCTTGAAGAAACAGAAAGAAGCTTATGGGATGTTAAAAATTCAGTTCCTGCTTTTTCAAGAACAGGCAAAGCGTCATCAAGCTGTTGAAACCATGCACCCGGCGCTATTTTATCAGCCATTTCAACAACAGTCACCTTGTTGCCCTTAGATACAAGAAGTTCGCTTGTTTCAAGACCTGTCATACCTGAGCCTATAACAGCAACGTTTTTATTACTAATATCAATACTGCCGTTAAGAATTTGGGTAACCGTAACAACATTGTCACCGTTAAATGATTTAGGATGAATTGCATTTCCGCCTGTTGCAGTAATAACAATTTCAGGCGAATAAGAAGCAATAATATTTTTATCAGCCTTTATATCAAATAATACTTTTGCACCGCTGTTTATTGCGTTTGAAAGTAAATCCTCACAAACCCAATTAATTTTTTCTTTATGAGGCGGTTTGCTTGCTAAATTGAGCTGACCGCCTTGTTTGCTTTCTTTTTCAAGAACAGTAACATCAAAACCACGCTTTGAAAGAAGCTCAGCAGCAGTTAATCCGGCGCATCCTGCACCGATAATGAGAACTTTTCTGCCGTTACCGTTTTGCTTAAGGCTTACATTTTCTCTGCCTACAAAAGGATTAACCGAGCAATTACCGTGAGTATATTTATATGCACCTTTCATCATACTCTCAAAGCAATATAAACAACAAACGCAACGTTTAATAAGATTTTCATTACCGCTTTTAACCTTGTTTGGCCAATGGGGGTCAGCGATAAGAGGCCTGCCGAGTGAAATAAAATCTTGAGTACCCTCTTCAAGCTGCATTTCAGCTTGTTTAGGTGAACGAATGAGGTTAGCGGCTATAACTGGAATATCAACAACCTTTTTTACCTCGCTTGCAAGATATTTTCTCCAACCCGGAGTAAATGTGGTAGGTTCAAGCCAATAATTAAATGTATCATAAGCAGCAGAGGAAACATCAATGGCATCAATGCCTTTATCACTCAGGATTTTAGCCATTTTAATTCCTTCTTCTAAATTGTAGCCCTTGCCGTTTTGACCGATTTCGGAATACATTTCATCAACCGTAAGGCGAACTACAATTGGAAAATCTTTACCGCAATTTGAACGAATACCGTCAATAATTTCAAGCAAAAATCTCATTCTGTTTTCTAAGCTTCCGCCGTATTGGTCAGTGCGCTTATTTGTATTCGGCGATAAAAACTGTTGAATCAAATAACCGTGGGCAGCATGAAGTTCAACACCGTCACACCCTGCTTTTTTAACTCTTACAGCGCCCTCAATAAATTGGCAGATAATTCTTTTTATTTCATTAACGGAAAGTTCACGATTAACGCTGTCGCTCATTTTACTGCGTTCGCACTTACTCGGCGCAACAGTTCGTGGAACTATATGCTTATCCTGAAGTTTTTTGCCTTGCGGAATTACTGCTTGTGTTAATATTTTGGTATAAAGATTACCCATAAGCTTACTGCCTATGTTGCAAATCGGTACAGTGCCTATCATCAAGCCGAGATTTTGCCTGCCCGGATGATGAAGCTCAACCATAATCTTACAGTTATGCTTATGTATCCTATCAGCCATTTCACGAAGCGCCGGAATTTGATAATCATGGCTCATACCAAGTTGACCGAATGATGATGCACCTGTAATATCATTAATTCGAGTAATCTCTGTAAAAATAAGACCTACTCCGCCCTTGGCACGTTCTTCGTAATAATCCATCATAGTTTCGGTAGCGCAGCCGTTATATTGACCAAAGCCCATACACATCGGTGCCATAACTATTCTGTTTTTAATTTCAACATTACCTATTTTCATAGGTGAAAACAACATATCGTAGCTCATAAAAACCCCTTAAGATGCTAATTATTTTGTTTTTTCTTCTTATTGCCTGTTTTGTGCCTATCCTCTTTTTTGCCGTACATAGCTTCCATTCTTGCGTCTTCTCTTTTACACCAACTTCTAAACCACAGATAAATCAGCAAAACAACGACAACAAGTACGATTATAGGAATAACCTTTGAAGATACACCCTTAAACTTCGACAACTTTTGCCCTGACTGAATCATAAACCAAACATTTGGTGTGAATTTAGTGCCTTTAGAACCTGTATAAGCTTTATCCCAGCTTAAGTCTACTTTCTTACCGTTTTCATCTATATAATAATAGCCAAAAGCTTTAAGCGGTGTATTTGTAGCCTTGAAGTGAGTGAAATCCTTATTTTTATAAACAAAAAACTCTACCTGAACGCCGTCAACAGTAGGTTTAATACTTTTCGGCATAAAGGCATAGTTGAAATCAGACATAATTGCAGTATGATTTATACCGATTAAAATTGCAATAACGGCAATAATTCCTATAATTACTGCGGCAATTGTTATTTTTTTCTTTTTCGGTTCCATTTTCTTTTTAGCCTTAACAGCTTTTTCGGTTGTTTGTAATTCTTTTTCTTCCATAATCTCGCTGAGCCTCACAAAGTTAAAATAATATATTTTAATTATATCAAATAGAGTTCAATAGGTCAAGAAAAAACGGAGTAATGCATAAGCCTTACTCCGTAACAAATTCAAAATTATTTATTTTTTCTCTTTGCAGCTTTGGCTGCAAGCTTTGCTTTAGCCTCTTCAACTCGCTTTTTTTCTTCCTCTTTAGCAGCTTTTTCAGAAGCCTCACGATTCTTTTCTCTTTCGATTTCCTTCTGCCTTTCTTTCTCATCTTTTGCTGCCTTACGTGCAAGTCTTTCTTCCTCAAGGGTTTCGTCGCTTTTAGCAGGAGCTTTTGCAACAGCAATATTAATGCCTGTAGCTACAAGCAAAAGTACAACGGCAACAATATATCCCCATGCAAGAGAAGCACTGCCGTTAATGACAGCCATATCGCCGAAATTGAATGCGGTTACCTGACCTGCAAGTGAGCCGGACATAACAAACATAGCAACAGCTGCTACGGAAAAAAGGATTGAAACAATGTCAAGTCCGACCATAGCCTTTGTTTTTGGTTTTTTGCAAAGTATAATTGTCATCAAAAAAGCAATAACAATAAATAATGCACTGAGTACAAAAAATAAATATCCCAAGCAAGCAAATGTAAGCGGACCGCTGTAACCTTCAAACTTCATATTAGACATATATAAACCTGCATTGCCAAAGAAGCTTTTAAAAAAGTCAACAAGCGAATTATTTTTATTAAACAATGAATATATTGTCAACGAGAAATTTGCGCCGTCGCTTTTAAAATCAGCCCAAGGAAGTATAAAACCGATTGCAGGTAAAAATGTCAATACAAGCCTTGCAATTCTTAGCTTTGTTCCCCAAATAGAGTAAGCTATTCTGTTAAGCGATTTGTAAAAAACAGCAAATTGCTTTTCAGCCTTATCACTATCCTCTTCCAATCTTTCCTGCCAATTATAGTTAGGAATTGAAACACCACAAGAGGAGCACTCTGCTTTAACGTTCCAAAAATGTAATTTTTTGCCGCAATTAGGACAGGTACTTGCCATAAATGTGTACCCCTTTCAAAGTTACTTACTTAAACTATTTTATATTGATTAGCACTAATTGTCAATAATTAATTGAAAATACAAACAAATTATTTCTAATCTCTTAAAATATTTATACCAATTAATATAAAAAAGTATTGATTTAGAATGTATGATATGTTAGTATAGTAGTGTTATATTTTCAAAGACTTTGTGTCTTAAGAAATGAGGGAATAATTTGGCAGAAGAAACACTTGCAGACGAATTAACGCAGGAGGAAATGGATGAGCTTGACAAGCTTGCCTATACCCACAAGCGTTACCTAACACCAAAAGAAATTGCAGCGTATGTGCTTGTAAATTTCGGTCAAAAGAATTTATCACAGTTTGTTGATGCGTTTAAAGAATTCTTTATGATTCAATTCTTAAAGCTTAACTCAACCGCATACGCAAACATCAATCTCTTTGCTTCAATATATGATGCGGTAGACGATACTATTTCAGGCTTAATTATCGACAGAACACGTACACGTTGGGGCAGAATCAGACCTTTCTTTATTATACCGCTTCCGTTATGGCTTGTCGGCGGTGCAATGATGTTTACGGCTCCCAATATAAGTGCTACAAGCAAAATAGTTTGGGCTGCTATTGCAATTGTTATTTACGGCTTAGGTATGAGTTACTTCGGCGCTTGGAATCTTATGATTTATAATATTACCCCTAATACAGACGAACGTAACGATCTTATCACTATAACGAAATTTTTTGAACTTTTCGGCACATGGCTTCCGTCACTCGTTCCTGTTCTTGTAACTCTTTTACCAAAAATAAATAAGAGTATTACAATGGAAGGCGTTTATTCGGGATTTGCTTACTTTATGCTTATCCTTGCTGCGGTCTTTGCTGTATTTGGCTTCTTTAATATGAGGGAACGTGTTCCTCTTATGAGCCGTGAGGAAATTAAGGAAACATCAGTTCTCGAATCACTTAAGAATATTATTACTAACAGACCTCTTTTGGCTGTTATTCTTGCTAATTTCTTTAACTCTTTCAAGTCAGTCGGAGGTTCATCGGAATCGTACTTCTGGCTTAACAACACCGGTTCACTCCTTAACCAAACCATTTGCGGCTTGTTTACAGGTATTCCAAACTACATTATGGTTCCTATTGCAGCTAAAATGGTAAAAAAATGGGGCGCAAGAGCTACATCAATAATTGCGGGTTTATTTGGTTTCTTTGCGTATATGACCCTTTTCTTTGTAGGTTTCCACCCATTTGGTCAAACTTTTAAAGACCATTACATATTTAACCTTATTTGGGTTATTTTTGGTCTTACCATTTGCGGTCTTCCTAATAAAATACTTAATGTAAGCGGTCAAATTGTTACAGCCGAAGCGCTTGATTATATGGAATGGAAGCACGGCCTCAGAAACGAAGCTCTTGTTACTACAGTTCAGGGCTATTTCGGCAAACTTGCCATCTCAGTAACCGGTTGGCTTTCGGGTATGGTACTTACTTGGATTAATTATGTTCCTCTTACAGACTCACTTGGCAACGCTGTTCCTCAAACCGACCCAACTATGCTTAACGGTATTTGGGCAGTATTCTGTATCCTCCCTGCTCTTGCAAGAGGACTTTATGGTGTTTCGTTTATTATTTATCCTATCCACGGTGATCTTCAGCAACAAATGATTGTTGAGCTTGCTGAAAAACGTGCACAAAGACTTGCAGAACAAGAAGCAAAAGACCATCAGGCTTAAATAATAATAAGTAATTAAAAATGAGACTAATAAAGGCGAAGGAAATTCCTTCGCCTTTTCTTATGTTCATTTTATACATCATTTCGCTTTGCGCCAAGTATTTGGTGAGAATAAAACAATTATCGGGAATAGTTCAAGCCTTCCCGCAAGCATATCAATTATCAATACTATTTTTGAGCCCATACTTAAGAAATCAAAATTCTTTGTAGGCCCGAGAAGTTCGAGCCCGGGTCCTATATTATTAAAGCAAGCAACAACACCGGAAAAGCAGGTTGTAATGCTATATCCTTCAATGGATAACAAAAGTGTTGATATAACTGTGATTGAAACGTAAATTACAAGATAAACATTAACGCCTCTAATTACCTTATCATCAACCACACGCTTATTCATTCTAACCTTAATAATCGTGTTAGGTCGAGTTGAAAGTCTTAAATCTCTGAATATCTGTTTAGTATAAAGAACAACCCTTGAGACCTTAATACCCCCGCCCGTAGAGCCTGCAGAACAACCTATGCACATAGCTAATAAAAGAATAATTTTAGGTAACGTCGGCCACAAATCAAAATCGGCTGTACCGAAACCCGTTGTGCTCATACAAGTATTAACGGCAAAAAATGAATCACGAATTGCATCTGAAATACGAGGATAAGTTCCCATAATGTTAAGAGTAATAATGGCAACAAATGTTAAATTGATAATTATATATGTTCTGAATTCCTCGTCCATAAAAGCTTCTTTATATCGCTTTGTTAAAAGAAAATAATAAAGATTAAAATTAACGCCAAACAGAAACATAAAGATTATGCAAACCCATTCAACAAATTTGCTGTTATAGCCTAAAATGGAACTATTCAAAACACTGAAGCCGCCTGTACCCGCAGTTGCAAATGAGGTTACTACGCTGTCAAAAAGTCTTAAGTTATCACCCGTTATTCTGCTTCCGAAAAACAAAACAATAATTTCGATAACAGTCATTACGGAATAAATAATATAAAGTGATCGTGCACTTTCGGATATTTTCGGCGTAACCTTTCCTGCAGTAGGACCCGGAACCTCAGCTTTCATAACATACATCGAGTTACTGTTCGACTTAGGCACAACCGCAATAAGAAAACAAAGTATGCCCATACCGCCAATCCAATGAGTAAAACTGCGCCAAAACAGAATTGACTTAGGTATAGATTCAATTTTATTAAGAATTGTTGCACCTGTTGTTGTAAAACCTGATGTTGTTTCAAAAAATGCATTTACGAAATTTGGAATTGTGCCGCTGATAATAAAAGGTAATGAGCCAAAAAGCGATACAAGTATCCAACCGACACCGCAAATAACCAAACCCTCACGAGCATATATTTTGACGGATGACGGCTTAAAGCATTTTAAAATCATTCCAAGCAAAAACAATAAAACTATCGGAATAATAAATGAAATATATTTAGCCTCTTTAAAACCCTGCATATTATAATAAAACGAAACAAACAACGGCAGAAGCATTAAAAGAGCCAATATATTCATAATTTTACCGAGTACATAAAAAACAGACCTATAATTCATACCTGCTCCTTAAGATAAAATATCGTTTAAACTATAAATTTTTGTATCTTTGGAAACAATGATTACCCTATCGTGCTCCTTAATAACGTCAGAACCTGTTGGGAATATTGTTTTATTTTTGCGCTGAATTGCAGCAATAAGTATATCTTTTTTAATTTTTAATGAGGATATAGGCTTATTAAGAAAACTAATACCCTCGCCTGCAACAAATTCAATTGCTTCAATCTTGCCGTCAACAAGTTTGTAAAGCGTTTTCATATTAGACGAGCTTACACTTGAACGTGCACGTACATATTGAGTAATAATATCACTTGTTATTTCAGAAACATTTACATACGATTCCATTCCCATTTTAGTGAGCATACGACTTAAGTTTTGATTATTTATTTTAGTTATATTTTTTTTAACCCCGATGCTTTCGCTATACATTGATACAAGGAAATTTACTTCGTCAGTATCCGTCAAGGTAACAACAGCATCAACCTTGTCAATGCCTTCCTCTGCAAGAAGTGAATAGTCGCTTGCATCGCCGTTAATTACCGTAGCTTTAGGGCAATGCTCATAAAGCTTGTCACAATTTCTTTTATTTTTCTCAATAACAACAACATCCTTGCCTGATGCAGTAAGCATATTAGTAAGATAAATTGAAATTCTTGAGCCGCCTATAAGCATTATACTTTTTACATTAGTTGATTTTTTTGAAATTAGTTCTTTTACAATCTTACCCAAATCGTGGTGTGAACCTGTTATATGTAAAATATCACCGGGAATAATAATAAAATCTCCGTTTGGAATAAATACATCGTCGCCACGGCAAACGGCACAAATGATAAACGAGTTAATATATTTATTGGGGATTTCACTGATTTTTTTATTTGCCAGCATACTTTGCTCGGAAACCTTAAGACCTGCCATATGAATTCTTCCGTGAGAAAACGATTCAACAGTGGAAGCGGAAGGAAATTGCAATATTCTGAATATTTCAAGTGCAGCTGCAAAATCCGGATTAATCATCATAGAAATACCGAGTTCATCACGCATAAAGTTCATTTGCGATGAATACTCAGGATTTCTTACACGTGCGATAGTATGTTTGGCTCCCATCTTTTTTGCAATAAGGCAAGATAGAATATTATTCTCATCCGAAGGAGTTGTGCAAATAAGAAGATCACAGTTTTTCATATCAGCTTCATCAAGCACATCATAATGCGTTGCACTACCGCTTATACCCTGAACGTCAAGCATTTCTACGAGTTTTCCAACTCTATCCTCGTTTATATCAATAATAGTGATATCGTGATTCTCAGCTGTTAAGGTTTTAGCAAGCATAACACCGAGTTTGCCTGCGCCGATAATGGTAATTTTCATCAATTTTCCTCCAAAAAAGAATTAAGTTTTTGAAAATTGCGAGTTATATAAATTATAATAAAAACCTTTTTGAGCATAAAGAGATACATGTGTCCCCTGCTCAATAATATTGCCATCATTCATAACTAAAATCAAATCAGCATTTTGAATTGTTGAAAGACGGTGAGCAACAATAAATGTTGTTCTGTTTTTCATAAGCGTATTAAAAGCCTTTTGAATTTTTATTTCTGTTCTTGTATCAATTGAAGATGTCGCAGACAAGATGGCAGATGCACTGCTTTCTTAATGACATAGGAGGGTATACATTTGGCTAGTTTGATGGAAGAACTGATTCAGACGCTGGATGCAGAAGAAAAGTGTTATTCTCAATTGATTCCGATTGAGGAAGAGAAGACGAGAGCGATTATTGCAAATGATTTAGAAGCTTTGCAGGATATAACCGTCAGAGAACATGATTTGGTAGATGAGACATCTGCCTTGGAAAACAAACGGGAACGAGTGGCGATTGATATTGCTACTGTTCTTGGGCGTGACCCGAAGACGATTACACTTGAACAGATTGCATCGGTGTTGAAAAATCAGCCGGCAGACCAAAAGAAACTGCAGGAAGTGCATGACCGGTTACGGAGAACCGTTTCACGACTGCAGGAACTGAACAATCAGAACAAACAGCTTTTAAAAGAAGCAATTGATATGGTTGAATATAATATGAATGTGATACGAAGTACACGGATGTCTTCAGGAAGCAGCAACTATGCAAGTGATGCCTCGGAGGTTTATGGAACCGCACCGCAGCAGGGCATGTTTGATGCAAAACAATAACAGGCGCATGGATGCGATAGCCACCGCCTGTTTTGTTTTCGAGGACGGTTGTACTTTTTTTTATAAAGAATGGAGATGAGAACATGGGTAATCTGATGACAAGTTTTAATGCGGGTGTTTCGGGACTTCACTCCGCACAGCAGTCGCTGACTGTTACATCGCATAATCTTGCCAACGCGGGAACCGTAGGCTATACAAGACAACAGGTTCTTGTGACGGATTCCTTTTATCAGAAATCGTACGGAGTACATGACAATGTCATGGCGGTTGGTACCGGAACGACGATTTCATTGACAAGACAGGTTCGCAATACCTTTTTGGATGACCAGTACCGGCTGCAGGTTGGACGCCAGCAGTTTTATCAGGCGAACAGCAATGCGGCACTGGAAATAGAAGATATGTTGGGTGAGCTGCACGGCGAAGAATTTCAGAGCAGCATTACAGACCTCTGTGGTGCGTTGAGTTCTTTGGCAACCCACGCGGACGATATTGTATATAAAGACCAGCTTGTAATGATGGCATCCCAGTTTATTGAGCGGGCAAAGGTATTGCAGGATGAGTTAAATACCTATCAGACGAGT
>ENA-OOXA01001896-OOXA01001896.1-human-gut-metagenome-genome-assembly--contig:-NODE-1896-length-10841-cov-1.786297_pt1 | contig 10841 bp, 9 predicted proteins | sample MGYA00241581_ERZ501331 | MGnify/ENA primary metagenome ERZ501331 (study PRJEB25962, sample SAMEA2042982) | human gut metagenome | biome: human gut; feature: human-associated habitat; material: faeces...
GGCGAGGCACGAAGCGGAGCGCATCCCCTATTTTTTAAGGATGCCAACGGCATCCTTAAAAAATAATCACGTCTTGATCCCCATCGTCTCCCACTTGCCGCTGCGGTAGCGCAGGAAGAAGATGGCGCCGCGCACCGACCAGTCCACGATCGCGTGCGCGAACCATACGCCGATAACGCCGTAGCCCATGTATTTGCCCAGCACGTACGCAAGCAGCACGCGCACGACCCACATCGTCAGCATGCTGGCGAGCATCGTGAACTTCGCGTCGCCCGCCGCACGCAGGAAGCCCGGCACCATGAACGCCGGCACCCAGATGAAGATGGATGAGATGCCGTGGATCAGCGTGACCGTGACGGCGAGCTTTTCCGCCTCTGGTGAGACGTTGTAGACACGCATGATGAGCGGCAGCAATGCGATGATCGTCAGGTTGACGGCCGCCATGATGCCGTAGGTCCACTTGACAATTTTTCTGAGATACGCGCGTGCCTGATCGAATTCGCCCGCGCCGACGCACTGGCTCACGACCGCGGCAAGGCCCAAGTTGATGGCCTGACCGGCAAAGCAGTTGAAGTTTGAGATGGTGTTGCCGATGGCGTTCGCCACCATCGATGCCGTACCGAACGTCGAAATCAGGCTGAAAAGCACGAGACGCCCCAGCTGGAACATGCCGTTTTCGACGCCGCTTGGCACGCCGATGTAGAAGATGTTCTTCATTAGGCGCATATCGACACGAAAGCCGCGGATATCAGAAAGGTGCAGCATCAGATCGCGGTTGAAGAGCAGCGAGAGGATGACGACTGCCGCGACCGTGCGGGAAACAAGCGTCGGGATCGCAACGCCCGCGACGTCCATACCGAAGCCAAAAATCAAAACGGCGTTGCCGATCACGTTGATGCTGTTCATCAGGAGTGAAACTTTGAGCGACACGTCGCTGTGGCCCATCGTGCGGAACAGCGCCGCGCCGCCGTTGTAGAGCGCGATGCCCGGAATGGATGCCATCACATATAAATAATAAGTGTTCGTCGCCGCCATGACGTCGGGCTCGATATGGCCGAACATTACGGTCAAAATCTGCGTGCGGAAGAGGTACAGCAGCGCCACGAAGAAGATCGACACCGCGCCGAGCAGCGCGATGAGCTGCTGGCCCGCGTTGCAGGCGTCCTCCTTCTGTCTTTGTCCGATGTACTGGCCCGCACCGGCTGCGCCGCCGGTCGCCATCGCCGAGAAAATGTAGATCATCAGATTGCTGATCGAGTCGACGAGCGACACCGCGCTGATCGCCGCGTCGCCGACGGTCGCAACCATCAGCGAGTCGGCAAGACCCACCGTAATGGCCAGAAGCTGCTCGAGCAGCAGCGGCCACATCAGCGCGACGAGCTGGCGGTTCGTAAACATCATTTCCTTGTCAGCGCGCACCGGCGCTGCCAGTTTGCCCATGGTTTCACACTCCTTGTATCGATTGAGCCTGTATCATAAACTATTTGCCTTTCTTTGTCAACGCCGCGTCAAAAAAGATACGGTTTCAGCGCTGCGCCCCAGACCTCGACAAGTTTTTCCTTCGTCCATCTGGCGTTGGCCGGCGAGGTGGAGGGAAGCTGGACGGCCTCGCGCCCGAGCTTCGCGCGGCAGTATTTTTTATAGCAGGCGTAGGACGTGCCGCCGTTGCAGAAGATGGCCTGAATGTCCGCCGCATCCAAAATGACGGACAGATCGTTCGGCACAACGTTCGTGATGCTCGCATCTGACGATCCCACGATCTCGCATGAGCCGATGGTGTCCCACATGGCGACGCCGCGGCGCAGGGCCATCGCTTTCTTCTCTTTGACCGTCTTCGGCGTTTCCTCGCCCAGAACAGCGGCGAGCGTCGGCCAGAAGCGGTTCTGCGGGTGCGCGTAGAAAAACGCCGCCTCCCTTGACTTGACCGACGGGAACGAGCCCAGGATCAGCACGCGCGACTTTTCGTCATACAGCGGCGGAATATTATGGACCTGCGTCTTAAGCTCCATTTTCTCGTCCCCTTTCTGTCTTTTTCGCCATTTTAACACAGGAAAATCAAATCGCCAAGTCCCGTTTTCTCCGTCTGCGTGCGCTTCACGCTTCGCTGCGGAAATGGGTTGGCTTTTCGGCAAAGTCATGTTATAATAAAGTAGATATATATTAAATGTAGGTGCCTTGCCCCGCGTGGGCACGGTCATCTTTGAGAAAGGACAACTATGAAAGACGACGACAATCACATTCTTCTTTTAGAAAAGGGCAAGCGAGGCCTCGTGCAGATCATCTTCGGCCGCACGGGCATCATCATCGTTTCGCTGATCGTGCAGATCTTGTTTCTCTTTGCCGCCTTTTACAAGCTCGAGGGCTTTCTGCCCTACTTCTGGGGCGGCAACACGCTGCTGTCGGCGGCAGTCGTGCTGTTTCTGTTCGGCAACGACGACAACCCGACCATCAAGCTCACGTGGTTTTTCATCCTCGCGGTGCTGCCGGTGTTCGGCTTGATTCTGTATGTTTACATCAAGACCGACCTCGGCCACCGGCTGATGATCCGCCGCTACAACGACATCCTGTCGCAGACGGAGCACTTCGCCCCCTCGGAAAGCGCGTGTTCCAAGGAGGAATTACCGGAGGAGCTCCAAAGCCTTGCCTCCTACCTGAATTCCTGCGGCTTCCCCTGCTATCAAAACACACAGGCGCAATACTTCCCCCTCGGCGACGATGCGTTCGAGGTCATGTGCGACGAGCTCCAAAAGGCCGAGCACTTCATCTTCCTCGAGTATTTCATCGTCAGGGAGGGCTACATGTGGGGCCGCATCCTTGAAATTCTCAAGGAAAAGGTCAACGCGGGCGTTGAGGTGCGCGTGCTGTACGACGGCACCTGCGCGGTCGCGCTGCTGCCCTATTCCTACCCCGAAAAGCTCGAAAAGCTCGGCATTGCCTGCAAGATGTTCGCGCCGCTGCGCCCGTTCGTCTCCACGCACTACAACTACCGCGACCACCGCAAGATCATGGTCATCGACGGCAAGATCGGCTTCACAGGCGGCATCAACCTCTCCGACGAGTACATCAACCGCACCTCGCGCCTCGGCCACTGGAAGGACACAGCCATTGCCCTGCGCGGCGACGCCGTGCGCAGCCTGACGCTGATGTTTTTGCAGATGTGGGACGTCAGCTCCGTGCACTTTACGCCCGAAGTCTACAGCAAGTATCTCGACGTGCCGCAGCCGGCGCATGAAAAGGAAGCGGGCTATGTCATCCCCTATGGCGACAGCCCGCTCGACCGCGACCTCGTCGGCGAGATGGTCTATATGGATATCATCAACCGTGCCAACCGTTACGTACACATCATGACGCCGTATCTCATCATTGACAACGAGATGATCACGGCGCTGACCTATGCCGCGCGCCGCGGCGTGGAGGTCCAGCTCATCCTGCCGCATGTGCCTGACAAGGAGATCGCCTTCTCGCTTGCGCACACGTATTACCGCAGGCTGCTTGAAAACGGTGTACAAATTTATGAGTACGAGCCGGGCTTCGTTCACGCGAAGGTCTTCGTCAGCGATGACTGCAAGGCGACCGTCGGTACGATCAATCTGGACTACCGCAGCCTGTACCACCACTTTGAATGCGGCACGTACCTCTATGCGTCCCCCGAAGTCCCCAAAATTGAGCAAGACTTCCACCAGACGCTCGCCAAGTGCGTCCGCGCGGACGCAGAGCTTCTCAAAAACGACCCGTTTATGCGAAAGCTCATCGGCCCCGGCATGCGCATCATCGCCCCGCTGCTGTAAGAAGTAAAAAAGTCGAAACCGAAAGGTTTCGACTTTTTTTATTCTCAATTACTTTTCGAGCTGCTCGAGCGCGCTGCACACGGCAGTGTGCTCCTCCTGCACCGCCACATAGAGTGGCTGTACGCTTTCAGGCATCGAATCCTGACCGCGCGCAGCGCTTCCGTCATCTGAGAGCTGGCGTGGGCGAGCGAGCCGAGGCCAAGGTTCAGCGCCACGCCCTTGAGCGTGTTCACCGCGCGGAACGCCGTAGTCGTGTCGCCCGTGTTCATCGCATTCGTCAGGTTTTGCATGCTGTCGTCGCCCGGGAACATATTAAGGAAGCGCACGATGCGCTCGTCGTTCTGAAAACGCGCCTTGGCTTCGCCGTAGCCGCCGACGCAGCGGAAAAATTCGTCAAGTTTCATGTTCTTTCTCCTCTCGATAAATTGCTACGCAATCCTTTTTCCGTTTGGTCTGATACATCGCAAGGTCCGCCCTGCGGATCGTTCTTGAGATGCGTCCCGCCGCGAACGCGCCGCCGATGCTCGCACTGATGTGCGGTTCAGGATACTCCTCTCGTCAAGCGCGGCGCGGATGGACACCGCCGTCAGGTCGACGAACCCGACGCCGAGCTGCATCTCCAGCGCCTCGATGAGCTGCTGCTCCGTGATAAAGCCGGCGTTGTATATCAGGAAAAATGCGCTATTGCTATAAACTTTTTTCTAAAAATTGTCAATAATCTTCAGTATTTCTCCCCATTTCGCACATATTTTACAATCCATATTTCTTTTTTCCTCAAATTTATCGTGCATTTTTTACCGTCCGCTGACGGCTCTCCCGTTTTTTTGCGGAAACGCTTCGCCCTTTCCGCTCTTTTTTCAATCATTTCTGGCAAAACAGCAGGAAAAACCGGGAAAATTTTCCTTGAATGTTCCGTGGTTCTGTGCTAAGTTTACATTAAGTATCAAATGTTTCCAAAAAACACGCATAAACAGTTTTTGTTTGGCACTGGCTTTTCCGGTGCCTATTTTCTTGTCCGCCCGCCCCGCGGCGGCATTTCTACAAAAGAGCGCGCCCTAAAATGCGTATGAGGTCTACACTATGGTCGAAGCCAAAATCCTGATCGCGGACGATTCGAAAATGAACCAGCAGATCCTTTCCGAAATCCTCGGCGGCCGCTACGAATACCTCTATGCCGACGACGGCATGCAGGCGCTCGAGCTGCTGCTCGACATTAACATGCCCCGCCTCGACGGCTTCGGCGTGCTCGAGGTGATGAAGCAGCGCAACTGACTGCAGGAGATCCCCGTCATCATCACCTCGTCCGAGGATGACGAATCGTTCATCCAGAATGCCTACGAGCTCGGCGTAACGGATTACATCCGCCGCCCGTTCAACCTGACGGTCACGCAGCGGCGCGTGAGCAACGCGCTCACGCTCTACGCGCGCCAGAAGCACCTTGTCCACCTGGCCGAAGAGCAGGTTTACGAGCACGAGAAGACGAACAGCGCCATCATCAACATTCTGAGCCGCATCGTCGAGTCGCGCAACTTCGAATCCGGCACGCACATTCTGCATGTGCGCGCCATCACGGATATTCTGCTGCGCCAGCTCGTGGCGGCGACGAACCGCTACCCGCTCTCGCAGGCGGATATCTCGATGATCAGCACGCTCTCCGCCCTGCACGACATCGGCAAGATCAGCATTCCCGCCGAAATCCTAAACAAGCCCGGCAAGCTCACGCGCGAAGAATTCGAGATCATGAAGACCCACACCACCGCGGGCGACGAGCTTTTGCAGAACATGCCCGTCTCGCACGACGACCCGCTCATGCGCACGGCGCACGAGATCTGCCGCTGGCACCACGAGCGCTGGGATGGCCGCAGCTATCCCGACGAACTCAAGGGCGACGAGATCCCCGTTTCGGCGCAGGTCGTCGCGCTCGCGGACGTCTACGACCGCTGGATGAACAAGGTTACCTACACGGACTGGGACGCCGACGAAGCGCACCGCCAGCAGACGCTCTACTTAAACGAGGGCGACACCGTCAACCTCCTCGACCACGAGATTCACGATACGCTCGTAAAGCAGGTGCGGCAGACCTCGCCCGCCCAGCCCGACGTCACCATGCCCGCCACGCTGCACATTGTCGGCGAGGATAAGCCCTATGCGCTCACCGTGCGCACGGCCTGGCTGCCAGGCGACGGCGCGTATTCCTACGCGCTCGGACAGTTCAGGCCCGAAGGCGGCGGGCATTGACCGATCACGCCGCTTCCTTTGGAACGGCGCGCAAAATAGAAAGGAAGCATCATGACTCACAACAAATTTCTCCCTCGCGTGCTCGCCGCAGCGGCGGCGATGATGCTGCTCGCAGGCTGCGGCAGCAAGGCAGACCCCGGATTTTCCCCGGCGAACCCTGTCAATATCACGATCTGGACGTACTACAACGGTGAACAGCTCGAAGCGTTCAACGCGCTCGTCGACGAGTTCAACTCGACCGTCGGCAAGGAACAGGGCATCACGGTTGAGAGCTCCAGCCACGGCAGCGTGACCGATCTTGAGAACAACGTGCTCGCTTCTGCCGAGGGCAAGGTCGGTGCCGAGGCGATGCCCAACATCTTCTCCGCCTACGCCGACACTGCCTACGCGCTCGATGAGATGGGTCAAATTGCCAATCTGAGCGATTATCTAAGCGAAGAGGACCGCGCCGCCTTTATTGAGGACTATCTGAGCGAAGGCGACTTCTCCGGCTCGGGCAGTATCAAGATTTTCCCCGTCGCCAAGTCGGTGGAGCTGCTGTTTCTCAATGAAACGGACTGGGAGCCGTTCGCCGCCGCCACAGGCGCAACCTATGACGACTTGGCCACGATCGAAGGCCTCGTCTCCGTCGCCGAACGCTACTACGAGTGGACCGACGCGCAGACGCCCGACATCCCGAACGATGGACGCGCGTTTTTCGGCCGCGACGCGATGGCAAACTACATGCTCATCGGTGCCAAGCAGCTTGGCTGCACGATCTTCGACGCACAGGACGGCAGCATGACGCTGAACTTTGACCACGACGCCGTGCGCACCCTCTGGGATAACTACTATGTACCCTTCATCAAGGGCTACTTTTCCGCAAGCGGCCGCTTCCGCAGCGATGATGTGAAGACCGGCAATATCATCGCCTACGTCGGCTCGTCTTCGAGCGCGACGTTCTTCCCCACGCAGGTCATCGCTGACGACATGGACAGCCACGACATCACGCGCAAGGCGCTTGAAAGCCCGAAGTTTGCGAACGGCGAGGACTACGCCGTGCAGCAGGGCGCGGGCATGGTCGTGACGAAGGCGAGCGATGCCGAGATTCAGGCAAGCCTCGTGTTCCTCAAATGGTTCACCTCACCCGAGCACAACATCACGTTCTCTGTCAACTCAGGCTACCTCCCCGTCACGCACGAGGGCAACTCCATCGACGCGATCCGCGCAAGCGGTCTTGCCCTCAGCGATGAGATGGACGAAGTCCTCTCCGCCGCAGTCGACACGGTCAACGAAAACCATCTCTACACGCCCCACGCCTTCTCCGGCGGCACGAACGCCCGCGCCATTCTTGAATATTCCATGAGCGATAAGGCAAGCGCTGACCGCGCCGCGGTCAAAGAGGCAATGGCGCAGGGACAGAGCTTTGAAGAGGCCTCGGCGCAGTTCCTTTCCGACGAATGCTTTGAAGCCTGGTATCAGGATACGCTTGCATCGCTTGAGGCCTTTCAGGGCTGAGTGACTGTTCAATGACAAAAAAGGGGCCGTTTTATGTTCTTTCGCAAACCATCGGATCATGTGCCGCATGTCACCATCTTCCATACGATCCTGCGCTCCATGCTTTGGATCCTGTTCATCGAGATCGCGATGCTTGTCGGCATTCTCTATCTCTGCCGCATCAACACGAGCCTTGAGCAGAATGCTGTCGACATCTTGCAGATACAGACGGAAAACCGCCAAAACTATCTGCAAGACCAGATGCTCGACGCGCAGGACCTCTCGTCGCTTGCGGGCAAGATCAACGCCGTGACGCAGGCCATGCTCGACGACGGCGAGATCAGCCTCGACACGCTCGACAGCGGCAGCGACGCCGCATCCCCCCTGCTGCTCTCGATCGGCGACAGCCTGATCTCCTCGATGCGCCATCGCCCCGTCACCGGCATTTTTGTCGTGCTCAACACGCATGATCTCGACACACGCAAAAAGGGCGAGCCGCTGCCCTGCCTTTATCTGCGCGACCTTGACCCGAATTCCTCCCCCTCGCAGCGCAATTCTGATCTTATGCTCGTGCGCGCACCCGCACAGGTCGTACAGTCACTCTACATTGCGACCGACACGAGCTGGACGCCCTCGATCAACTATGGGTCCAACGGCAGCAGTGGCTTTCTCTATCCCGTCTTTCAGGCAGCCTACCACGGAAACGGCGAACTGGACGCCGCGGACTACGGCCACTGGACGTCCTCGCCCTACACGCTCTCCGGCGACGATCACTCCGCCATCGCCTACACCATCCCGCTTATTTTAGATGACGGCACGGTCTACGGCGTGCTCGGCGTCGAAATTCTTGAAAGCTACCTGCAAGCCCTGCTGCCGGGCACCGAGCTGCAGAACGACAGCTCGGGCACCTATCTTCTCGGCGTCGCATCGAATTCCGCCATCGGAAAAGACGACCTTACCGTCAGCGTCATCTCCGCCTCCCCCGCTGCAAATGCGCCGCAGCAATCCTATGACCAGACGCTGCTGCTCAAGCCGTCAAAGCGCGGTGGCTACCAGAGTGACTCCCCCCTCGGCCTTTGTCACGCCGCCGTGGCACCGCTGACGCTCTACAACCGCAACGCGCCGTTTTCCAATGAGCAGATGCTGCTTATCGGCTCAGTGCCGGTATCGGCGCTTTACGCCTTTTCAGGCTATGTGCTGCGGTTTTTGATCATCGCGGTCCTCGTCGTGCTCACTGCAGGACTTTTCAGCAGCCTTGTGCTGGCGCGCAAGCTCTCGCGCCCGATTTCGCGCCTTTCCGACGAGGTCGCGCACGCGCGTGAAAGCCGCAGCTCCATCCCCACGCTCTCCGCCACCGGCATCATCGAGCTCGACCGGTTCTCCTCCGCGTTCACGCAGCTCGGACGCGAGGTACTCGATACTTCGACCAAGTTTCTGCGCATCATGGACATGGCAAGCGTGGAGCTCGGCGGCTATGAGCTGCGCTCCGCTCCCGACAGCATCTATGTCACCGACAATTTCTTCGACCTTCTCGGCATGCCCAGCGTTGACGCAGACGCCTTAACAGCGCAGAGTTTCCGCGAGCTTTTGCAGCGCTTTGAGCGCTCGTGCCCCCACTCCCCCGCGCCCGACGGCGCGATGCTCTACCACATCTGTCTGCCAAGCGGCGAAGAGCGCTACCTTCGCATCGAGACGACGCGCGAGGACGGCACGCAGGTCGGCCTTGCCGAGGATGCGACCGCCGACACGCTTGAAAAGCTGCGCATTGAGCACGAGTGCGACTATGACACGCTCACAGACCTCTACAACCGCCGTGCCTTCCACCGCATCTGCGCCGAGTTCTTCTGCTCACCCGAAAAGCTCGGCCACGCGGCGCTTTTGATGTTCGACCTCGACAACCTCAAGCAAATAAACGACACATTCGGCCACGACTGGGGCGACGAGTACATCCGCCGCACAGGCGAATGCTTTGTCAAGAACGCTCCCGCGCGTACCGTCTGCGCGCGCATCAGCGGCGATGAGTTCAATGCACTCTTCTACGGCTACAACGATCAGGATACGCTGCGCGCCGACATCCGCGCGCTGAAAGCCGCCCTTGAGCATTCTGTCGTCCAGCTTCCCAGCGGACGTGAGCTGCGCGTGAGCGTCTCCGGCGGTATCGCGTGGTATCCCGAGAGCAGCACAAATCTCATCACACTGCGCAAATACGCGGACTTTGCCATGTATCAGGTCAAGCACTCGCGCAAGGGCGAGCTGCTGGAATTCGACCCTGAGGTCTACCGCACCAGCCTGCAGGAAAGACGCTGCCATGAGGAGTTCCGCCGTCTCATCAACGAGGAGCTTGTCACCTACCGCTTCCAGCCCATTATCGACGCAAAAGACGGCAGCGTCTTCGCCTATGAAGCGCTCATGCGCGTGGATCTGCCCATGCTGCGCTCCCCGACGGACGTGCTGCGCCTCGCGCGCGAGGAAAACTGCCTGCACGAGGTCGAGCGCATCACGTTCTTCTGTGCGTCAAGTGCATATCACGCGCTCGAAAACGCCGGTAAGGTCGTGCCCAGCGCGCTGCTGTTCGTCAATTCGATTGCAAGCCAGTATCTAACGCCCGATGAGCTTTCGGAATACTCCGCGCGCTACGCCTCGATCCTGCCGCGCATCGTCATTGAGATCACGGAGGAAGAGTGCCTCGACCCCAAGGCGCTGCGCATCAAGCAGACGCCGAAGGTGCGCAAGGGGAGCGCGGCCAAACCGCCGAAGGCTGCCCGTCGGCAGCGGCTACAGCAACGAGCGCAGCCTTCTCGAGCTCTCGCCCAACTACATCAAGATCGACCTTTCCATCATCCGCAGCATCGACACCGACGCCAACAAGCGCCAGATCGTGTCGAACACCGTGTCCTACGCGCACCAGCGCGGCATGAAGGTCGTGGCCGAGGGCCTTGAGACCGCGGACGAGGTACGCACCGTGCTGTCGCTCGGCGTCGACCTTCTGCAGGGCTTCTTCCTCGCGATGCCGCAGGTCGAACCCGGCGGCGCGAGCGAAGAAAGTCTTGCCGTCATCGCCGAGATGCACAGCCAGAGCGATGAGAGTCAAATTTCGATATTTGGCGGCGACAAGCAGTAAATATCGCAAAAAGGCTCACGAAAGCATTGGCTTAACAGTGATAAGGAAGTAATTCTTATTTTTACTGTTGGCTGACAGATTCGGGTGTGCAGGGCAACCGTAAGGCTGCAAAAGCTGTCTGTTTCCAACAGAAACAGACAGCTTTTGATTTGCGTTGAAAGCATCTCGCTGTTTTCTCTCGAGCGGGGCGGTCTTCCCACGGACCGCCCCGCTCGCGC
>ENA-OOXA01001911-OOXA01001911.1-human-gut-metagenome-genome-assembly--contig:-NODE-1911-length-10770-cov-2.636864_pt1 | contig 10770 bp, 15 predicted proteins | sample MGYA00241581_ERZ501331 | MGnify/ENA primary metagenome ERZ501331 (study PRJEB25962, sample SAMEA2042982) | human gut metagenome | biome: human gut; feature: human-associated habitat; material: faeces...
TCAAAAATATGTTCTGCCTCACTTAGCATCACCTCCTTGGGTAACTGGGTTGTTTGTGCCCATTCGATTATTGCCTTGACGGATTCCTCGTCGTAAGCATATTTACTTTCTTCTGCCATAGCTACTTTATATAATCATTTATAATTGAAAATACGCGTCGTTCGCCATATCAACGGCATCCTCCAGACTGCCGCCACTTTCTTCCACAAATGCGACTATCGCATTTATGAATTCATCAAAGGAGGCAACACCCTCACCCAAAGTCCTGGCATTGTATTCCTCCTTTGTAAAACCTATATTCTCTATTAATTCCGTTTTCATTGAAACAAGCAAATACCGTTTCTTTTATAAATATGAAAAGCCCCGACGGAAGCCGGGGCCACTTATCAAAAAATGATAAGTAAAACTACTACAGCAACAAAGGTATAGTTTTCCTACCACATAAACAAATTATAACTCACCCCACCACCGACATAAAAACCACCCGGATAGCCATACCCTGCCTGCAAACCAAATCCCCACCGCTTTTTCTTCGACTTAACAACCACCGGATGGTATATATCATTCGTCTCTGTCTGATATACCGTCTTAGGAAATACCTGCAAACTATCCAGCCGAGGGTCTACATATCCGCTCACCACCGCACGATACAGACTATCTTCATACACAACCCGTTTGCGATGAAGCAAGGTATCGCCTATACGTACTGTGTCATTCGGCAATATCTGCCAAAAGACCGCTATCGGTGCAGAGATAAGAACCGTATCAGTCTTGACAACCGTCTGTATCTTCGTTTCGGTACGGATTTCTGCCGGCAAAGGCTCGTGCGGACGGAACAACGCCGCCACACAAGCGATTGCCAGCAACACAACTAATAGCCAGGATAGTTTTTTCATAACCTCAACAAATAATGATTTACAACCATACCAGCACATATTGCGGCAACCCCACACAGCAAGTCTGTTTTATTCCACTTGCCGTTATAGTAGTGGCAACGGTCGCTGTTCTCCTTGATGAAGAGCATCAGCAGTGCAGTACTGCCACCGAAGATTATAGCGGTGGATAGATAGACCACCGCACCTAAGATGTTATTTTTCATACCATAAATAATTAAACAATTAGGAAACATTACACCGAAGCTCCACTGGCATCTATCCATGAAGAACCGTTCCACCATATAGGCTTGCCAAGTGACGTATCATAAAAGGAAAATCCAAGGGGAGGAGATGAAGGACGCTCTGATGTAGAGCCTATAAACTTATCATCAGATTTCAAAAGCCACAGAGGTATAGAATAATTAATTTCGTAATCTCCGATATGTAATAGTCCTTCTTTAGACCATATATTATAATATCCAGGTATCACACTGTTAGTTATTGAACTTTCTCGTTTTATATTTTTAATTACAGTATTATTTACTGTAATTACTTTTACTTCCGCCGGAATATTATAATCATCTATAGTGTCTACAACTAAATTAAGGAATGTGAACATTATAGGCTTTTCCGTATATAAGTTTTTTATAGATAATGCTATGATATTGGAGTTTATTCCCTTGCAAATCAAATAATATTTGTCTTCCTTTTTATATAATTTAATATTTAAAGTAGAAAGTTCATCATCATGGCTTATTTGATTCAACCAAACATATCTTGGCTTTTCACTGTCTTCGGAATAAGTTTTTGAAAGATTTACCTTAGATATAATATCATAAGCAAAATATCCATTTTCAAGCTTTCTATAAGAATCATACCATACAAATTCCAATGAACCTGCTATTGGCATTTCTATAGCAGCAATTATAGTATATTTCTCCCGTTCTGTATTAAAATTAACACATATACTACTATCTAAAAAACTATTATAAGTTAATTGACCTAATTTATTCATAACTAAAAATTTAGAAGAATATTATACATTGCCTCAGAAGTTCTGTCTATTTCAGGAGAAACCCATACATCCATTGAATCAATCATTGAAGCATAATGGGATAGAATATTCAACCACTCTTTCCAAGCTGTTATATAAATATAGCCTGTTGTATCCATCGGAAGAGTCCGGTCATCTACACTGTACATACCATTATTATATTCACTGAAACCTGTTTCTGTGATAGTCATTGAAGTGTATCCCCTATCGACAAGATAATCAAATTGAGTTCTAAACTTATTGTGAGCCTTGATTATATCACTTTGTTTAGGCTTATATCCCAAATCATTATTGCCCTTTGGAGACAATGACGGATATAGATTAATGCCATACTTGTCAAAATTTGCAGAATTATATTCTTGAGGAGCACCATAAGATTCAATAGATGATGGCATTCCTGTATAATGAGATATTCCACTTTTATAGCCTTTTTTTCTAACCCAATCCGACAGTTCTATCAAAGCGGAAGTCCATTTGTAATTATTATATACATTAGGAGTCTCATTGGATAAAAATATATTTTCAACAGGAATATTGTTAGCCATTAATTTATCAATTTTATCCTTTACCATATTGGAATATTCAAGGATCCTATCATCTGATAAATCATCTGTTCTAACTTCAAATCTAATATTATACATAAATATATTATATTTTTTATACAGTTCTATGGCCTCTTCTATATTAGAATCACCAAAACTCCACTCTCCGTTTGAAAATACATGAGGTAAAAATATATTATATTTATTTATCCCAATTCTTCTGGCATTCCAGTATTCTTTAGATGCTCTTGTTGTAGCGACCTGACCTACAACTTCAAAAGGTCTATTAATCTTTTCAAATCTATAAGTCAACTCACCATTATTTGAATCAAAAAACACCCCAAAAAATATTTTATCATTAGATTCTGTTATTTTAGGTGGATTTACGATTCTTGTTGTTTTATTATCGCTAAAGACCTTTCCATTAACAATACTTCCACCTTGGAAATCAAGTATGCACCCTTCAGGTATTTTAATAGTTGTACCATCCAAATCATAGTCATACTGAATCATATAAATCGTATGAGGCTGATTTATCATATCCTGTGTAAGTATATTTTTACCGTCTATAATATTCCTGCGCAAGATTTTATACCCCATTCCCACATATATTCCAGGATTATAAGCACGGTCAGCAAATTTTAAAACACTTAAGTTCTCCCCTTTGTCTACAGATACAAGGTCTTCGTCGTCCGCAAGACTGGAACCGATAAAACTCTTTAGGGCGTTAGGAGTAGTAGAACCGTTTTCTCTGTCTTCTTGAAATGGAAACTGCTCATTACCCGTCAAAACGTCTCTTTTGGGGAGTTGTCCAATTTGTTGTCCTTTTTCTGTTTTCTCTTCCATACTACTATTTATTTTTACTTGTAAGCAATATCGGCTTTCCGTTAGTCAACAACAATGGAGCGTCATTGGCTAATAATAAATACCCTTCATCAGGAAATGGATGCGGCTTATTTCCGCCAGCACCGGGAAACCCTATGGTAAGTATGCTGATTACGGGAATGCCGATTATAGGAATGCTGATGTGAGGGATAATGATTGGTTTCATAGGCTATCCCTCTTTAATCATTTTCGCTTCTGACACTTTCGTAGCACTTCTTATTGTAATTTCCATACCTGCCGCTATGCCAATAAGACGAAATATCACATTGGAAGGACCTAAGGCTTGATTGGCATTTGGGGAAAGCGGGATAGGATCCATGCCCTCGATATTGGCAAATACAGTCACCATTCCGCCCTTGTTCTTTATCTGTATGGTAACGGGATTACCGTCACTGACAAACGTTGCGTAATACGCTGTTTTGCCTTCTTCTTGTTGAAATGATAAAACTTCTGCTGCCATGATGTTTACTTTTTAGAGTTATTCAAATAGTTCACAATTCCCTGCACATGCAAGTCCACTATTGCCCGTTTGCCCTCTTCCGATAATAGGAAATCAACATCTTCCTTATTGTCTTGGAATAGGTTCTCTGTAAGGACTGCCGGGCACTTCGTGTGCTTCAAGATGTAGAACCCGCTTTCCTTATCAGGGTCGCCATCCGTCATATCCTTGCGTATCTTCATACCCGGCAAAAGTCGTTCGGCTACCGCATATAAGCTGTCAGCTAATTTATCGGCTTTCGTCTGACCTGTCGAAGTCCATGCTTCCCAACCACGTGCCTGCATCCATTCAGAGCCGCTTCCCGCTGCATTACAGTGGATAGATACGAGGATTGTGTCACTTGCCTTGTATTCGTTCGCCCTACGGCAACGCTCCGATAGAGGAACGTCTATTTCCTCTTTGACGATACGTTCGGCATCAACGCCTTGTTTGCGCAATTCGGCTTCCAAACGTATGGCAATCTCACGGGTATACGCATACTCTTTCAATCTTCCGTCCGGTGAACACTTGCCCGAAGTGTTACTTCCGTGCCCGTTGTCAATCAATATTTTCATTCTGCACATCCTCCTTGAAATATTTGTCATAAACCACATGAGCCACCCATCCGGCAACAACACCGACACCGAATGATACAACAGTAGTCAAGTTCACCCAAAACGGGGTGTAGTGCATGTACAGCATAACTCCCACGATGATAGCGATAACAATCGCTGCGATAATCAGTTTCTTTTTCATTTTGTTACTCCTTATCTTTCATTCAAATTGTGATAAAATTCTAATCTTATATTCGCATAGACCGACTCTACATTCGTGTATGCCCTCCCGTTGTTCGCTCCGTTTTCATTGTAAATCTCCGCTTCAACGGCTTTGGCAACCTGTTCTATCCATTTCCTTTCCGTGTATTCGGAAAGCCTGTTCCCACGATACGAAAAGCAGTCAAGTTTTGAATTCCTGTCCTCGTGTATGTTTGTAAGCAATGTACGTATCTTTCTTGCAGTAGCTTCCTTGTCTGATATATGGTTTTCTTCACGCACTTTCTTGATAATACGGCACACCTTCTCAACGGAAAGGTCGAAGAATACATTGCTTAGCGTTTTTATACGCAGCTGCGTTTCGGGCATGAGACTTTCCGATAGCACGTTCAACCGCTCGTTCTGCGCACGGGTTTCTTCCAATAGCTGCCTCATGGTGTCCTTATAGTCTTGGTTTATCTCTTTCTGTGATGTCATAAGCTGGTTTACCATATTCATAAACCAACGGAAACACGCCACCATCAACAAGGCTGATAACACAAGGAAAAAACCTGCGGTTATAGCCATCATTCCGAAATCACTAATCCCCTTACTTGTTTGAAGGGCTGCATTTACAACTTCTGTACTCATCTTATCGTTATTTGTCAATTATTCCTATCTTTGTGTCTCTTATCAAATAAGCTAACTACTGTCATTCCGTTTTGCTCGTGAGAGTAGGACGGGATTTTTATATCTTGCCGTAATAATGGAACCACGCTCCCCACTTCCGCTCTTTCAGATAGTTCGGATTGTCTTGGTTCAGTTTGGCTTCCATCTCAAATGCGCTCGCTCGATAGGCGTTGGCGTTCACTTTGCCGTCACCTATCCTGCTATCTGTAAACAGGTGGTACACGAAGCTCACAAACCATTCTGTCAAATAAATAATGTAGTAGAATAGCGGGATAAGGAGCAACCACCATACACTGACATAGAATGCCAGCAATACGGACGGGATAGCCGCTATCTCCATGCACTCGAAGAATTGCTTCTGATGTGTACGTTCATGGCGGATAGTTGTTTCGGACAACTCTTTCAGCTTCGTAAGGATGAAGCCGAAGAACATTATAGTTGTGTAGCCTCCAAAGAGGATAAGTTTGGCTAATTTGCTGTTGTAGTAGATTGTTTTCATATACATCATCTTATTTATTCATTACAAAAAGTACATAATCTAAATCATCAAAATCGCCAGCAATAAAACTTTGAATAGCACTTCCAGGTTGACATATATTTTCATTAATTTCCATTTGCGAATCACTACTACCTACAAGTCTACATTTATAGATTTCTAAATATCTAACAGGGCCGTTGCTTTCATTTTGTATATCAAAATCAATATTACTACCTACACCATTAGAATACCAATCTATTTTACCACTTTCAACAATAGTTAATTGTCCACTTCTATATAGACTAATATCGTGTGAACTAAGATTGGCTATTATTAACATTCTTGTTCTATATTGTGTATCAGTAGGTGGTAAATAGGTTAAAGCATCATATAATTTGCTCCAATCAAATTCTTTGCCCGCAATCAGCTTATCTCCAGCAAATAGCCCTGAGGTCAATTCTCCTATTTTTAACATAATCATTATCCTTTAATCGGTTACACAATATGCTGTATTGGCATCCTTAGAGCCAATAGTATCGTACTCGGCAGCGGTTTTCTTGGTGAGGGTGGTGAGGTTGTCGGAAACGAGTATATCTTTTACTACGAAAAAATTTGTAGCATTTGAATTCAATGCAATAAAAATTCTTTTTGTAACTAAGCTAATATTATTTGCATCGGCAATAGAAGTATAAGTATAAATAAACGAAAGTTCATAAGCTCCATTATCGGGATTGCAATATGTGTGACTCGTACTTACTTTAAAGATTTCTTTTTCTGTAATTTTTAGGAATAAAATATTATCACTTAATAATCTCTGTATAATATTTTTAAAATTATCAATGCTTCCAAATACAAGATTTATTTTTGATTCGGCTTCTCCTGCTTTAACTTCTTGATTTGAAATCAACTGTATATGAGCTTCATCTGTAATCGTAAGCATAATGTGTTTATCATCCACATACTTCTTCGTTGCAGGCTGGTAATCGCCCGTAGGGGTGAATGATGAAGTGTTGGTCTTGGTGAGGACGTCGTCCGTAAATGCAAACTCTTTCCAATTAGTCCTAACGCCCTGTTGATTACCACCACCTCTTGCAAACCATCTATTAGTTAGATAAGAGCCATAGATTTGATTAGAATGACCATAATTGGCGTTTGCGAAAATCAATGCTCCATTCTCATTAATAGGATAATTATTTTCAGGTGATGTGTAATCAGCAGTGCTTTTCTGCGTAGCAAACCCCGCTCCATTTATATCGTTTAAATTCTCTGATGTAAGATTTAAACGCTCGGGAACTTCCGCCCAATCCCCATTCTTACGACCGTATGCCTTGCCGTCAGTTGGTGCTTCGTCTATGCCGCCAATCTTCCCCTGGCTTACCCATTCACCGTTCACCCATGCGTAGTAATCATAAGGGGCTTCCGTACCTACAGCCATGAACCCGTCAACTGCCGAACCATCGGGAACAGCGGATTTCAAGGCTTCAAGGGTGGCGTATTCACCAGCTACCTTAAATGACTTCCCAGGTTCTCCTTGTATACCTGGCTCGCCTTGTTCTCCTTTCAAAAATTCTAAAGGATAATTGACCACAGAAGCTTCACTGTCGCTTCCTGAAGGTTTAAATGCAGGCAATGACGTTACATCATCCGCTTTGTCCGCATTCGGTACTTCATTAACTCCTATGGAGTTAGCCATAAGGCGGGCAACTATTTCTTGATAATCCTGTTCTGTCCAAGCCATAACGCAAATTATTTATTTAGTATTTCGACAGAGTCATTGATTGCATTGTCAAATATCTGTTTCATTTCTTCTGTCGTCAATTCATTATTCTCCCTAAAAGAAAGTCCTAAAACACCATTGGCGGAAACATTGTAGAACCCCACAATAGTATCTCCCTTTACTATATTGGCTGTCATAGCACTAACTTTTTCAGATTTGTCTACAGACATGTTGTATTTGATACGTATGTCATCAGAAACTCTTGTTGTTCCTTTTTTATTAACATTTGTAATTTCCATTATTTCCCCTCAATTAAATTAATTACTTGTACATAGCCGCCGGGATTAAGGGAGGTAACTGCCTCTTTAATCATGGCTGCTTCTTCGATATTTATCTCCAGTTCTTCCATAGATTTGTAAACACGTATGCTTAAGTCGTACGCCATAACTTTTTCTTCCGGCTTAGCATTTGCTTTCCTTTCAAGCCATTTCCCGCTAAATAACAATGCGGAAACTACATTTTTAATTAATTGCGGAGCGCCATTATCTTCTATAATAACTTCTCCTTTGTAGTTTTTGAAGGGTTGATTAAAATTGATTTTCATATATTTGTATAGTTAAAGTGTTTAATAACGTCTATCTACAGAACCATCGGGATTGTAGAAAATCAAATCCATTGCTGTTAGCTTACAATAAAAAGGCGATGGATCTCTTACAAGCTCTCTTAATATTATATATCCACCGTAAGTGTTGGAAACGCTTTCAGTCCCTATCTCAGCAGAGACAATTTGTCCTTCATTCATACGAATTCCATGACTGCCTATCGTCATTACAGTTCTTCCGTCAATCAATCCAGCTTCTAAGGTATTTACCTTTATAAAATTAGAGTTTAAGTATCCGCCAGTGATTATGGTGCTTCCTAATTGAGATGCCTCAACTGCATCTTTGTATGCAAGTCCGCCAAGAGAAGACGATGAAACTTTCTCATTAATAGTGCTTTGTAAGGAACTATTCAAAGAGTCAAATGTAACAGCTCCGGATATATCTATTTTTTCTGCTTTAATCTTAATTCCTTCATCTCCTAAATTTATAGCAGCTATAACTCCATTTTTGGGAGTATATGCCTCTAAATTGATTTTATTGGCATTTATAACTATTCCTTCATCACTGACATTTATGGAATTAATGATGTCGTCCTTTTTAACGAATAATGAAATTTCATCATTTATTCCGTCAATTTTAATACCCAACTCTTTTACGCTGTCTCCAATTTCGGAAACAGACAACTCAATGCTATCAGCCCGCTGCTCAATCTGTGAGAACCTTTGATTGTTGCTTTCCGAGAGTTCCTTTACTTCCAGCCTGATACTTTCTGCCGTCTGCTTTATTTCGGAACTCAATTTTGTATATAAATCCTCGAATGCGTTTTCGGTAAGAGCCAGCGAATGTATGTATATATCCCCCGTAAACTTCAATTCAAAGTCGCCCGTTCCGTCCCATGTGCCGGAATATTCCTTCATTGCGTATTCCTCACTCGGTTCAAGACGTTCGGTGAAATGCAGGTTCTGACCGGGAAATCCTATTGTCAGCGTTCCGGCTGTAGCTACCTTATACCGGAAAGAGATAAAGAACTTCTTCGGTTCTTCCCCTTCCTCATAGGTCGGTTTATTGGCTAAATCAGCATTTGACTGTTTAATTCCGGAAGAAAGAATACGAAGCACGTTTCTATCCCCGTCTCTGATAACGGCAGCCATGGCATCCTTGCGGGAATAGAACTTGTCGTTAACCAATAAGAACTTTCCGTTCACAGTAAAGAAACGAACATCGTTCTTTGTCTCCCAACCGTTCGTATTGCTTGCAAATGATGCGTTATACAGATAATTATCCTTTGCCTGCACCTCGTCAAGCACTTTGGAGATTTCAGAGTAAATCAAATCTTCCAATATCTTGAACTGGGTAAGGATATTCACACCCGTTTTCAGGATAAAGTCACCCATGAACTTGTTGCCTTGCGGACTGATAACCGTCACTTCCTTGCCAGCTAAAGAATAAGAATTTATTCCTGCATACTGGTGGATACTTGGTGCATCGTCCCCGTACACGGACAAGGTGATTGCGTTCTGACGCTTCTTGTCCGTTCTGTTTCCGAGTTGTACAAGGCTATCACCTTCCTGCGGTATGTCGCTGTTTGCATCGCAGTCCGTCTTGCTAAGATCTATGTAATCCTCGCCGACACCTACGCATAGGCGCCAATAGTAACGGTTGGATACATTCTCGTAGACACCCGGCTTAATGTTGAAGTCCTGGAAACGTATCTGGTCGCCTTCCTTGAACGGGGTCTCGATAGCCGTTTCTCCATCATCCACCAAAAGATAGCAACGCCAAAAATCCTCGTGTTCTTCCACCTTTCCGCATTTCATTCCGGCAGCGGTAAACATGTAGTTTCCGCCTGCATAAGAGAGCTTCTTTATCTCCAGTTCGGAGAACATCGCCTTGATACGCACAAAGAGTTCGTCCACTTCAATGTAGGATTTACCCGTCTTGCTGTCTACTTTAATAACAAAGCCTTCACCGAGAGCACCGGAAGAAAAGTTCATGGACTGGATGTAGTCTGAAAATAATCCGCCTAAGAACTTTATTAAATAGCTGGTTTGGTCTGGTTTGGTTTTATTCAAAAACAGCTTTTCTCCAAAGGCTTTAATGATTGATTCCACTTGTTGGGTAGTTAATCCTCCACCGCCTTGCCCGCCTACTATTGAATCTATCTGATTCTGTATCTTTTCTAAAGTTCCTACCGCTTTGTCATTGCGAAGGGTAATATCATACGTTGGAATGAGAGCGTCTCTTTCCTTTATTGTAAGGCTGTCAATAATAATGCTCCCGTTGATGTTTAAGTCTTCATCCTCGAACAACATTAAATCACCTTCCTTTATACTGTCATGCAGTTCCGGGTGACGCGCCATAAATATTTCATCTACTTTAGGCTCGTAAGTATATCTTACATAATCATTTTTTGCAAGATATTCTTTGGAAGCTGTTAGCAATCTTTGGGAAGCAGCTTTTATATACACATCCGGCATATCAATACCCAAAAGCACAAATTTATCTCCGGCTTTGATAGTAAAATCCTTATATGGGAAATAAAGATTCAAACCTTCATCATAGACTCTGTTGCATGTCAAGACCCACATATCACCTTGTTTTACGGGCTTGTCTGCATCTCTAAGTATTTCAAATTCACGTCCACCACACATTCCGCTTTTCATGGATATGGTGGGAGTTTCATCGGTAAAGTAATCG
>ENA-OOXA01001915-OOXA01001915.1-human-gut-metagenome-genome-assembly--contig:-NODE-1915-length-10749-cov-2.143819_pt1 | contig 10749 bp, 8 predicted proteins | sample MGYA00241581_ERZ501331 | MGnify/ENA primary metagenome ERZ501331 (study PRJEB25962, sample SAMEA2042982) | human gut metagenome | biome: human gut; feature: human-associated habitat; material: faeces...
AGAATAATTGAAAAGCATGGAGATGCAGGATTTATACAGATTGAAAATGAAGTGAATTGTTCAATCAATCCACACCACACAGTTATTGCAACAGGTGGGAGTGCTGTATACGGAAAAGAAGCAATGGAACATTTTAAAGATATTGGTACTGTGGTTTATCTAGAACTTCCACCAGAATTACTTGAGGAGAGACTGGGAAGTCTTAAAGAACGTGGGGTTGTGTCTAATGGAAAGACAACTGTGGAAGAGATATATGCTGACAGGACCGCACTTTATAAGAAATATGCAGATATTACACTTAATGAGCAGGGAAAGCAGATAAGAGAAACTGTGGAGATGCTGTATGATATTATAATTAATAAAGATCAGTATAATTAAACAACTGGTTGAACTATGTAAGAATTTAGGGTACAATAATCTTTACCTTTTAAATACGAAAACAAGGAGGAAAAATCCTCTCCTCACCAGAGGAGAATGTGCTTACAATAAGCACATGGATTTTGCTTCGCAAAACAAGGAGGATTAATATGGAAAACGAAGCTCTTTCTAAGAACTTTATTGAGCAGATTATAGATAAGGATATTGAGAGTGGCCATTGTAAGAAGGTCATTACAAGATTTCCACCAGAACCTAATGGATATCTTCATATTGGACATGCCAAGTCTATATTATTAAATTATGGACTTGCAAAGGAATATGGCGGACAGTTTAATATGAGATTTGATGATACTAATCCTACTAAGGAAAAGGTTGAATTCGTAGACTCTATTAAGGCAGATGTTGAATGGCTTGGAGCAGAGTGGAACGGAGACGTTCTTTTTGCATCTGATTATTTTCCACAGATGTATGAAGCAGCTGTAAAGCTTATCAAGAAGGGAAAAGCTTATGTAGATGATTTATCTGCTGAGGAGATTAGACAGTACAGAGGAACTCTTACTGAACCAGGTAAGGAAAGTCCTTACAGAAACCGTTCTGTAGAAGAGAATCTTCAGCTTTTTGAGGAGATGAAGGAAGGAAAATATGCAGACGGAACTAAGGTTTTACGAGCTAAGATAGATATGGCATCTCCTAATATTAATATGAGAGATCCTGTTATTTACAGAGTTGCACATATGACACACCACAGAACAGGAGATCAGTGGTGCATATATCCGATGTATGATTTTGCACATCCTATTGAGGATGCAGTAGAGGGAATTACACATTCTATATGTACACTTGAATTTGAGGATCACAGACCTCTTTATGACTGGGTTGTAATTGAGACCGGTTATAAGACATCTCCAGAGGAGAATCCTAAGCAGATTGAATTTGCAAAGTTATATCTTACTAATGTTGTAACAGGTAAGAGATATATTAAGAAGCTTGTAGAAGATGGAATTGTTGACGGATGGGATGATCCAAGACTTGTATCTATTGCAGCTTTAAGAAGAAGAGGATTTACTCCTGAAGCTATTAAGATGTTCGTTGAGCTTGTTGGTGTTACTAAGGCACAGGGTTCAGTTGAATATCCAATGCTTGAATATTGTATAAGAGAAGATTTAAAGCTTAAGGTTAAGAGAATGATGGCTGTTCTTGATCCTGTTAAGCTTGTCATTGATAATTATCCTGAAGGCCAGGTTGAATATATGGAAGTGGCTAATAATCAGGAAAATCCAGAGATGGGAACAAGAAAAGTTCCATTTACAAAGGAACTTTATATTGAGAGAGAGGATTTCATGGAAGAGCCTCCTAAGAAATATTTCAGACTTTTCCCTGGTAATGAAGTGCGTCTTATGAATGCATATTTTGTTACATGTACTGACTATGTCAAGGATGAGAATGGAAAGGTTATAGAAGTACATTGTACTTATGATCCTGAGACTAGGGGTGGAAATTTCACAGGCCGTAAGGTTAAGGGAACAATACACTGGGTTTCTGCTACAGAAGGCTGTAAAGCTGAAGTCAGATTATACGAGAATATCGTAGATGAAGAAAAGGGCGTTTATAACGAAGAAGATGGTTCTATGAATATCAATCCGAACTCTAAGATTGTTCTTACAGAGTGTTATCTTGAACCAGAGCTTATGAAAGCTGTAAGTGAAGATAAGTTCCAGTTTGTAAGAAATGGCTATTTCTGCGTTGATAATAAAGATTCAGAACCGGGTAAGCCTATATTTAACAGGATAGTTTCACTTAAGAGTTCATTCAAATTACAGAAATAGTGAGGTTATCCTGATGGAAGGTATTGGACAAAAGAAGGAAACAGATTATATTTTTGATAAGACAATCAAATGTGATGTATGTGGGAAGGAATTTAAAACAAAGCAGGTAAGAACCGGAAAAGCAAGATTTATTGGGACAGATGATATATTAAAGCCTCTATATGAAGGAATTGATACATGTAAATATGATATAATAATGTGCCCACATTGTGGCTATGCAGCCAGTTTACGTTTGTTTGGACATCATACTGAAAAACAGAGGCAGGCTGTAAGGGACAATGTGTCTTCAAGATTTACTGCAAAGGAGCCGGAAACAGAAACTTACAGCTATGAGAGAGCTGTGAAACGATGCAAGATGGCGATGCTTACAGAGATGGTGACAGGTGGCAAGATAAGTGAGAGTGCATATCTTTGCTTAAAGCTGGCGTGGATATATCGTGGGGAGATACAAGAGGCAAAGGCTAATGGAGCAGCACAAGAACGTATAAGTATGTATGAGAAATATGAAAAAGAGTATCTGGAAGATGCATACAGAGGTTTTAAACAGGCAAGAGAGACTGAATATCCTCCAATAGCGGGAATGGACGAGAATACGATAACATATCTGCTCACAAGCATTGGAATCCATTGTGGAAAGATAGATGAGGCAAGAAGATATGGTTCTGCTTTGCTTATATCCAGAACAGCCAGCATGAAGTTAAAAAACAAAACAAGAGATGTATTGGAGACTATTATATTTAACAGGATAGTTTCACTTAAGAGTTCGTTTAAGTTATAGAAATAAAGATGTATTGGAGGCTATTAAAAAGAATTAGCACTAAAGGGGCGTATAATCATTATGAACAGGGTTAAAACTTTTGTACAGAAGATATGGACCTATGATCTGGTTCACACAGCAGTTTATTCTATTGTTCTTGAACTAATAGTTGAATGTTTTAACAGAAGAGGAATAATGGGACTTGCATTTCCATTTATGCATCCAATTATTTTTATATACAATACACTTATAATAATGACAAGCATGACACTTGCATTATTCTTTAAGAGAAGAATGTTTGTATACAGTGTAATTTCTGTTGTATGGATTGGATTGGCAATTACTAATTTTATAATACTTTCTTCAAGAAAAACGCCATTTACGGCGATGGATTTTTATCTTATAAAAGATGCTATAAAGGTTGCGGGATTATATGTGAGTGTTATACAGATTATTCTTATTGCATTACTGGTTATAGCGGTTATTGCAGGACTTGTTTTTCTGTGGCGGAAAGCCCCAAAACTTGAAGTGACAATTAAGAAAACAAAGTTTGTTGCATATGCAGCAGTACAGATGATACTTGTATTTCTTGCAGCATACGGAATGGGAATTACTCTTCTGTTTACAGGAGCTGTTGAAGGTCACTTTGGTAATCTTGCCCAGGCATATAAGAAATACGGATTCAGTCACTGCTTTGTGAGCAGTGTGCTTGACCGGGGAATTAAGAAATCAGGAGATTATTCTGAAGAATATATGGATTCACTTAAGAATGATCTTGATAATGTTGATGTTGAAGCGAGTGAAAAGACTCCTAATATTATATTTGTCCAACTGGAGTCTTTTTTTGATCCTACACATGTAAAAGGAATAACTTTATCAGAGAATCCGCTGCCTAATTATCAAAAACTTATATCTGAATGTTCTTCAGGATATCTCTCAGTTCCATGCTTTGGAGCAGGAACATGTAATACAGAGTTTGAAGTACAGACAGGAATTAATATCGATGATTTTGGACCAGGTGAATACCCATATAGAACAATTATGAAGTCTAAGGTATGTGAGTCTATGGCCTATGACCTTAAGAAACTTGGTTATTCAACTCATGCAATACACAATAATGATGGAACATTCTATGATAGAAATCTGGTGTTTTCACATCTGGGATATGAAACATTTACTTCAATTGAATATATGGATGGGTTTGAAGAAACGCCTATGGGATGGGCTAAGGATTATATTCTTACAGGAGAGATTACTAAGGCACTTGATTCAACAGCTGGAACTGACTATGTGTTTACAATATCTGTACAGGGACATGGTGATTACCCGTCTACACCAATGGAAGGATACACACCAGAGATTAAAGTGACTAACTTTCCAGTTGCAGAACAGCAGACATCATTTGAATATTATGTAAACCAGATTCATGAGATGGATAAGTTCATAGGTGAGCTTATACAGTCTTTATCAGAGAGAGATGAAGAAACTGTACTTGTGCTTTATGGAGATCATTTACCTACATTTGATTTTACAGATGAAATGCTTACTAACGGAGATAAATTCCAGACACAGTATGTAATCTGGAGTAACTTTGATATGGACAGACAGGAAAAGAATATTCAGGCATATCAGTTGTCTGCGTATGTAATGCAAAGACTTGGTATATCTGAGGGATATATCATGAAATATCATCAGTCAAAGCAGAAACTTCCAGAAGATGAGTATTTGAAGAATCTCAAAATTCTGGAATATGACATTCTGTATGGTAAAAAGGAAATTTATGGTGGAGAAACACCATATGAGGCTACAAATCTTAAGATGGGTATTGATGATATTGAGATAACAGATGTCTATAATTATAACAATACGGTGTTTATTGAGGGCAGCAGTTTTAACGATTACAGTTGTGTTCTGATTAACGGAAAAGAATATACCACGGAAAAGGTGAGTGACCGTCTTTTAAGAGTTAATGGTATTAATGTAAAGAAGGATGATGTAGTTGTTGTTGCACAGAAGGGCGATGATAAAGTTGAACTCAGCCGTACAACTTTTACAGTAAAGCAACAGAGTAAGAAAAACGCACAACAACAGTAAATGTGCTATCTTTAATTGACAGCGGGTACCTGAAATGGTAATATTAGTAAGGTGTTTCAAACATCAAGATTTTTTTTGGAGGTACTTGAAATGAAGGGTACAGTTAAATGGTTCAACAACCAGAAGGGTTACGGCTTTATCAGTGATGAGTCAGGAAAGGATGTATTTGTACATTACTCTGGACTTAACATGGAAGGCTTCAAGTCTTTAGAGGAAGGCGCTCAGGTTGAGTTTGATGTAACAGATGGCGCAAAGGGTCCTCAGGCTACTAACGTAACAAAATTATAATCGGTTGTTTTTCAGTGTGCCTTTTTTATATTATATATAGAAAGATATATTGTAACACAATAGGATTATGGGGGCGGTCACAATTAATATTGGACCGCCTTTTTTTGATAATATAATCTGGAGGTTTTATGGAGAATTTAAATATTAATTATGACAAGACAGTGAGTAATGCAACTGTCAGTATGATATCAGCAGGCGCAATACTTGTTATATCTGTTCTGATAGTTCTTCTTGTGTTGGTAATTAAGAGATGGAAGGGAAGATTTATACCTTTGGCATTAGGTGTTCTTTCGTATGTTGTATTTGGGTTTATGTTTTCACAGCTTTTGATGAGTGTTCTTTCGCTTATACCTAATGTTGATCAGTCATTTACGTATAATACCAATGCATATGTGGTTATATATAATATTCTGCTTGCAGCAGGGTTTGGTATTGCAAGATGGTTTACGGCAAAGATGATGACTGACAGATATAACAGAACAGGGGACGTGCTTATGGCAGGAACGGGTCTTGCAATTGGAGATACCGTTATTACTTATGCATTGTCAATGTTTACATTTTTTGTATATGCACAGGCAATATCAGCTAATGGATTAGAAAAATTTATCTCGGATATGTTTAACAGCGGAATGGCTGAGAGTGATGTAATTACATTATATACTTCAAATGTATCACAGCTGATTGATTCGCCTGCGATTTTGTGGTTTTTAATGGCTGTATCTGCGGTTCTTGATATTGCACTTAATATAATGCTGTTTATGGTTGTATATGGCGTAGTAAAGAAACAGGTTAATTATATGTATGCATATTATGCGATAATTGCACAGTTTGTTTCTAATATAATGTTCCAGTTATATAATGCATTTTCACTTACTAATATTATTGTTTTGTTTATTGTAAAGCTTGTGATTGTAGGAGGAATAGTTTTATTTATCAAGCAATTCATTATGAAGGAGATAAAATACTCAAATGACTGATGTGAAAAAAGGACTAACAGCAGATGAAGTAGAGCAGTTAACAAATGATGGCATGGTCAATGTGTCAGTTGGAAAACAATCCAAGACCATTGGCCAGATTGTTGCGGGCAATGTATTTACATATTTCAACCTGATATTTGCTGTATTTGCTGTTCTTCTGGCTTTTGTGAGGTCATATAATAATATGACATTTCTTCCAGTAATTATTTCTAATATGTTTATTGGAATAATTCAGGAGATAAGAGCTAAGAAGGTTCTTGATAAACTTACGGTGGTTAATGCACCTAAGACATCGGTTATAAGAGATGGACAATTACATACTGTAGCTTCGGAGACTCTGGTTAAGGGAGATTTGTGCGTATTTTCAGCTGGAAACCAGCTGAGTGCAGATGCAATTCTTGTTGATGGGTTTGTTCGTGTCAATGAATCATTAGTTACTGGTGAGTCTGACGAGGTTGTCAAGAATGCCGGGGATATATTACTCTCCGGCAGTTTTATTGTGTCAGGAGAATGTAAGGCTGTGCTTACAAATGTTGGTCTTGACGCATATGCAGCAAAGCTTGCAATAGAAGCAAAGGCAGGACGAAAGAAACACAAAACAGATATGATGCAATCTCTTGATAAGCTTGTTAAGACAATCGGTGTCCTTATAATACCTATAGGAGCAGGACTGTTTTTACAGAGCAGATTTGCAGTCGGGGGCTCAATAAAGAGCAGTATAGATTCAATGGTAGCCTCACTTGTCGGAATGATTCCAGAAGGGCTGTATCTGCTTGCAAGTGTTGCACTGGTTGTCAGCGTTATGAGACTTGGAAAGAAGAATGTTATTGTACATGAGATGAACTGTGTAGAAACACTGGCGAGAGTTAATGTATTGTGTGTTGATAAAACTGGAACAATAACCAGACCAGATATGTCAGTTACTCATGTTGAAATATTGGATTACACAGATGGTTACGGAAAGCATACTGATTACCATGAAACAGAGAGAATTATAAAAAATGTAGTGGCGGCAATCAGCTCTGACAACGCAACAATGGAAGCAATACATTCGTATTATGGAATTGAAGAGGAATGTGAATGTGATCAGGTATTTCCATTTTCTTCTCAGAATAAATACAGTGGCGCAAGATATGGGAAAGACGTATATCTGTTAGGAGCACCTGAATATCTGCTTCTTGATTCATATCCTGATTATAGGAATATTATTGATAAGTATTCATGCAATGGAGAGAGAATTGTCGTGTTTGGGCTGGCGAATGAGCAGATAACAGGAGAGGCTGTCACAAAGGCGATAACTCCTATGGCTTTTATAATCCTTGAGAATGAGATAAGAGAAACTGCAAAAGAAACATTTGAATATTTTAAAAAGCAGGGGGTCGCAATCAAAGTTATATCTGGAGATAATCCGCTGACTGCATCAAAGGTTGCAATACGGGCAGGGATAGATGATGCCACACATTACATAGATGCGACTACACTTAAAACGGATAAGGATATAGCAGATGCGGTTCAGAAATATACTGTTTTTGGAAGAGTTATTCCGGAGCAGAAGAAAAAGATTATAGAAGCATTTAAGATGGCAGGCAATGTTGTGGCGATGACAGGTGACGGAGTTAATGACGTACTTGCATTAAAATGTGCTGACTGCAGTGTTGCAATGGCATCAGGAAGTGAGGCTGCCAGCAATGCAGCACAGATAGTTCTTCTGGACTCTGATTTTTCAAAGATGCCGGATGTTGTTGGAGAAGGAAGAAGGGTTGTCAATAATATTAAGCGTTCAGCATCGCTGTTTCTTGCAAAGAATATATTCTCAATGCTGCTTACGATATTTACACTTATATCAGTTAATCTGTATCCTTTATATCCGACCCAGTTATCATTCTTAGGAATATTTACGATAGGTGTACCGGCTTTCTTTCTGGCATTACAGCCTAATAAGAGTCTTATAAAGGGTGATTTCCTGCTAAATGTAGTACTAAAGGCGTTGCCTACAGGTCTGACGGATTTTATTGTAGTTACGATTATAACAATATATGGCAATTGCACAGGTGCACCACATGAGCAGACAGCGACTGCAGCAACACTTGTGCTTCTTACGGTGGGTATGGCAGCACTGGTAAGAGTATGTAAGCCATTCGATATAATAAGAGTATGTGTGTGCGTTGCAATGGCATGCGGAATTGTATTTTCAATGATATTTTTACGCTCATTATTTGCAATGGTTGTATTAAAGGGGCTGGCACTTAATCTTACTGTTATGATGATGGTTCTGTCGCTGCCTCTGTACAGATATGTATGCAGGATGACGGCATGGCTGATAGATTTCTTTGAAAACCATAACCGTCATTTCAGACACCTGCTTAAAGGCTGATATATTAAAAATGTATTACTGCTTATTTAGAGCTTTTTCAGAGAATTCAGTTGTTACAAGGCTGCTGTAAGGAACTGGAGATTTAAGCTCACCAGCCTGCGTAAGAATGTCCTGTAAAAGATTAAAACTGTCTTCGGTGAATACAGTAGAGGTTTTCCATGTATCCTGTGATTTATATCTTTCAACAATCGCGGTTATTGTTGCAATATCGGTTTCTTTAAACTGAGGTGCAATGATGGCCGCAATTTCTGCTGATGAATGTGTATTGACATAATCAAGCCCCTTCTGTGTAGCGTTAGTGAATTTCTGGATTACATCAGGATTCTTCTTGATATAGCTTTTCTTTGCACAATATGCTGTGTAAGGAACATAGCCGCTTTCTACACCGAGCGAGGCGATAACGTGGCCTTCACCCTGCTGTTCAAGTAAAGTTGCAGAAGGCTCAAATTCAACTGTGTAATCACCTATTCCAGATGTGAATGCGGCAGAAGTTGAACCAAAATCAACATTCTGAAGGATTTCAAGGTCTGTTTCAGGGTTAATATTATTCTTTTTCAGAATATATTCAAATAACATCTGGGGCATACCGCCGGCTCTGCCGCCGATAACAGTTTTTCCTTTAAGTTCAGACCATTCAAAATTATCATTGGCTTCCCTTCCGACAAGGAAATTGCCGGCACGCTGTGTAAGTCCGGCAAAGTTGACAGCATAGTCATCAGAGCCTTCGGCATATACATAGATTGATGATTCAGAACCCATGAATCCAATATCTGCATCACCGGATATTAAGGCTGTCATTACTTTGTCAGCACCAAAACCATTAGTTACGGTAAGCTCAAGCCCTTCGTCGGCAAAATATCCATTTTCAATGGCAACATATTGTGGTGCATAGAATATAGAGTGTGTAACTTCGCAGAGAGTGATTTTTTTAACGGAATTGTCTGCATTTTCTTTGTTGCAGGCTGTCATTGGAAATGTTGTGACCAGTATGATGGTCATAATAATAAATAATGATATATATTTGCTGAAATTCTTCAATGAAATTCTCCGTTGTAGCTGCTTTTATTGTTATAGTATTATTTTTCTGTAATTTTGTTCCACAAAAGTAATAAAAAGATTGTCATTTAATGAGAAATTATGGTATCATAATAGAAAATTACAGTGTAGATAATTTAATATCTGTATATGGAGGCGCGTTATGTTTAGAAAGAATAAAACAACAGCTAAAGCAGCGTCAGGTAATGATTTGAATACATTGCTTGATGTATTTGATAAGATAATATCTGGTGAGATATCGCATACAGGTGAATCACCGGCTGATATAACACTTTTTGAAAATCCTGAGGTTGCCAATAAGTTTAATGAAGTTGTTGAGACTTATAAGAGATTCAATAATAATTTCGTAATGAGACTTAATGAGGCTATGGAGTCAATTGGCGATAATTCATATGTAAAGAATATGATGGATGAGGTGCAGTCACAGGCTCAGGCTATTGGTGCTATGGGAGAGTCAGGACATAATCTTGAAGAATCTATCAACCACATTAATGTTGCCATGGCTGATATTAAGGACAATACTCATGAGATGCTTGCTGCTACACAGAACAGTACAGCTAATATGAATGAGAGCATTAAGGTTGTTAATGAGTCATCAGAAAAGATTTCGGATATTAACAGACAGGTACAGGAATTTCAGGACAAGATTCATAAGATTGGAGAGATTGTTGATATTATGATGAGAACCGTTAATAACAGAATTATGGAGCAGATGAGTCTTTCGGTTGAACTTGATGATGAGGCTAAGGCTTATATTGTTGATAAGGGCTACGATTCTAAATATGGAGCACGTCCATTAAGAAGAACAATACAGAATGAAATAGAAGATGTTATGGCAGAGAAGATACTTGAAGGCAGTATAAAGGCTGGCAACAAAGTATTGGTAACAGTTAAGGATGGTAAACTGAACTTTAGCTGCAAACGAGGTCATAATAGAAATATTCACAAATAATACTACTAAAATACTAGCGTCATTGTACATTATGTTGTATAATGTGT
>ENA-OOXA01001918-OOXA01001918.1-human-gut-metagenome-genome-assembly--contig:-NODE-1918-length-10741-cov-3.997473_pt1 | contig 10741 bp, 10 predicted proteins | sample MGYA00241581_ERZ501331 | MGnify/ENA primary metagenome ERZ501331 (study PRJEB25962, sample SAMEA2042982) | human gut metagenome | biome: human gut; feature: human-associated habitat; material: faeces...
CGACAAGGGGGCTTTGCGGTCGCCCTTTGGAAACCTTCGGTGCACTCCCATGCTACTTGATTTTTGTTGGAAGTTTTTTAGTTAGTGTGCCTTTCGTTCTTCCAAGTAACAATACGATTCAAGCAACATGGGAGGTGACGGCCGAAGGGGTCAAGGGGGCGACCGGAAAGCCCCCTTGCGCGCCCGCAGGCGCGTCCCCCTGCAACAAAAATATACAAGCCGCTTATAACCCGCAAAGAGGGGCTGTCGGGGAATCTTCACCGCGAATAAATCCCCGTGAGGATTTCCCGAATGTACGCCTCCCGGTGCGGGAGGTGCGCATCCCTGCGCGCAACCTCTGCCGCGGCTTCATTATCATATGGCACAGAAATCACCGACATCAGCAGAACGCCCGGTTCACGCGAGCCAAAATCGCCCTCGACAATCACCGCGTGGGCTTTCGGGACACCCATGCTGTTGCCGACGCTGCCCGTGTTGACGATGTAGCCCACATCCAGCGTCCGCAGGAACGGACGGTGACTGTCGGCAAAAACTACGCCGCCGTAAACTTTGCCATTCGCTGTGAAAGGCTGTGCCAGAACACTCTTGTCGTGCTGCACAAGCATCAAGTCCGTCACAGGGCGGCCGTGGAAAAAGCGAAAATGCGTGCCGCTAATCCACTCGTCCATGTCCAGCGGAAGCGTGTTCAGCCAGTTCATACGCTCTTCGCCCAGCTGATCCCAGAAATAGTTATCCGCGGCGAAGCGCTTGCCGCCGATGCCATAATCCCAGTTGCCACCGACGAAGCGGGTGCAGTTTGCCCGCACCCAGTCGCATGTCTCGCGCGACTGCGGCCCTTTGCCCACCGCGTCGCCCAGAAACCAGATTTCATCAACGTGATAATCCTTCAGCGCCTTTTCCATTGCCAGCGTCGCCGTCAAGTTGCCGTGCAGGTCGCCCAACATTGCAATTTTTTTCATGCGCGGCCTCCTGCCTTAGTCCGGATAAACCATAGACGCTTCAGAACAACGGGACAGCACGCCGCAGTACGCCGCGGCTTCCTGTTTGGCACCGGTCAAATCATGCTCCAGATAATTCCCGCACTCAATTTTCTTCGCGCCGGGAATTTCGCCCTCAAAATCCGCCGCAAAACGGAATGCGTCGCGCACAAGCTGCAAAGCGTCCGCCTTGCTCATGCTGTCGCGGAGGATGAGATAGAACCCCGTCCGGCAGCCCATCGGCCCGAAATACACCACCTGCTCCGATGCGGTAGAAGAGCGCACGAACGTCGCAATCAGGTGTTCGAGCGTATGCAGGGCGGGCTGCGCCACATAATCCCCCTGATTGGGGAATTTCAGCCGAAGATCGTAGGTCACGCAGTCGCCGTCGATGCGGGAAACGTACATGCCGGGCGTGAGCGTATCATGATTGATGGTGAAGGACGCGATTTTTTTCAGCATAGGGAAATCCTCCTTTGCGCATATCTCTTATATTATAACACACTTGACGGCACGGGGCAAGTATTGACTTGCGGGCGATTGCAGGGTATGATAAGGGGCGGAGGGGATGCGTTATGTCGATTCTTGTCACAGGCTTTGAACCGTTCGGCGGCAGCAGCCGCAATGCCTCATGGGAGGCAGTTTCGCTTTTGCCGGAGACGATTGCGAGGCACGCCGTATACCGGATGCGGTTGCCGGTCTGCTACGGTCAGGCGGGCGATTTGCTGGTGGAGATGATGCGGCGGATTCGCCCGGCAGTCACGCTCTGCTGCGGCGTTGCGGGCGGACGCAAGGTCATCACCCCGGAGCTGATTGCGGTAAACTACCGCCGCGCCGCGATTGCGGATAATGCGGATGTGCTGTACGCCGGCGAGAAGATTGACCCGAAGCGTCCCGATGCGCACATGACGCGCCTGAACGTCCTGCGCATGGTGGACGCCATGAAGTCCTCCGGGCTTCCTGCTGATTTGAGCCTGACCGCTGGGGCGTATGTGTGCAACGACCTGTATTTTGCGCTGCTTGACCGCGGGCTGACCGTCGGCGGCGAGGGCGTGTTCGTGCATGTTCCGACGGAGGATGTCGTTTCCGCCGTGGATGCAGCGAAGGGGCTGGAGATTTGTCTGCAAACAGCGCTGGAGGGGTAAGGAAGCCCGTACCATTTTTTTAGTCAGGCATTGCAAACATTAACGGTGCGTCCTTGTCTGAAAAACGGAAAGCGGCACGAGGCTGTTTGGAGCTTCTCTATATCGAACGTTATGTTCCCAACGGCTACACGACAAAGGTAACTGAACCCCTTTGCGTTGAATGTGTGGGCATATGTCCGCCAACTGTCCGGCAAGGAAGTGTTTGCAGCGGCGTACAGGTATGACGAAGAAGCGCTGTTTGCCATCAATTACCAGGGTGACATTACGACGGTCTGCTTAGTGGAGCATGGCGGCGTAAAGTACAACGTCAACCGCATTGATACCTTTGAAGGGTACAAGCAGGATATTACGCCGTACTGCAAGAAGCAATGACGGCGGGCATAATCACCCGCCGCATTTCTACTGATTATGTAAATCTTAATTGTCCTAAGCCTAACAAGGACTTGAACGTGTCATACATGGGGATAGTAACATAGTAGGACAGGTTCAGTTTTTGTTCGGTTTCCTCCAATTCAGCTATAGTCAAGGAACCAACAATTTTATCGAAATCAATACGTTCCAAAACTTTCTTTGTGTATGGCCTTTTTGCGTCTAAAAAAGCAATACTTGTTAGAAAACCTTGAACCTTTTCGGAATTGAGAAGGAGCATAGCAACATATGCCATATCATAACTGTCAAAACAAATAAAGTAACTTGTGTCGTCTGTCATAACAGGCTTTTCATCGTCTGAATATAAGACAGAAAACAAAGGCTGCTTGTAAAAACCGCTTACCCCTACTTTGAATTTAGAGTAGGAATAATCACCCACACCAAACATTGAAAATGGCGGCGCGCCACGATATATAGAACTTTTTCTGTTCTCAAACAGTTCTATATTATCACTTAAATATTCCCATGTTTTCGGTAATTCTTGTTCAAGATGTCCTGTTTCTTCACGGGCTTTCTTTTGTGTTACAATAACATACTTTGAAAAACTGTGAATTATAGGTGCTTTGAACATACTGCTTTTAATAAGCGGGAAAACAATATCATCTTCAATTTGAACTGTTTCCTTTCGCCCGTTTTGAAGAGTTCCGTTCTGCATGGTCAATTCCATAACTTTAGAACAATCGTGCTTCACGCCTTGTCGCCACTCAAAGCAGCAACGCCCGTCAAAATTCTCTGTTTCAGCGTCTAAGTTACTATAAAACTGGCCGTCGGCATATCCGAACTGTGATTTTAATGTTGCAGAGTTTTCAAAATCATAGACACTGCAAATGTCTGACGAAGCCGTTTTTTCCGAAAGCTGAATTACCAGCACACAAGCACTAGCGTTAATGCCAAAAATCTTTGCCGCATCAAATTCCAATATATTGCAAGATGTAAAATTTATATAGTTTCTCTTTAGTTCCTTGAAAATGTTCCTTGCGACAGAAGTCTTACAGAGCATTGCAATAATGGTATTAGTATCCCTGTATTCATTGATAAGTTGCAAAATAATGTATTCACAAATATCAAAATTACTTGCGCCTGTTATTGCGTCAATCCCTTTCAAACCTTTGAAGTTTGCTTTTAATGGCAAATTATCGGAACCAAGGACAGAAAGCGTACTGTTTGTCACCCAAGGGGGATTGCCAATTACAAGGATCTGACGTTTGTCCTGTATTAAGGACTTTGAAGAAAAAGCAAAGAAATCAGAATTGATAATCTTTACTTTATCGATGGCGATTGAATTCCGGCAAATATCGCAATATTCGGGGTTGATTTCAATACCATAATATTCGCTTGCGTTAAATAGCAGGCTACTTTTCAAAAAGCTCCCCACACCGCAAGTCGGTTCAACGATTGCAGACGGTTTAATGTGGCAGTAATCCTTTAGATATACACAAACCTTTTCTGCAAAGTCAACTGGGGTTTGGTAATCACCATATTCGCGTTTACCACTCATAATTTACAATCCCGCCAACCCGATTGTTAAGGGCAATAACCCTTGCGTACTGCAGCCGCCACTGCAACGCATTACTGATAGTTAAATAGCCCTGTTCCGGGGGATAATTAAGTATTTCATCGGCAAGGTCATTGTAAACAATTTCATCACCGGGAACATTCTTATCTTGCAAGAAGCCTATAATATCTTCCTTGTTTGCACCATCATAAACCATTTCACGCAAACGCTTTGTAATAGTGAAATCCGCCGTTCTTTCCCTGTCTATGAACGTACAATGGGTAAAGTGCAGAGTGCAAGAGTTGTTCGTATCTTGTTTGTCATAGACAAAGACAAGCAGATTATAACCTAACCCGAAAATCTTTTGACGCGCATTTTTGAAAGGGCAGCTTGATTGCGGCTGTGTGATGGAAGTAACCTTTATGTCGGTTTGAATATCAGTCCCCGGCAAATCAATTCCCTTTGCACTGCTACCTACTTCAACCCGGTATTGTGATTGCAGAAAATGTTGGAATCTATGTTCAACGTAGGTTCCAACAGCTTTACCGTCTGTAACGCCTATAAGTTCAACATGGTTTTCCCTGCTTTCAATTTCACAAAAATGCCTTGCGGCATGAATCAGTTCATCTATCGTTAATATCGGTTTCATGATAGCTATCTCCTATTCCTGCCCGTAGGCATAATAATACAAATAGCATTGTACTACAACCGCACCCATTTCTCAATAGACAATCTGTGAATTTTGCGGAGTATCTTTTAGTATCTGCCTGTAGATTTAAGCGACAAATAAGCGACAAGCCGCAAAGTGCAGTGTTAAGAAGTGCGAAGAAAACACAAGATATAGTATAAAAGTCAAAGAAGCAGCCCTGTATTTGGTTTCAAAATCAAATACAGAGCTGTTTAGATATACTCTTTCTCAAAAAGCAATCATTGAGGTATTCATCATTCACAGAAAAGACATTCTGATTTTGTTGGCGGTCGTAGCAATCGCCATTTTACTGGGAGGTATCAGCGGGAAACTGCTGCTGGTCAATCTGATATGAAGAAAAAACATAAGGCGCCATCGCACAATTCGGCGGCGCGTCTGGCGATGGCTTTTCCGCCTGCTGGTGGTAAAGCAGACGAAGTCCGCATTGACCCCCACATACACAAATCACCCGTGCATCGGCTTTTCTGCCCCCGCACGGGTGATTTGTTTATTGCAATTGCGCGAAATATGCTCGGCAGTCATCCGCATCGTGCGCAATCTGCGCGCGCAGTGTCTCGATGCTGTCGAACTTCTGCTCCGGGCGCATGAATTTCAGGAACGTCAGCCGGACATTCCGCCCGTACAGCGAGAGGAACTCATCCAGCACATGCGCTTCCACCGTGACGTGCCCTTCCGGCAGCGTCGGATGACGCCCGACATTCACCACCGCCGGGAAAATGCCGCCGCTCGTCTCCAGATAACAGGCATACACGCCGAACGCGGGCAGCGCCTTGTGCGGCGGAATGGTGATGTTCGCCGTCGGGAAGCCGATGGTGCGCCCGACCTGCTTGCCCTCTTCAACGCGCCCCGCAATGCTGTAGCCGCGGCCGAGCAGGTTGTTGACCTCGTGCATATCGCCCTGTGCAAGCAAGCGGCGGATGCGCGTGGAAGATACCGTTTCGCCGTCAATCACCACTTCCGGCACAATCACCGTGCGGAAACCGTGCTTCTTGCCGTACTCCTTGAGCATCTGTCCATTGCCCTTGCCGCCCGCGCCGAAGGTGAAATTAAAACCGCACACAATCACAACCGGTGCGTACACCTCCACCAGTTCCGCCATAAAGTCCTCCGGCGACTGATTGGCGCGCGCCCGTGTAAACGTCGTCACGCACAGCCCGTCCACGCCGAAGGACTGCATGACCGCTGCTTTTTCCGGCAGCGTCGTCAGCATCACCGGCTCTTTCTCCGGCGCAAGCACATGCAGCGGATGCGGCTGGAAAGTGCAGACCGCCAGCGGATAGACCATCTCCTGCGCCAGCTCGTCTCCGCGCATCAGCAGCGCCTGATGGCCGCGGTGCACGCCGTCAAACATCCCCAGCACCAGCACGCAGGGGTTCAGGCGCTTCGGGTCACGGATGATTCGCATTGTTCTCCTCCTTCTCCGGCGGGAGCAGGCATTTCCAGACGAGGAATTCCCCTTCCCGCGCCGCCATCCCCCAGAATTCGTCCCGCAGATACACGCGTGTGACCTGCCCTTCCGGCAGCGCCAATACGCCGGGCAGCTTCTTCGCGGGCAGCTTCACACCGTTGCACACCTGCCTGCGCAGCCATTCCGGCGCATCCGCACGCGGCATGTGCTGGATGCCGTAATCCAGCGGCAGCAGGTGACTTTGCAGCGTCCCCTGCGCCTGATACGCCGCCGCTTCCTCCATCGTCATCGCGCTGTCCAGCGTGAACACGCCGCTCTGCGCGCGCAGCAGGAAGCGCATATGCGCCGGGCAGCCCGTCAGCTTCCCTAAATCGTCGCAGATGGAGCGGATATACGTCCCGCGCCCGCAGCGAATCGTCATGCGAACGCCGTGGTCGGGCGTTTCCTCGTGCAATTCGATGGATTCCACATGCACGATGCGCACCGGGGCTTCGACATCCTCGCCATCGCGGGCGCGTTCGTAGAGGGGCTTGCCGTCCTGCTTGATGGCGCTGAAGATACTGGGGCGCTGCTCAATATCGCCGACAAGGTGCTTCGCCGCTTCCTGCACGGCGGAAAAATCAGGGTAATTCTCCCCTGTCTCGATGATTTTGCCCGTCGCGTCCTGCGTATCCGTCGCCGCGCCGAACGCACACTCCGCCACATACGTTTTTTCCTTATCCACCAGATAGTCGAACAGCCGCGCCGCCCGCCCAATCATGATGGGCAGCACGCCCGCCGCTTCGGGGTCAAGCGTCCCGGCATGACCGACGCGCTTTTCGCCCGTCATGCGGCGGACATACCCCACGACGGCGGCACTGGTCATTCCCGGCGGTTTGAGGATATTCAGAAAGCCATTCATGCTTCGGGTTCTTCCTCGTTGGCCGCCGCTTCCGGCTGATTTTCGCTCTGGTTCTTCTGCGCCTGCGCCAGCACCTGCGCGATATGCACGCCATAGGCGATATTCTGGTCGCTGACGAACTGGATTTCCGGCGCATAGCGGATGACCATCTGCTTGCCAAGCTCGTGGCGGACAAAGCCCGCCGCGCTCCTCAGCGCCTTCATCAGCGGCTCGCGCTTATCGTCCTCCAGCACAGAGACGTAGATTTTAGCATAGCGGAGGTCGCGGGTGACTTCGGCGCGGGTGATGGAGAATGTGCCGGTCACGCGGGGGTCGCTGACCTCGTCGCGGATGATGCGATCCACCTCGCGGCGGACTTCCTCGGAAATGCGTTCAATACGCTGATAGCTCATGATTTCCTCCTAAAGGTAGGGATAGGGAAAAGAAAAACTTTCGGAAAAGACTTGTTGATTTAGCGTGCTCAAGCCGCTCTGCCGGTCAATGGGTGTCGAGAGGGGCTTTGCCCCTTCGCAGGGTCAAGGAACAGCGTCCCTTGTGGGGTTTGGGGCAACGCCCCAACTGTTCCGCGTCAAACCTATTCAAAGGGAGAAGTCAAGCAAAGTCGCGGCAGCGAAGCGTCCCGCGCCCAAACTTCGCGCGTCCTCAGACGCGCCCCCAAGCTGCTCTATCCACCATCTATGCTGTGTCGCGCCAGATGGGCGCGACCACGATGCTGGGCTTGCGACCATAGCTGTTCTTTTCCGAACGCAGGGGATTTCACGCCCGTGACCGCAGATCCTGCGCACTTTGGGGCGCGAAAAGTGTATTATTGATGCAGCCGCTTGCGGTTTTGCGACGGAAAGAACGACAGTTGGATGTATTTGATGCTCTTTTACATCCGATGCGACTTGCAAAACAAGGAAATATGATGTAAAATAGCAAATGTAAGGTTGACAAAACGCACAATCGGGTGCGGAAACCAACGAAGTGGAGGAAGAACAATGAATCTTCAGGGGCTGAACAAACAGCAAGTGGAGGAAAGCCGTCAAAAGCACGGCGCGAATACTCTCACACAAATTCCCCCGGAACCGCTGTGGAAGAAAATTCTTGAGGGCTTCAAAGACCCGATGATTATGATTCTGCTCGTGGCGCTGGTCATCCAAGTGGTGCTGTGCTTCATGGGCGAGGCGCACTGGTATGAGCCGGTCGGCATTCTGATTGCCATCATGATTGCCAACGGCGTGTCTGCCATCAGCGAAAATCAGCAGGAAGGCAAAGCATCCGCATTGAAGGCGGAGGAAGAAGCCAAGGAAGTCGCGAAGGTGCTGCGTGACGGCAAGCTGATGGAAATCCACGTCAGCGAAGTCGTGGTGGGCGATTTGGTGTATTTGCAGGCGGGCGACAAAATCTCCGCAGACGGCGAGATTGTCGAGGGGCTTGTGAAGGTTGATCAGGCGACGCTCAACGGCGAAACCAAGGAAGCAACCAAGACCGTCAACGAAAGCGGCGAAGCCTACAACACCAAGGATCTGCTGAACCGCTGCTATGTCTACCGCGGCACGGTGGTGTGCAGCGGCGAAGCCTACATGGAGGTCAAGGTCGTCGGCGATAAGACGCTGTTTGGCGAATTGGCGCTGGAAGTGCAGGAGGATACGCGTGAAACGCCCCTGCAGGTCAAGCTGGCCAAGCTCGCCAAGCAGATTTCGACCTTCGGCTATATCGGCGCGATTGCCATCGTCGTGGGCGTGTTTGCCCGGACGCTGCTGGGCGGCAACATCCCCAATACCTTTATGGAATGGGTGAACCTGTCCATTGAAGCCATTACCGTGGCCGTAACGATTATCGTCTGCGCTGTGCCGGAAGGGCTGCCGATGCTCACCAGCATCCTGCTGAGCTATCAGAGTATGCGCATGGCGAAGGACAACGTGCTGGTGCACAAGATCAACGGTTTGGAAACTGCCGGCTCGCTGTCGCTGCTTTTCTCCGACAAGACTGGCACGATTACCGAGGGCAAGCTGAGCGTCGTGGAAGTCGCGACGGGCAACGTGCGCAAGTTCTCCTCGATGAAGGAGCTCCCCCTGCCGCTCAAGGACGAAGTGACGATCGGCATCGGTCTGAACAACTCGTCCTCCTACTCCAACGGCAGCATCATCGGCGGCAACTCTACCGACCGCGCGCTGATGTCCTTCCTGGTTGACGCGGGCGTGGATGCAAACGTGGCGCGTGAGGATGTGCGCAACTTCAACGCCTTTGACTCCGCGAAGAAGTATTCGACCGTCACCATCAACCATAATGGCAAGGTTGTTACCTACATCAAGGGCGCGCCGGAACGCATTATTGCCCGCTGCCAGACGTATCTGGACGAAAACGGCGCGGTGAAGCCCCTGACCGAGCGCAATTTCCTCATGACGTACATGGACGAACAGGCGGGACGCTCGATGCGTCTGCTGGGCGTGGCGAAGTGCGACGGCGATACGGCGGACGGCGACAGCCTGACGCTGGTGTGCGTGCTGGCAATTCGCGACAACGTGCGCAAGGAAGCGGTTGATGCCATCCGCGAAGTGCAGGAGGCGGGCATTCAGGTCGTGATGGTCACGGGCGACCGCAAGGAAACCGCCGTCGCCATCGCGAAGGAAGCGGGTCTGCTCAAGCATAATACCGACGTCGCCCTGACGAGCGCGGAGCTGGCGGAACTGAGCGACGACGAACTGAAGAAGGTGCTGCCGAATCTGCGCGTAGTGTCCCGTGCGCTGCCGACGGACAAGAGCCGTCTGGTGCGCTGCGCACAGGAACTGAATCTGGTTGTCGGCATGACCGGCGACGGCGTGAACGACTCGCCCGCGCTGAAGAAGGCGGACGTTGGCTTCGCGATGGGTTCGGGCACGGAGGTCGCGAAGGAAGCGGGCGATATTACCATCCTCGATGACAACTTCCTGTCCATCGAAAAGGCAATCCTGTACGGCCGCACGATGTTCAAGTCCATCCGCAAGTTCCTCATCTTCCAGCTGACGGTCAACGTCGCGGCGGTGCTGACTTGCTTCCTCGCGCCCCTGTTCGGTGAAAACGAAATCCTGACCGTTATCCAGCTGCTGGTCGTCAATCTGGCGATGGACACACTGGCGGCAATCGCCTTCGGCAGCGAACCCGCGCTGATGGAATACATGAAGGAAAAGCCGATTGCGCGTGACGCGTCGATTGTGACGGGCAAGATGATGTCGCAGGTCGTTGTCAGCGGCCTGTACATCACGGCGATGTGCCTGTGCATCCGCTTTGTGCCGGCGATTCAGAATTTGTTCGCCACATGGAATGGTTTTGCTATCCCTGTACCCGGAGAACCATTAGCTAAAGAAGTAAGTGTCATGCTGAACTCCGCCGTGTTTGCGACGTTCATGATGGCCATCAGCTTCAACGGCTTCAATGCCCGCACGGAGCACACGAACCCGTTTGAGCATCTGGGGCGGAACAAGAACTTCCTGCTGGTCATCGGCGCGCTGCTGGTGCTGCAGTTCCTGTTCGTGACCTTCGGCGGCGCGGTGCTGAGCGTTGAGCCGCTGAGCTGGACGACGTGGCTGGTCTGCCTGCTGATTGCGTTCCTGATTATCCCGATTGATATCATTCGCAAGGCGATTATTTCTAAGAAGAAGTAATACTATTTCCAGATTCACCTGCGCCATCTGCTTGCGCCTTTTCCCTTCTGG
>ENA-OOXA01001937-OOXA01001937.1-human-gut-metagenome-genome-assembly--contig:-NODE-1937-length-10673-cov-1.626672_pt1 | contig 10673 bp, 9 predicted proteins | sample MGYA00241581_ERZ501331 | MGnify/ENA primary metagenome ERZ501331 (study PRJEB25962, sample SAMEA2042982) | human gut metagenome | biome: human gut; feature: human-associated habitat; material: faeces...
AATGCAGTAATGTATATCCAACGTCTTGTGTAAGAGGTGTGATTCCTGAAAATAGTATCTTTAAAAATTCTGGTGTTGTAATTCGAAAGGATTAAGGTTATGCCGCAAGCATTTATTGATTTACATTCTCATATTGCCTGGGATGTAGATGATGGAATCAAGACCAAAGAAGATGCCATCAAGGCTCTTGAACAGGCCAAGGAAGATGGAATAGTAGGAATTTGTTCAACACCTCATGTTATTTGTGGAAAAACAGATACGAATGCTTTTCAAAACATCTTATTGAGACAACAGGAATTGATGGAGATTGCAAAGGAAATGGGCGTTTACATTTATTCAGGTGCTGAGATGTTTATGAATATTGATTTTCTAGATAGTTTGGATAATGGAATTTTTCAGACATTGAACGAATCGCGATATATGTTGGTTGAATTTGATCTATCAAGAGATATTCATTACATATCTTATATAGATGAGTATCTGGATGAATTGTTTTGTCGAGGATTTATTCCAATCATAGCACATGTGGAAAGGTTTTTTCCTATGGGCTTAGATATTGAAATGATTGAAAATTGGCTTGATATGGGGTGCTTATTACAAACAAACAGAACGAGCTTGTTAGGCTTTCATGGAAAAAGAGTTCAAAGAAATGCTCGTGAGTTAGTAAAAAATAAGAAGATTCATCTAATTGCCAGCGATACACACCGAACTGTAGGAAACCGTATTGAAAAACTGAGTGATGCATATCAAGTGGTTATAAAATTAACAGATACTGAATATGCCGATCAATTGTTTTTTCAAAATCCTTTAATCATCTTAAATGATGAAGTTTTATAATAAAAAAGAAAGCATTATTTATTATTATAGTGTATAATAAAACAGTTATTTGTATGAAGGGAGAAAAATATGGCTTCAGATAAAGTGACAAGAGAAAATGATGAAATTGAAATTGATCTACGAGCGTTTTTTCTTAGATTAAAGACGAAGTGGTTAACTTGTATATTAGGATTATTGCTAGGAGCAGTGCTGGCTTTAGGATATTCGATTTTCTTGGTAAATCCAGAATATCAATCCACAGCTATGGTTTACTTAAGAGGAAATGGATCCTCTTCTATCTCAATTCAAGATCTTCAGGTAGGAACACAGCTTACCAAAGACTATGAAATCATTTTTAAATCACGTCCGGTTTTGGAAAGCACGATTGATGAGTTGAATTTAGATATGTCTACCAAAGAATTAAGCAATCTAATTTCTATAACAAATACTGAAGATACACGTATCTTAAGTATCACTGCTACAGCGGATACACCAGAGCTTGCCAAAGATATCGCAAACTCAATTATGGATAATGGTGTTCAAAAAGTGAGCGAAATTGATGCACAGCAACCTTATGTAGTAGAAACAGCTATTGAAAATGCTGCACGTGTTGGTATGTCTCGTTCTAGAATGACGATTTTAGGTGCGGTTGCTGGTTTAGTGATTACTTTAGGATACATTTTCTTACGCTTTGTATTAAGTGACAATATCACTTCGGCAGATGATCTAGAGAATACATTGAATGTTCCTGTACTTGCCGTAGTTTTAGATGATCCACAAATGGATTTTAAGAAAATGGCTAAAAACAACAAGAAAGGAGCTTAGAAATGGAACAAGGATTAGTAGAAATTCGTTATAACACCATGACGACAGCTTCAACGGAGTCATTTAAGGTATTAAGGACAAACTTAATTTATTCAGAAGGTGTACAGGTTATTACAATGACAAGTGTGCTTCCAAATGAAGGAAAGACAATTACTTCATTTAATTTGGCTAAAAGTTTTGCCCAGATCAATAAACGTGTTTTATTGATTGATGCCGATTTAAGAAAAGGTTCTTTAAAACGTTTCTTTACAGTAAGACATAAAGTTGCTGGTTTATCGGAAGCTCTTTCAAGACAATCAGGACAAATCATTGAAGAGACAACAATTCCTAATTTAGATGTTGTATTTGCTGGTAAAATTCCACCAAACCCAACAGAATTATTATCAGGAGAAATCTTTGAAAATATCATCAATCGTTTAAGAAATGCGTATGATTATATCATTATTGATACACCACCAATGAATGCAGCCATGGATGCAGCTATCATTGGACGTGTTACAGATGGTGTGGTTTTAGTTGTTCGTAATGACTTTGTAAAGAAACAAGATTTAAAACGTATTAAATTACAACTAGAACGTAATGGTGCTCGTGTCATTGGATCTGTTTTAAATCGTGTGAAAAAAGATCAAGTAGACTATAAGAACTATGGCTATGAATACTACTACGAAGAAAAATAAGACGAAAACATTAGGTTTGATAGCTGTTATATTGTTTTTGATCCTTGCTTTGATAGGCATGTTATTGTTTTTTAATGAAAGACCTTCTAACGAAGATGTTTCTTCTGCTTCGGATTATCATCACATTGAGTATAATGGTAAGAAATATGATTATAATTCTTCTATTGTATCTATTCTTTTTATGGGTATTGACTCCACAGATCCTGAACAAATGGGTCAGGCGGATGCAATGCAATTGGTATTATTAAACCGAGAGAAAGAATCCATCCAGGTTATTGCATTATCAAGAGATATCATGACAGATATCCATCTATTTGATGTTGAACACAATGATCTTGGATGGGATAAACAACATTTAGGATTGGCTTATGCTTATGGGGATTCTCCTAAAAATGGTGCCATGTTAACAAGTCAAGCGGTCTCTAAATTGTTATATGATGTACCAGTCGTCCATTTTGCAGCTATGGATCTTTCAATTTTACCAGAACTGCAAAATGTTGTTGGTGAATTGCAGGTAACAGTTCCTAATGATTCTTTGGTGGAAGTAGATCCAACATGGACAAAAGGAAGTGTTGTAACATTAAATGCAGACAATGTTGAGAGCTTTGTTCGAACACGTGATACTGAGCAGGATTTTTCCAACACAGATCGTATGGAAAGACAAAAAGCATATATAGGAGCATATGTGCAAAAAATTAAAGAAATGTTAACAAATGATTTTGATAATACTGTACAATTGTTGTATAATGTCTGCAAGGATATGACAACGAATATTACTTTGGATGATATTCAATCATTTTCTTCAATGTTGTTATCATATTCTTATGATTCCAATTCCGATTTCTACACATTGCAAGGAGAAAATAAAACCGGTGAACTGCATGATGAATTTGAAGTGGATCAGGAAGCATTACAACAATTAGTCGTAGAATTATTCTATGAGGAGGAGAATTAATATGAAGAATATATTTAAGAAATTTGCATTAGGATTAGGTACAGCTACAGCAATCTGTATGAGCTTGACTCCAGCATTTGCTGCAGGAAGTATTACTTCAAATGGATCAACTTCTGGTGAAGTAATTATGAATGGTGAAGTTGTTTCAGGTTCTACATCACAGTTCGTAGATGATTTATCTTATTTGACAACAAGCGAAAATGAACAAGATGTTAAAGCAGTTGACATTATCGAACAGTTAAATGCAGGAACACCATTAACAGAAGCTTTCTCTGGTGAAACAGTTGCATTGCCTGAAGGTGTAGAAATCGATTTATCTGAATTTTCATTGTTGACAAAACTTCAGGACTTACAGGCATTTGATGCAGATGGAAATCGTCTTGAAGAAAATGTAACAATTAGCTGGGAAGTTCCAAACTTAACAAGTGAACTTGGTGAAGTTTATGTATTACACTACAGTACAAAAGCTGATAAAGGTTGGGAAGTTATTAAACCAGATGAAGTTAACTATGATACTAAGATGATTACTGCAACATTTGAAGATTTATCTCCAGTTGGTGTAATTTACAAATCAACTGAAAATGTTCCAGCAGAAAACCCTAATACAAGTACTTCAACAAACACTGGATTATATTTAGGCGTTGGTGCTGTTGCTTTAGTAGCAATCGGATTGATCGTATTCAAAAAACATAAAGCTTAATAATCAAGTCAAGTAAATTTCGGGGTTGTCAAATTAGACAACTCCTTTTTTTATCTAAAAGGTATTCCTGATTTCTCAGGAATTTTTTTTGTTTTCATTTTGTGTTAAAATATCACTAGACAAAAATTGAATGGAGTTTTATTCTATGGAAAAAAGAAAACAGCATAAAAAGATAAACGTTTTAGAAGGTCTTGAAAAAGAAGAGAAAAAAGAAAAAGAAATAATCAATCTAGATAAAGAAATAGGTATTGATGAAGAAACTGAAGAAATGTTTCAAGAGGAAATGGAATCTTCACAGGAAAATGAATCTGTACTTGAAGAGGAAGTATCAGAGAATGAAGAAGTTTTAGAAGCGCAAGAAGAGTTAGTTGAAGAAGATAATGAAACTGAGAAAATTTCAGAAGAAGATAGTACAGAAGAAATAGAAGAAGAGCAAGAAATTCCTTTAGAAGAAGATGTTGAAGATTTTGTCATTGAAGATAGCTATAAACCTAAAAAGAAAATAGATGGCCGTTGGCTTTTGATTTGTATTCTTTGTGTACTGCTAGGAATTGTATTCTATGCTGGATTCAAAGTGTTTAATCAATATCAAAGTCAGGAAAAAGTTGGTGAAGTAGCAGAAAATAAAACAGAAAGCAAGGATACGACTGCTCCTGCTTTTGTTGGCTTTCTTGATCGAATCGTTATAAATTTAAACGCAGTTGATGTAGATTATTCAAAGTATTATTTAGCAGTTGATAATGATCAACAGATGCAAGTTACAGTAACTGGAGATGTTAATCTTTCACAAGAAGGAGAATATCCGATTACAGTTTCCAGTACCGATGAAGCCGGTAATACAACAAGTCAAGATGCTATTGTACAGGTGATTTCAGAAGAGACCATGGTAGCTGTTCCTATTGAATTAACACCTATGATTGATGGCAGCATTCCTATGGCTACGGATACTAAACAACGTGTAGATGCTAATGTCATAATGTATTATTACGGAGAAGTATCTCAAGAAATCAAAGATGAAATTGCTCGTCTTGGTTTGGATGTTTCAGGATATCGTTTAGATTCTTATTGGCATCCATCTGATTTAAATATTTAAATATTAATTGATTTAAAGATAAGCTAGGTTCCTATTTGCTAGGATCTAGCTTTTTTTTAGCTTTATTTAAGGCTTAACCTGCATAATTATAAAAGATATCCGCTCTCGTGTGATTGTCTAATACATAAGTAATAAGTAAAAAAAACACTTTGATCACTCCAATTGAAATTCAAAAAAAGTTATGTAAAAAAATAATGATTATGTATTGACAAATTCAAACGGGGGGGGGTATTATATCAATGATAGATGAAGTACGCTCATCTATTGGAGATTTTTTTTGTACAAAAAAAATTTATTTTAAGAAATGGAGTGATTTAAAGTGTATCGAAAAAAATTCACAAAATCAGCACTATCTGGTTTAGTTGCAGTTTCTATGATTCCTTGTGTAGCTACTCCGATATTTGCTGAAAGTCAATCTGAAGAAGAATTATTAGGCCGGAAAGTAAGTATTCTTTATATTGACGAAGCTACAAATGAAAAAGTAGCACAGAACACAATGTTATTCAGTTATCTTGATGAAGATGGAAGCTGGACTATTAACGCAAATGAACTTCCTACAATTGCTAATTATACAATTACTTCTCAGGGAAATTTATTATCGCTTTATGGTGGAAGTGTCATTGAGGTTACAGTAAAAGCCAATGAAACACAAAAAGATGTAATCATGAAGGTTCAGTTTGTTGACGAGACAGGTACTGTAGTTGGCGGTGGAGATTATTTCTTACCTGAAGGCGTACAAAACTATTCAGTATTAAGTCAATACGTTCCTGTAGGTTATCAGATGACAACCACTGGAGACTTCATGGTTGAAGAAGGTGGATCAATCCAAGTTAATGTTGAGAAAATTCAAAAAGATGTGATCCTTAACGTACAGTTTGTTGACGAAAATGGAACAGTAGTTGCTGGTGGAGACTACTTTGTACCAGAAGGAATCAATAACTATTCAATTTTAGAACAGTATCTACCAGCAGGATATGAAATGACAGTTTCTGGAGATTTCAATACTGCTAATGGACCATTGACTGTTTCTGTAAAGAAAATCGTAACTTCTAGAACGATCAATGTTGTTTTCTTTGATGAAGCTGGAAACAACTTAGGTGGCGGCGATTATATCGTTGACCCAGATGGAGACGGAGTTGCAAACTATAGTGAATTACCTCTACCAGAAGGATACAAATTAAAAGAAACTGGTGACTTCTTTGTAGAAGATGGTGGTAAATACACAGTAGTTCTTGACAAAATCGTTGATGGAACAGTAGTTAACGTAGTATTCGTTGACGAAGCTGGAAACAACTTAGGTGGTGGTGACTACAGAGTTGACTTAGACAACGATGGTGTTGCAAACTACAGCGAATTAACTTTACCAGCAGGTTATGAATTAATCGAAACTGGTGATTTCTTCGTTAAAGACTTCGAAGGAAAAACAAATACTATTACTGTTAAAAAGATTTCAAAAGGATCTATCGTTAACGTAGTATTCGTTGACGAAGCTGGAAATAACTTAGGTGGCGGAGATTACTTCATTGATGCTGATGGAGATGGAATCGCAAACTACACTGAATTCGCATTGCCAGAAGGTTATGAACTAATCACAACAGGCGATTTCTTCGTTAAAGATTTCGAAGGAAAAACAACAACTATTACATTACAGAAAATTGTTAAAGACACAATCATCAATGTAGTATACGTTGATGAAGAAGGAAATGTCCTTGGTGGTGGTGATTTCTTCGTTGACCCAGATGGAGATGGAATCGCTAATTATAGTGAATTAACTTTACCTGTAGGGTATGAGTTGATCACAACAGGTGACTTCTTCGTAGAAAATGGTGCTTCTTACACAATCACATTAAGAGCTATCACTACTGAAGAAGAAACAAAAGCAGCTACATTAAATGTTAAAGTAGTTGATTATGATTCTCGCGAAGTTTTATCAGCAGAAACATTTACTTCTGCAGATAAAGGTCAAGCTGATCAAACATATACATTTGTATATGGTGAAGAGTATCAGGTAAAAATTCCTAAAGGATATAAACTAATCAAAGATGTTGAGCCAGCTGATATTACTGTAAACTATGGTTCAACTATGACAGCAGAATTCTATGTTACTAAAGATGAAGGTACAGGAAACACTGGATCTACTGAAGAAGGTAACAAAGAAGACAGCAACAAGACTGATGGTGTTGATACAGGTGTTGCAACAGCATTAAGTGCTTCTATGGCTGGTGTGGCTGCTAGTGGTATTGGTATTCTTGGTCTTCTTCGCAAGAAAAGAAACAAAAAATAAATAACGGTTATTAAAGGTCTCCCCCTTTAAAATAACAGAAAAAGCCCTGTATGAAATTGCTTCTAAGTACAGGGTTTTTTTCTATGCATATTTTTTTATTGCAATAAATTTATAAAATACAACAAAAACGCAACAAAAAGTGCAAAAAATATCGTAAAAATGTTTGTTTGTGCATTTTCGAAACGGGGGAGGTATGATACCATACAATAAAGAAAGCGTTATCAAAAAGCTTTTTTTAAAGGAGGAGACCAATAATGAACAAAAAGTTAGTTTTGACCGGAAAAGCGGTACTCAGTACGGTCATGGCTTCAACGATGGCATGTTCGATGTTATCGACGAACATCCTTGCACAAGAGCCAGAAGTAGTACCGGAAGAAGAAACAACAGTGGAAAAAACACCTGTTGAAAAAGAAACAACTGCGACTGAAGAACCAACTGAAACACCTGAAGAAGCAACAGGTGGTAATGAGGAAACTACACCAAGTAACGCAATTACGACAAATGAAATTGTTGATACACCAACAACATATAGTTTCCCTAGTGGATATGATGATTCATGGACAGAGCAGCGATTACGTGATGAGATTCAAAGATTGCTAAATGAAGCAGCTAGCCTTTACGAAGAGAACAAGTATCGACCAATGACAGAGAATGACTACATTAAAATAAAGGCAACTGCTGAGGCAGCTTTAGCAGATACAACACTTGCAAAAGATAAATTAGCTTGGCAAGCTTATTACATGAGTAATTGTATTAAAGCAATGAATACGGCTCAAAATGTATTAAGTGAATCAGCTAAACAAATTGTAATTATCAATAAAGAAGTAGCAAAATTGAATCCTTCTGAATATCAATTGGATGCTTGGGAAGCTCTTTCTAGTGCATTATCTTCTGCTATAGGAAGAATTAACGGTAATGCTACTAATGATTTTTCAGAAGATTTAGCTAATATTCAGAGCTTATATGAAACTGCGTTACAAGCAAAAGTAGATGATAACTTAGTTACTTTAAGAGATTATGTTGCAATTTGTGATGAAATAGTAGCTAGTCAAAAGACAGATGATGCTGTAAATTATGATAGCAACACATGGAGAACATTTATTAATGCTTTGAATGAAGCAAAAGCCGAAATTGAAAAGGGAAGTACTACTATAGATGTAGAAGTCTTTAATAAACTATATAGTGCATTGGAATCAGCTAAAAATGCATTAGTACCTATTAGTAGTGAAGATTCAGAAGGTAAAGAAACCGGTGTAGCAGATTACTGGTCAAAGGCAAGAACATATGGTGGTCATGTGTATGTTGCTGGAGAAAAAATTAATGGAGATGGTACAACTACTCTATATATCAATTGGGTAAATGATGGTATAAATCCAATAACTGGTGAGCAAGAGAAGTCATTAGATAAATCATTTATTAGTCAGCACGATAATAATTTAGGTATCTATGCTATGGTCAATAGAAATGATTTTGGAACAAGCTATAACAACTGGGTTAAAAAATTTAGAGAATTATCAGCTGATGAAGTAATGAATGGATTTACAGGATATGAGATTACTGTAAATACAGGTGATAAAGTTATCATTGGTATTGGTAATAGGGAGTCTACTTTCCATGGTACATTCTCCGCTGGAGTATATCAGACAAAAACTCCTGATACAACAGCTCCTGGTGTTTCTGTAGATTACTCAACAGTTGATAAGACCGAAGGCCCTGTAACAGTAACTATTACTGCAGATGAACCTATTCAGGATATTCCAGGCTGGACAAGAGTATCTGAAAATGTATTGAAGAAAGATTATACTGCAAATACTAATGAATCAATTGATGTATTAGATTTGGCAGGTAATGTTAGAACAGTTTCTGTAACAATATCTAATATTGTTAAGCCATCCGATCCATCTGGAACAGGAGGAGATAAGAATCAAGGAACGGAGACAAAGAAAGAAGAGTCTAAGAAAACAGATGGAACAAATACGGGTGTATTTGTTGGTACTGGATTGTTTGCTGGATCAGCAACTGCAGCTGCAGCTGGTGCTAGTTTATTAGCGTTCTTGAAAAAACGTAAAAAATAAGAAGTAATACATTTTCCCCGATTATTATGAACAGGAATCAGGATTCTGGTTCCTGTTTTTTGGCATTTATAGAGTGTAAATTTGCATGCTAAAAACTTCACATTGTTTTAGTGGAAAAGCGCTTGCAATTAGTCTATACTAGACACGAAAAGAGGTTGTGAAAAATGATTATAAATGAACTAGAGAAAAAAGTGACTGGCTCAGGGACCAGAATTGTATTTACAGAAGGTTGGGATCCACGTGTTCAGGAAGCTGCAATCAAACTGGTAGAAAATAATATCGTGGTACCTATTTTATTAGGAGAGCCAGAAGAAATTGAAGCTTGTGCCAAAGAAAATGGTTTTGATGTTTCTAACATCCAGCAGATGTCACCAAAATCTTTCGATAAAATGGAAGAAATGGCAACCAAAATGGTTGAGTTACGTCGTGGTAAATTAGACATGGAAACATGTAAGAAAATGCTTCAACATACAAACTATTTTGGAACTATGCTTGTTCAAATGGGCTATGCTGACGGATTATTAGGAGGAGCAACTTATAGTACAGCGGATACTGTTCGTCCAGCTCTACAGTTAGTTAAAACAGCTCCAGGTAATGCCTTGGTAAGTTCTTGTTTCTTACTTGTAAAAGGTGATCAGCAGTACATCATGGGTGACTGCTCAATCAACATCAATCCAAATGCAGATGAATTAGTAGAAATCACTATGCAGACAGCTCACACAGCTAAACAATTTGGTATCGATCCAAAAGTAGCCTTGTTGTCATATTCAAGTATGGGTAGTGCTAAAGGTGAATGTGTAGCTAAAATGACAGAAGCTTCATTGCGCTTAAAACGTATGCCAATTGATTTTGAAATCGATGGAGAAATGCAATTTGACTGTGCAGTAAGTCCAGAAGTTGCTGCATTGAAAGCACCAGATTCTAAGGTTGCTGGTCATGCTAATACATTTATTTTCCCTAACTTATCAAGTGGTAACATTGGATATAAAATTGCTGCTCGTTTAGGTGGTTGGGAAGCAATTGGACCAGTATTACAAGGTTTAAATGCTCCAATCAATGACTTATCTCGTGGATGTACAGCGCAGGAAATCTACAAGATGGCTATTGTTACTGCTGCTCAAAAATTCTTGGATATTTAATTAAAAGTCTTTAGACTAGCTTAGTGCTAGTCTTTTTTGTTGCTTCTAACAAATTAATATACAAAATGTATTTTTTAATGTTATAATGAAAAAAAGACTAAAAGGAGGT
>ENA-OOXA01001942-OOXA01001942.1-human-gut-metagenome-genome-assembly--contig:-NODE-1942-length-10650-cov-1.891553_pt1 | contig 10650 bp, 5 predicted proteins | sample MGYA00241581_ERZ501331 | MGnify/ENA primary metagenome ERZ501331 (study PRJEB25962, sample SAMEA2042982) | human gut metagenome | biome: human gut; feature: human-associated habitat; material: faeces...
CCGCCGCCTGCCGGCGGCGCTGGGTCTCCAGCTGCTGCAAGTCCCGGCGTGTCTGTTCCACCAGCGCACGTCCGGAGCGTTCCGCCTCTTCCTGCATCTGCTGAGCCTGCTGGGCCGCCTGACGGACGGAGGCTTCCGTCTCCTGCTCCACCTGCGATACCTGCTTCACCAGCTCCAGATACATGGTCGTCACCGCCTTTCCTTGTGAATGGATCTATAAGCATATGCCGTCCGGCCCTTGTAACGGCCCGTTCGGCAGAGGCTGACTTGAAATTGTCCGTTATCTTAGTACATCTTAATGTGAAAATCAACACATTGTCTGTTAATTTGCAAAAATAATTTATTTGTATAAAAATGGGACTTTTTCTGAATGATAAGAAAAAGTCCCATTACGAAAAACTATTGTACCACAGCGCCAAAGGCAGACACGCCCAGCACGCTGAGGATGCCCATGATGCACCCGGCCAGCAGCACACCGCCCATGCAGGCCAGCACGCTCTTCTTAAAGCCCATATCCAGCAGAGAGGCCGCCAGAGTTCCCGTCCACGCACCGGTGCCGGGCAGGGGGATCCCCACGAACAGCAAAAGAGCCCAGAACAAGCCCCGGCCGGCCTTCGCCTGAAGCTTTTGGCCGCCCCGCTCACCCTTTTCCAGACAGAAGGTGAAGAACCTTCCGATGACAGACTTATCCTTGCCCCAAAGAAGGATCTTCCGGGCGAAGAGATAGATAAACGGCACCGGCAGCATATTCCCCACGATGGCAATGAGATACGTCAGCCACAGCGGCATCCCGTAGGCCACGCCGTAGGGGATGGCGCCCCGCAGCTCGATGAGGGGGACCATGGATACCAGAAAAACGATGAGTCCGTGTTTCATATGCTTCCTCACAAGATTGCCGGACCCATAGACCGGCAGCGTAATTTTATGATAGAGTATTATACCATAGTCTGCCCCATATGACAAGGCTGCATTCCGTTTGCCGGGAAACTTCTGTGGGAGGGGTATAGAACCGCTGCAAATCTTCATGCTTTTTTCCACAAATTATTCCATAGTTTCTGTCGACAGCCGGAGTTTTTTACGTTATACTATATCCTGTTGAATCAAATATACTGGGAGGGAATGCGTTTTGAGCGTTTCTGATTTCATTTCCCTGCTGGGCGGCGTGGCCCTGTTCCTGTTCGGTATGTCCATCATGGGCGATGCCCTGAAGAAGGTAGCGGGCAATCAGCTGGAGCTGGTGCTGTATAACCTCACCAGCACGCCCATCAAGGGGGTTCTGCTGGGGACCGGCGTCACGGCGGTGATCCAGTCTTCCTCCGCCACCTCGGTGATGGTGGTGGGCTTCGTCAACTCCGGCATGATGAAGGTCAATCAGGCCATCGGCATCGTGCTGGGCGCCATCTTGGGCACCAGCGTTACCGGCTGGGTGCTGTGCCTCAGCAACCTCTCCGGCGGCGGCTGGGTGGCTCTGCTGAGTACCTCCACTCTGACGGCCCTGATGGCCACCATCGGTACTCTGCTGCGGATGATCAGCAGGAAGCAGACCACCCGCCATGTGGGGGAGATCCTGCTGGGCTTTGCCGTGCTGATGTACGGCATGACCGCCATGAGCGGCGCCGTGGAGCCCCTGCGGGAGAGCGAGGTGTTCATCAATGCCATGACCTCCTTCGCAAACCCTCTGCTGGGAATTCTGGTGGGCATCGTGTTCACCAGCGTCATCCAGAGTGCCTCCGCCGCCGTGGGTATCCTACAGGCGCTGGCCGCCACCGGAGCCGTCACCTTTGAAATTGCCCTTCCTATTATCATGGGTATTGCCATCGGCGCTGCGGTGCCGGTGCTGCTGTCGGCGCTGGGTGCCAACGTCAGCGGCAAGCGCACGGCCTTCGTCTATCTGCTCATCGACGTGCTGGGCGTGGTGATCTGGGGCTGCATCTTTTATGCCGTCAATGCCGTGGTGCATTTTGACTTCATGGATACCACCATGACCACCGTGTCCATCGCTCTGGCGAACACCCTGTTCCGTCTGGCCACGGTGGTGGCCCTGATGCCCCTCATCGGCCTGCTGGAGAAGCTGGTATGTATGCTGGTGCCGGACAACTCCGAGAGCAGCCGGGAGCGCCAGAAGATGGACCGTCTGGAGGAGCGCTTCCTGCAGCACCCGGCGCTGGCCATCGAGCAGAGCCGTCAGGTCACCGACGCCATGGCTCAGTGCGCCATGGAGAATCTGCTGGCCGCCATGGCGCTGGTGCATCAGTACAGCGACAAGGGCTTCCGGGCTGTGGCGGAGACAGAGTCCACCGTGGACCGCTATGAGGACCGGCTGGGTACCTACCTGATGAAGATCACCGGTAAGGAACTCACCGCCCGTCAGAGTGAGGAGGTGTCCAAGTATCTGCATACCATCTCCGACTTCGAGCGCATCTCCGACCATGCCCTGAACATCTCCGAGGTGGCGCAGGAGATCCACAGCAAGGGCATGGCCTTCTCGGCGGAGGCCAGTCAGGAGCTGAAGGTCATGGAGGATGCCGTCTCCGAGATCCTCTACCTCTCCATCCACGCCTTTGTGGAGGGGGATCTGGCCGCCGCCAGCCGGGTAGAGCCGCTGGAGGAGATCATCGACGGCCTGTGCGACGAGCTGAAGCTGCACCATGTGGACCGTCTGCAAAAGGGCGTATGCACCCTGAGTCAGGGCTTCGTGTTCAACGATCTGCTCACCAACTATGAGCGGGTGGCGGATCACTGCTCCAATATCGCCGTGGCCATGATCGAGCTGGAGTCCGACGCCTTCGATACCCACGAGTATTTGAAGAGCGCCAAGGACATGAAATCCGACTCCTTCGCCCGCTATTACGAGGAATACAGTAAAAAATTTGCTTTGTAAGACATGAAAAAGCACCGACAGAGGTCGGTGCTTTTTTCATGCGGATACCTTACACCATATCGAAAAACGGCCGTCCGGTGATACCGTTGAGAAGTAGAAATAATGACAAAAATTATTTGACAGAAATGGTCGAAAAATGGCCATTTATTTGTATAAATGACAAGATATTCGCCCGATGAAAAGAAATGACGGTCGAACTGCTGAAGGGGAGAGGTAAATTGAGACGTTTATTGTGCAGTCTGCTGGCGGCCTTGATGCTGCTGCCGTGGGTGATGCAGGGGGCATGGGCCGCCGGCGGCACTCGGGAGGTCAAGAGTCGTGAGATCGCCGTGGTGTTCGACAACTCCGGCTCCATGTATGACGCCGGGAATACGGCGTGGTGCGGGGCGGGATACGCCGTGGAGGTGTTCGCCGCCATGATGAACGAGAAGGACCGGCTCAGCGTCTATCCCATGTGGCCGGTGGAGGCCGGAGGGAAGAAGTATTCCAGCAGCAGCCCCCTGACGGTGACGCCCGCAGACGATCTGTCGGTGATCCGGGATATGTACACGCCGGAGGCGTGGAATACCCCCATCGAGACCATTACCGCCGCCAGTCAGGGCTTGGCCTCCTCACAGGCCGATGAGAAATGGCTCATCGTGCTGACGGACGGTGATACCTTCTTTGAAAACGGCGAGTCCATGAACGGCAGCAAGACGGAGGAGCGTTTGGAGGAGGAGCTGACCCGCTGCAATGCCGCAGAGAACGTGATGTATTTGGGCATCGGCTCTGTAGCTGTGATGCCGAAGGTCAGCGCAGGGAAGAACGTCTATTATGCCGACAAGGCCACGACCACGGCGGAGATCCTCACGAAGCTGACTGCCATGAGCAATATGATCTTCGGCCGTGATGAGCTAAAGCTCTCCGGCGACACGCTGGAGTTTGATCTGCCCATGAGCAAGCTCATCCTGTTTGTGCAGGGCAGCGGTGTGGGTGATGTGACCCTCACCGGCTCCGAGGGCAAGCAGCTCAGCGCTGTCAGCCAATACGCCCCCTCCTATGGTACCCGTGGCGCCGGGCTCGATTATGCGGGAGTCTGTGCGGCGGATACGAGCCTGCAGGGCGTGGTGGCCACCTATGAAGACTGCGACGCCGGGACCTACCAGCTGTCTTACAGCGGCAGCGTCACCAGCGTGGGCGTCTACTATGAGCCGGACGTGGAGCTCTCCGCCTTCCTGACGGACGAGGACGGCCAGCCGGTGGATATGGAAGCCCTATATCCCGGTACATACCGCTTGTGCTACGGGCTGGCGGATAAGAACGGAAACCTGACCAACTCCAAGCTGCTGGGCGAGACGCACTATTCCGTCCGCTATGATATCAACGGCGAGGAGCAGACGCTGGAGAGCGACGAGAGCGGCTGGGTAGAGGTGACGCTGGGCAGCAGCGACCACCTGAACGCAGACCTGTCCGCCACCTATCTGAACGGCTACCGTATCGAAAAGGACAACGCCGGCTTGGGCTGGCCGCTGGATGGCCTTACGCCCACGGCGCATCCCACCAGCCGGATCGAGCTGAAGCTGGAGGCACCGCAGACCTATGTGGTGCGCTCTCAGCTGGAGGAGGCGCAGCCTCTCACCGCTGCGCTGCTGCTGGATGGTCAGCCCATGCCCGCAGAGCTGCTGGCTCAGACAGAGGTCACGGTGGATGGTGAACTGGACTGCACCGTCACGCCCAACGGCGATGGCACCTACACCATCCGACTCTCACCGGAGCAGAGTGCCGCAGACGGCCTTCGGCGGATCACGGTGCAGGCCTCCGGAACGGATGAATACGGCGAGCCGTATCAGATCACAGCGGAGCAGAAGCTGGAGCTGGCCAAGTACCCACAGTGGGTACGCATCGCCGTCATTGCGCTGGCCGTCCTGCTGCTGCTGATGCTGTTCCTGCTGTTCATGGGGATGAAGGTGCTGCCCAGGAAGATCCGGGTATCCAAGACCAACTTCACCGTGGGAGCTACGGCGGTGTCCGGTTCGGCCCGCACGGAGTTCTCCGGCGGCGGCAAGAAGAAGGGACGCCTCTCCATCACATCCCCCAAGTATACGGCCAATCCTCTGGCCAAGTGCGGCATGGTGCTGGAGCTGGAGGCGGTGAACAACCGCTGGACCCGTCCCGCTGAGCGCAAGGCCAAGGTCACGGCGGTGTCCGCCGTCAACGGCAGCGCCGTTGGTTCCATCAAGGTGGGCACGCTGGTGTTTAACCGTGACCCCGCCACCGGCAAGCTGGTGAGCACCAAAAAGACGGCCACCACGGAGATCGGCAACAACCGGGCCTGCAACGTCAGCGGTCAGGTGCTGGACAGCACCGGCATCCCCGTCCCCATGGGCTTGGGCGTAACATTGAAATTCAGCAAATAAAAGAGAGACAAACCATATATAGAATGATTCGGAGGTAGCAACATGGCAAAGGAACGCATCAAGGAAAATGTGATCGACGCCCCGACTCTGTTTGTGGGTGTTGGCGGCACCGGATGCCGCATCGTCCGGCGTGTGGCGGAGATGTGCCGTCCCGGCGAACGGGAGAACGTCAACTTTGTCTGTCTGGACACCAATGTCAACGATCTGGCCAGCGTGTCCGGCAGCAGGAGCCACATCTACACCGTCCAGACGTCCAACACTCAGACGGTGGGCAACTATCTGGATTACGATGCAGACGCACTGAACAACTGGTTTCCCAAGAACGCCGTCCTGTACGACAAGACGGTATCCGAGGGCGCCGGACAGGTCCGGGCCATCTCCCGTCTGGCCCTGAACTCCACCATTAAGACCGGCCGCATCCGCCCGCTGCTGGACGCTGTGGACGACCTGTTCCGCAAGAGCGGTAAGGAGATGAAGCAGGCCATGCGTGCCGTCATCGTCTCCACGGCCTCCGGCGGTACCGGCTCCGGTATCCTGCTGCCGCTGGCCATGTATCTGCGGGACTATGTCAAGGATAAGTACCCCAACACCAGCCTGATCGTCCGCTCCCTAATCCTTCTGCCGGAGACGCTGGACAGCGTCATCGACTCCAACACTGAGCGGGAGAGCCAGCGCCGCAACGCCTATGCCACCATCAAGGAGATCAACGCCTTCATGATGAAGGGCTCCGGCTTCTTCGATATCGACGAGGATCTGCGCCGCTACAACAGACTGCACGTGGACTTTGCCAATCCCGGCACCGATGAGATGAAATCCCTGAGCCTGCTGCCCTTTGATTTCTGCTTCCTGATGGATGGCCAGAACGCCGAGGACAGCACACTGGTCAGCACCATGCAGTATGAGATCCAGGCGGCGCAGGCCCTGTATGAGCAGAACATCGGCCCCATGCAGAAGAAGGCCTTCTCCGTGGAGGATAACATCATCAAGGAGATGTCCAACCCCGGCAACTATGGCCGCAACCGCTTCGGCGGCATCGGCGCCGGCGTTATCCGCTACCCCTATGAGGAGATCGCCGACTACATCGCCTATGACTGGGCGCTGGACAGCATCGGCGGCGAGGGCGAGGCAGCCAAGTGGTCCAAGTATGACAACGCCTTTGAGGTGAAGCTGCGTGAGGCCCGGAAGAAGGGCCTGTCCGCCACCGAGGCCCCCACTCGTGCCGAGGTGTATACCGAGAAGATGAACACCGCTACCGATAACTTCACCAAGGACCTGCGGGCCAAGTTCACCCGCATTGCGCCCCAGCTGCTGGAGTCCTATTTTATGGCGCTGGCAAACCGGATGCACGAGGCCCTGAATGAGGATACCGGCATCAACGCTACCCGCAGCGCCGCCAACAGTCTGGCGGAGGAGATCGACTATCAGCACACCGAGGGCGAAAAGGGCAAGGCCCGTGACAACCTGGGGATGCTGCGTGACTACGAGGCCATGATGCGCATCAACGCCCGCAAGGTGTCCGAGGGCGTGGCAGAGGCCATCTTTGTCAACGAGGCCAAGACCATCAATGAGAAGAAGCCCTATACCATCGAGGCGATCCTCCGCAACAGCTTCGGTGAGATTTTCCATCCCAATGCCGTGCGCTATATGCTGTATATGCTGGAGCACCGCTTTGCCGAGAAGATCCAGACCACGCAGAATCGCCTGAATAACGAGATCATCCCCAATCTGGAGACCTATGCACCCGATGCCAACGAGACGGGTATGTTCGACGTGAAGTTCAACGGCAAGAAGAAGGAGCGCAATCTGGACGAGCTGTGCGCCGCCGAAAAGGCCGGCGATGCCAACCCCAATCTGCTGGAGAAGCTGGGCGGCTATGAGAAGATCTATGCCAAGCTGAACGAGTTCTTCCCCGACTACTTTGCCACCATCACCGATTTCGGCAATCTGACGGCGGAGCTGGAGGCCTATAAGTTCGGCTACGAGTATGTCAAGGATCTGTCCGCCATGTTCGAGCGTTTTTATCGCACCTTCGGCGAAAAGGTCACCTCTCTGGTGCGCCGTCAGGACGATCTGGCCGACAGCCTGAAGTTCACCAAGGGCGACTCCGTCTTTAACGTCTGTGCCTCCCGTGAGATGCTGCAGGAGCTGTCCCGCAGCACCCGCAAGCAGGGGGAGGAGGGCGCTCTGCTGGATTCCGAGCTGAATGGCCGCATCTTCGATGCCATCAAGGCCAACGTGGCCTTTGAGCGGGAGATCCGTTCCGCCGATATCGTGGAGGAGGATCGCCGCATCGACGTGTTTGACGAGATCCTGCTGGATTACTTCCGGGATACCGTCCGCCGGGACTGCAAGGCCATCGACATGAACATCATCCGGGCCATCGCTATGGAGAACCGTCTGAAGGCCCGTCTGAAGATGCGGGAAGAGGGCGACGGCGACGGCACCATGTTCGATACCGTCACCCGTGAGGATAACCTCCACTACATCCGCAAGATCATCGCCATGGGCGAGCGCCTGTCCGCCCCCGGCATCCAGCGCATCACCAACGAGGAGCCCCGTGAGGTGAAGCTCTGCGCCTATAACAAGTCCCTGTGCGATATGCGGGAGTACCGTATCGGTGATCTGCTGATGAAGGGCGACGCCGTGGACACCGTGTCCCGCTACGAGCTGCACTTCTTCAACGCCCTGTACAATCTGACCCCCGACAAGCTGAACAAGTTCGCCAGCCCCTCCCACACGGAGACCCGTGACAAGACTGCCGGCCTCTATCAGAAGGCCTATATGGCCTATGCCAAGCACATCGGGCCGGATTCTACCAAGAATATCATGATCTCCACCCACATCGACAAGCGTTGGGATTCCATCGCCGTCATGCCGGAGATCGACTTCGACTTCCAGAACCGCCAGATCATGAAGATCCATCAGGCCATGATCTACGGGTTGGTGTACGATGCCATCAAGTACGTCAATCTCTCCCATGCCGCCGCCGGGAAGCGTGTGTATAAGTACGAAAATTCCGATGAGCGCATGGTGGATATGATCGTCTCCAACGGCACCCTCTGCGACGAGTTCTACGAGATTCTGGATGCCCTATACATCAATTCCGCCGTGGTGGAGGATATTGAGGTCATCAAGCGCAAGCGCCGGACCAAGGACGTGGTGCGCAATTCCAACTACTCCGACACCGCCTTTGCCCACGCCGTCCGCAAGTTCTCCATTGACATCCTCCACGAGGGCCCTGCCAGCCTCTTTGAGATCCCGCTGGCCTACTACACCTCTCTGCCCAACAGCCAGCGCTTTGTGGCGGAGATCACCGCACTGGTGGAGGCCGTGGTCAAGACTCTCAGCAACGAGCTGTATATGTGGGAGCGTCCCGATGATGCCAAGTTCATCCTGTGCGACGTGCTGAAGGAGCAGTTCGTGCTGCTGATGGAAAATTATCGCAAGACGCCCCAGTTTGAGCGGAGCCGCAACGCCGAGGACAATCTGGTGATCTCCATTGTCTACCGCAAGATCAGGGAGACCATTGAGGAGACACCGGAGCCCGACGATTTCGAGGCCACGCTGGAGATGCTGCAGAAGCTGATGCATGACTGATCGGTCAGATAGATATCTGCACGAACAGGAGAACGGAGGAAACGAATTTGTTCACTGTTATCATTGCGGAAAAAGAGCATATCGATCGGATCAGGGAGTATGACATTTTCCTCAGCCCCTTTGCCGACCACCGGCACATTGCCCTGTGCCGGTGGTATCCGGAAAAGGATACGCTGGCCGAGGCGGTGCCGGAGCTGCGGGAGACCGTGGCCCGTGAAAAAACGTGGCGTGCGCTGATCCTCACCACCGGTGAGGGCCTGACGTACCGCAATCCCTTTGACTTGGTGCCGTTTGAGCCGCCGCAGAAGGAGTGGGAGGAGCCGCTGGAGGAATATCTGCCCCGGCTGCGTCAGGTGAAGCTGGCGGCCTTTGACGCTGCGGCGGAGAAGCCCCTGACGAAGCTGGTGACCCACCTGTGCCGCCAGCCGCTGGTGCAGGCGGGACGCAACAGCGTGGGGGAGAGTGACCCGGAGTTTGCCGAGTATCAGCTGGAGGCCCAGTATAAGCAGCATCACCGCCAACGAGAGACTGGACATCTCCCTGCCATCGGAGGTGATCTGCGTAGCCCGACGCACCTATACCCAGCGCAGCGAGGAGATCCACTCTGCCTGGGGGGAGCACGTGGAGCAGCAGTATCGCCGCTTTCCGGACTGGAACCTGTATTTCGATAAAATGCGCTATCTGGTGTTCGACCTGCCGCCGGAGAATTACCAGAGCTACCCCTTTGACTACCTGCGCCTGCTGTCATCGCTGATGCTGCTGGCGGGGCAGGAGATCCCAGGCGGCTGCCTGCGGCCGGGACGGCTGTACCGGCTGGAGTGCGAAAACGACGATGCCGCCCTGACGGAGCTTCTGCAGCGGTACGATGGAAAGCTTCAGGCGACAGACGTCCTTTTGGAGCAGAAGATCGACGCCGCACGGGAGGAGCAGCGCCCCCGCATCAGCGACTATGAGGCGGAGCGCAGCTTCTGCGCCAACGTCACCGTGCCGGTGACGCCACGGGGAGACTTCGATAAGTCCGACCTGTACGTCTCCGGCCGTGAGCTGGGACTTTCCACGGATTGCCCCACCGACGAGGCTGCCTTCTGGGACAGCGCCCGTTCTGCCTCTGACAAGGCCATCCATCGGCTGATCAAGCAGCCGGCACGGGCCTTGGGCAAGGCGCTGGAGAGTTTTCGGGGCATGAACCGCATTTCGGACCGTCAGGCGGCGTGTCTGGACGGATATCAGGTGGAGGATGTGCGGGAGCACATCCACACCGAGGAGCAGGCCATGCTGGATACCGGCATCACCATGGCGGAGAATCTGGATGCGTGCCGGGTACGCATCGATAAGGCGGATCATCAGGTGCGCCGGAAGATCGACGCCCGAATGACCCGCAAGCGCACCATTGCCATGGGGCTGGTGCTGCTGGGGGTGTTTCTGGTGGGATGCCTTCCCATGCTGGTGAAGAACCTTGGTGCCGTCGCTGCACGGGGTACGGCGCTGGGCTTGACGGCGATGGGACTGGCGGCGCTGGCACTGACGGCGGTGGTATGCCTGTTTTTCCTGCGCCGTGCGCTGCGCCGCAAGGTCTATACCTACAACGACGAGGTGGCGGAGCTGGACCGCACCGTCACGGGCATGATGGATGACTATTCCCGCTGCCTGAGCCATGCCTGCAACGTCATGCGCGGATGCTCGGTGGTGGCCTACCACACGGCCCACGCCAACCCTGAGGATGCCCGCATCATGGTCTACCGCAAGCACCAGTCGGATATCCGCCAGCGGCGGGGG
>ENA-OOXA01001946-OOXA01001946.1-human-gut-metagenome-genome-assembly--contig:-NODE-1946-length-10622-cov-1.564588_pt1 | contig 10622 bp, 6 predicted proteins | sample MGYA00241581_ERZ501331 | MGnify/ENA primary metagenome ERZ501331 (study PRJEB25962, sample SAMEA2042982) | human gut metagenome | biome: human gut; feature: human-associated habitat; material: faeces...
TCTAACAATATAGTATCTTCTAGTAGCATTATGATTATCACACAATATATCTCTACCTCTAAATTGTTTTACTTCATAATCTCCTAATTTATGATTAAGAATAACCGCATTGATTTGAACTAACTCATAACCATGAACTCTTAAATTTAAACAATAATCAAAATCAACACAATCAATAAACATCCAGTCTTTAAAGCCACCTATATCCTGATATGCTTTTAAACTAATCACATTTCCACTTGTCATCAAAACTAGAGGATTACTAACAGTCTCTTTGGGAGGTTCTCCACTAATAGCGGTACTATGAAAAGGAGAATAAAGACCGATTTTATTATCCTGATCATTTTTTGAAATATAGTGTAACAATGAACTTAGCCCATTTGTTCCAAATTGACTATCTTGGTCCATGGTCAAAAGCCATTCAAATCCTAATTCAATAGCTCTTTTAGCTCCATAATTTAACGCATACGCAATTCCCTTATTATCCAAAAACGGTATATATTTTATTTTTTCATTAAATAAGAACATCTTTGAATTATCTTTAGATGAATTATCAACCAAAAATAAGATCTCAATATCATCTATATATGTTTTAATACTTTCTACTACCGAATTATCAGGATTATATAAAACCGTAACTCCAGCACATCGCATAATTATCACCTTACTTTACTATTTTTCTTGCAGTATTCCAAACAAACTCAGGTAATTTAATCTTTTGTACAATTTTCCATCTCTTTGAATTCAACATTTGTTTCGTTCGTGCATCTAAACCAACAACTTTTTCTTTTTGGTCTAATTCTAATAAAGTATGAAGATTTTCTAATGAATATTCCTTACTATCTCCGTTTTGATACAGATTATCATAGAACTCAAGCATTTCTTCAATTGTTTTTATTTTATAGCTATTTAATTTATCTATTACTTCGTTATATTCATTAATATTTTCTGAAATATCAATAATGGTCTGTAATGTTTGTTCTCTTTCTTGATTTGGAAGTATCCACCCAAAACCATATTTTTTAATACGTTCTCCTACAGCTCCTATGTCATAACTTAATACAGGAACCCCACAAGCTATCGTTTCTGTTAATGTATAAGAATACGTTTCTGGCCAAATAGATAAATTACATACTAAATGTATGTTATTATTCGTCAAGAGATTACTCAACTCTTCTCTTTTGTATCTACCATGATATACATAATTGTTTTTATTCTTCTTTAAAGAATCTAAATCGGAATCACCGAATAAATGAAATTTAATTTTTTTAGAATTACAATTATTAATTAAATATTGTGCAATATCTCTACCTTTATGTTTAGCCATAAATCCCACAAAAGCAATATTAAATTCATGAACATTTTCATCAATTTTATTAGCATATTTTTTGGTGATAAAAACACCATGTTCTTGAACTTGACAATTTAAAGTGCCTAATTGACTTTCAATAATTTCTTTTGTGGATTTTGATGGAGTTAAAATATAATCAAATTTTTTTAAAAAAATGGTCCATTGTTCCCTCCATACTGATATAACATTATTTGATAAATTCTTTTTTTCTTTCAAACAAGATAAGCAATTCTTATTTTGCAATGGGATACAATATTGGTCGTTATATAACAAATTAATAGTTGGACATAAGCAATAGAAATCATGTAAAGTTATACTTGTTTTAACTTTTAGTTGTTTACAAACTTCTACAATATCAAAATAATGATCTATCATATGGTGTACATGAACAAATTTTATACCAAAACTTAAAATTATCTGTCTAATGATTTCTGCATATTCTTTATTGTAAAAAGATTTCATAGCTGAAAAACTGACATTATCAAACTCTAATATAGAATCTTCTTCGTCAAAATAAGAATACAGCTTATAAATTCCTCCTTCTGGAGTAAAAACGTGAAAATTATATTTATGCTTTAAACCGTTAATTATATCTAAGCAATGAATCGTAGTACCACCAACATTATTCTTTATATTGCTCCAATCATGAATAACAAATAAAACATTATCTTTTTTATTTAAATATGTATTATAAAAAACATTTTTGCATAAGTAATTTATAGGAAAGTTTGCGCACCAATTATCTGTATTATTAAAACAAGTTGGATAACGCTTTTTTAGTATTTTTAAATTATCTGAATCGCTACTAATATCTTTTATATCAAAAGGAACAAATTTATAATGTTAATAAGCTCTTGTTTTTTTTCACTAAAAGATTGGCTTTCTTTATGAAAGACGAAAACATCATCGCATAATAAATGTCTATAACCATACTCCATACAACGGTAAGAAAAATCATTTTCTTCCCCATATCCTTTTCCAAATGTGTCTTCATCAAAAAAACCAACATGATTTAGAACAGAGCGCTTTATATACATACAAAATCCATGAGCAGTAGGAATTTCAGGATAATCATGATATGAAGTTTTGTATATCATGTCAGCATAATCATCCAATGTCCAACCCTTTGGAATTTCATTGGGTTGCAATCCTTTTGGAACTGATGCCAATGTTGCATTATTTGAAAGAGCTGTTACAGAAGCCACATCCAAAGAAGAATAAGCACATTTGTTCATTTTTTCAATCCATTGATTTGTTACTTCTGTATCACTATTTAAGAGTATCACATCATAATCTGAATACTTCATGCCTCTATTTACAGTTCCTACAAAGCCCAAATTTGTCTCATTTTGAAGAACCACAATATTTAAATCAGAATATTTTTCTTTGAAATTCATTAATAATCCATAAATTCTAGAATCTGGACTTTTATCATCAATCAAAATCAAGCGATCTTTATTAAGATTTGAAGATTTAATAATGCTATTAATACATTTTTCTACATAATCATAAGCATTATATATAGGCACAATAACATCTACCATAAATAACTCCTTTTCTATTAAAGCTGTTCAGCAAAACCTTTTTCTAATTTCTTAAACACTAAATATCCTATCACTAAAACAATTAACGAAAAAACCAAAATTATACCTAAAGCTTGAAAATCAGGCCATACATGATATAAAAAAGCATCTCTGTAAGCATCAATAATCGTTGTCATTGGATTTAACTGAATCAAAATTGCTAATATTCCTGCTGAACTGAATTGAGATAATGAATAAACAATTGGTGTTCCATAAAATAACATATTCAAAACAAAGGTCACAATATATTCTAAATCTTGCACATAAACATTAATAGAGCTTGTAATAAGTATAATTCCTAATGATAAAATCCCTTGTATTATAGCTATAACCGGAACCATCAACAAATGGATCGATATACCAACATTAAAAGCTAAACAGAAAAGGATTACAATTATACAAGAAATAAAAAAGTTTATTAATCCGCTTAAAACCGGGGAAATTAATAAAATCTCTCTAGGAAAATATACCTTTTTAATTATTCCTTCGTTGCTTTTAATTGTTGTAGTGCCAGTTGTAATCATAGTAGAAAAATAAGTCCATGGAATAATACCTGTCACCAAATAAACCACATAATTGTCTATGCCTGCCCCTCTCATCAAATAAGGAAATACAATTGCATAAACCACTACTTGTAACAATGGATTTAAAAATGACCATAATACGCCTAAAAAAGACCCTTTATATTTCCCTCGTATATCTTTCTTAATATTTGTTTTCAGTAATTCGCGATAATTATATATTTCTCTAAACAATTGCATAAGACATCTCCTTAAATAATAGTAAATTCCACATCATTTGAAGCCAATTGCTGTCCATTAAGCATAAATGTTTTAACAACTAATCTATGTTTCCCTTTTTCTAATTTGTTCAATTCTAAATAAAAATTCCATCCAATACGATTTACATCCAAGAATCCTGCATAATCTTCTTTATAAATATCAAAGACGTCTTTACGAGGGTATCTCTTAAACGAATCTAACTTTTTATCATCAATATAAATTTCGGTGATAGATTCAAGACTATTTGAAATCTCCCATCCTCGGCAAAGGAATTTACCATCATTTTGATTAATTTCTGAAAAATCTTTAGGTGCATCAATTGTGACAATACCTGTCGCTCTATGTGTCCCTTCCTCAATTGCTTTTTTAACTTCTTCCTGGTGATCTAAAGCCACTTGGTTCAAATATTGATTTATTACATATGTTGGATCTCCATTCAAACGAATTTCTCCTTTATAAATCCAAACAGCTCTTCTACATAACTTTTTAACAGTATCCAATGAATGAGAAACAATTACAATTGTTTTCCCTGAATCGCGCAATTCTTTTAATTTTGCAAAGCATTTTTCCTGAAAATGCTGATCTCCAACAGCCAAAATTTCGTCAATCAGTAATATTTCTGCATCAACATTGATTGCTACTGAGAAAGCCAAACGCATATACATACCTGATGAATATGTACGAATTGGATTGTCAATAAATTCACCTAATTCAGAGAATTCAATAATTTCATTTATACGATCATCAATTTCTTTTCGGGTTAACCCAAAAATAGAAGCATTAAAATAAATGTTTTCCCTACCAGTAAAATCAGGGTGAAAACCTGCACCTAATTCCAATAAAGAAGTCAATTTTCCGTTTGTTTCAATTGTACCTGATGTTGGAAAAATGATTTTTGTCATTAATTTTAATAAAGTTGACTTCCCACTACCATTTGTTCCAATCAGTGCGACGGACTCTCCTTTTTTTATATTTAGATTTATATTATTTAAAACCTTATGAATTTCTTTATGATTTTCTCTATTCCAAAATAAAATCTTATCTTTTAAAGTGTTGGCTTTATCATACTGTACTTTAAACTGTTTATACATATTTCTTACTTCTATAGCATTTCTACTGTCCATAGTTGCACCACCTTGCATTTAATCAATCTTAATTATTATACATGAATAAAACCATAAATAGTAGCTTTTAACGGCTTTGATCATAATAAAAAGAGTATTTTACATAAATACAGCAATAAATCTTATCTCTATAATCCTATTAATACCGTCCTTCTTTTTATAAAATGTAATAGCTATTGGAGTATATTTTTTAAATTCTTACACCATATATGCAATTGAAAATATAATTTTAAGCCTTACTTATAAATAATTCTTTATCAATACACTTTTTTGTAATGTCCTATTTCATCTTGGATTGCTAGAATAGATACTCTTTATATCATTGTTTTTTCGAAGAATTTTTGATTTTTTTTGTATTTTACATCTCTTTAATTCTATAAATAACATACATATATTATTTCAATCAAATCTTACAAAATCATGACAAAAAGATGATATTCTTAAATGAATCATTATCCGTCTTTATCTGTAATGTTTTGATATTTTCTATTTTATGGTAAAATATTCAAGAATTTATATGAATGGAGACCTCTTATGGAAAATTTATATAACACTAAACTATATCAAAACTATAGAGGATTGATCATTTCATTGATAGATGTATTTATTGTCTTTTGTAGTTATGGATTTATTTTCTTTCTAGATAATAATTTCTTTTTAGAAAGTAAAGTACTGCATTTCACAAAAGCAATCATCATTGGAATGGTTTTTGTCCTTCTATTACATTTGATCATGCAGCTTATATTTAAAACACATAAAATATTATGGGCATATACCGGAACCAGTGAAGTATTTCGATGCGGATTATGTTCATTGGTATGCATGATAATCATGTTGGTTTTTACACATATTGCTGGACTATTCCATGCATCCCTAATTGTAATGTCTGAAGTTCTAGCTTTTATCGTTACCCTGGGAGTTCGTCTTCTTTATAGGTCCATGTTAAAGACATTTATCCAAACCGATCGTAAACAGAATGCCTTGATCATAGGTGCCGGAAGTGGTGGATATATAATGTTAAATGAGATCTATCACAACAAAAAATATCCTTTTAATGTTATTGGTTTCTTGGATGACTATAAATACAAAGGTTCAATTCTTAGTGGAAAACCAGTTCTAGGAACAATAGATGAAGTGGCAAAAATTGCCAAAGAAAATAATGTCAGTCAAATCTTCATTGCTATTTCCTCAGCTTCTCCAGAACAAAAAAGAAAAATATTAGAGCTTTGTACATCCACAAGTATCAATACCAAAGTCATGAATTTTTCTTTACAAAATGATAACTCTCAACAAATTAGTGTTGGAGACATTCAAATCGAAGACTTGTTGAATCGTCCTAGTATTGATTTAAAAATTGAAGAAATCGCATCCTATTTGATCAATAAAACAGTCTGTGTTACAGGAGCTGGAGGATCTATTGGTTCAGAGCTATGCCGACAAATCATTCGATTCAAACCAAAAAAACTTGTGATGATTGATATTAATGAAAACAGTTTATATATGCTGGAACAAGAGTTTTTACGTGAAAAGCGCTTGAATAATATGGATCCAAATATTGAAATCATATCTTTGATTGTTTCTATTCGTGAAAAAGACGAATTAGAAAAAGTCATGAAGCAATATAAACCAGAAGTTGTATATCATGCAGCTGCTCATAAACATGTTCCATTAATGGAAACAAGACCTTCAGAAGCTATATTGAACAATATAGTTGGTACCAAAAACGTAATTGAATCCTGCATTGATAATGGCGTTTCTCGTTTTATCATGATTTCAACAGATAAAGCAGTCAACCCTACAAACGTTATGGGAGCTACCAAACGAATGACAGAACTTGTTCTTCAATCAAGGAAAACTGATAAGCCTATTAAAATGGCAGCCGTTCGCTTTGGTAATGTACTTGGATCAAATGGATCTGTTATCCCTATCTTTAAAGAACAAATAAAAAAAGGTGAAGAAATAGAAATAAGTATAAAAATACCAAACACAGAAAGTCCACTATACACATACAGTGGAGAACTAGAATATGACCAAGCAGCCTTTGAAAACATAACAAAAGAAAACTTCAACACAGAAAACTCTTGGGAAAACCTAGAATACAACGAGCAAAATGGAAAATTCATTTTAACAAATAATAAAAGCAACGGAAATGAAGAAATACTAAAAATTAAACTATTATGTAAAAGTGATGAAGAAAGCACTGACACAAAAATAGATATCAAAAATTTAAAAACAGTAAATGAAGAGCAAAACGCAGAAATAACAACATTAAGTTCTAAACAAATAGACATAAAAATTAAGAACGATAAAGAACAAAAAAATGACAATACAAATGATACAGAAAACACAGACAAAAATCAAGACGAGAATAACGAAAACACAGACAAAAACAAAGACCAAAGTGACGAAAATACGAATAAAGAAGAACAAAAAGACAACATTTTAAACGGAATATGGCCATTTGCAGGAAAGCAATCACCAGAAATATTAATATTTTTTATAATAATAGTTGCAATAATATCAATATGTATACTAATAAGATATAAAAAAATAAACAAAACACTTTTAGTAGTATTATTAGCATTTGCAATAACAAACAATATATATTCAAATGTAATTCAAGCAAATAACAGTCAAAAGGGAGACATTAATTTAGACGGAAAAATAAACGAAAATGACATACAATTATTAGAAAAGCACTTAATAGATATAGAGAAAATATCAAAAGACAAACAAGAAAATGCAGATATTTACGAAGACAATACCATTAACCTAGTAGATTTACACTATTTAATAAAAAATATAAATAACAAAACAGATAATGACAATACTCCACAATATAACTTTGAACAAATTACACCAATAGATAGCAAAGTAACATATGAACCAGTATTAATGACAAATCAGAAAATGAAAGAATATGGAATAACAGGAGCAGGAAGCCAATGGCCAGTATCATTAGAAACATCAAATGACGGAAGTTTAATGTTATATGGAATAGATGTAGCAGGACTATACAAATCAACAGACCATGGAAAAAGCTGGACAAGAGCAAACTCAGGTCTAACATCTCCGGGAGCAGGAATGTTCGCAATAGACCCTCATAATAACAACCATGTTGCAACATTAGGACTAAGTCAGTACTCAAATGTTGGTGGAATACACATAAGTTATGACCAAGCAGAAACTTGGAACAAAACTCTAAAAATAGGAATTAAAGGATATAGATATTTATGGGATGGACTAGAGTTTGACCCAACAAGTTATGACGCAGACAAAAATTACTCAACAGACCTATATTTTTCAACACCATATAAAAGAGATACTCAAATAAGAACAAAACCTTCAGATTATAGACTAATAACATCATTAAAAGAAGATGAAGTTGGATTATACAAATCAGATGATTGCGGAGAAACCTTTTCTTTAATAATAAATGATCCAAAAGTAGCAGACGGAATCATTAGATTTACAGATGATGGAAAACTATATATAGGAAATCAATATGGATTGTTTTTGATAAATACACAAACAAATGAAATAGAAAAAGAATACGCAGAATTTAGCAATGACCCTAACACATCTGTTGAAGCATCAACAAAAGGAGTAACAGGACTAGACGTTGTAGGAAATGTAATTTATGTTCAAACATGGGACGGAATTTATACACTTGAAAATGACACAATTACAAAAATAACAAATGAAAACTATGATACAAGATGGCCACAAATGCTAACAGTATCAAAATCAAATCCTAATCATATGGTATATGAATTTAGAGGAAGTGTGACAAATTACTTTACAACATTAGTAAATGTCACATTTGATGGCGGAAAAACTTGGCAAATCTCAAAAGCAAATCTTGACACAACATTTTATTATAATGTAAATTTTGCATCAAGAGAAAAAGCATTTATCATTGATCCAAATGATGATACAAATGTTGTTACATTTGGAGGAGACAATGTTTTCAGAAGTAGTGACGGTGGACTTAACTTTGTACAAGCAAGCGGAATATCAAATATGATGCAAGGTGGAAAATTCCAGTTTAATTATTACAATCCAGATTTAATATTATTATCAGCACAAGATTATGCAGGAGTAATATCAACAGACGGAGGAAAAACGTTTACAAATTTAGTAATGAATAAAGGCAATTTCTATGGCGGATTTGCAGCAGATGAAGACACAATATATGGTTTTGCAAATTCATCATGGGGTGGAGGAACATTAACATATACACATGATGGTGGAAAAACATGGACAGATACTGGACTAAAAGCAAAATATGAAGAATCATCTACGTACTACTCATCATTACAATCTATAACTGATCCAAATGTATTATTTGCACAAGAGTATTATTCAAAAGATAAGGGTTATACATGGCAAGAGATGAATGGATGTGTAGCAGTATACACATATAATTATACTGGTAAAAAAGAATTATATGGAGCAAATAAAGATGGACACGTAGTAGTTTCATATGATAATGGAGATACTTGGGAAGTAGTTACAAAAAATAAATTTAGTAGTAGCTCAATATCAGAAAAAATATATGATTTAGCTTATGATCATGTTAATAATTATATGTACATTATTGATAGAGAAACTTATAGCTGGGGCGGAATAGAAAGAATCTACAAATATGACATTAATAATGATAAATGCACTAGAATTGATGTTCCAAGAGATACTGAAAGAGGATTTATGAGAATAAGATCAATAGCTGTTGACCCTAAGTCTACATCAGTAGTGTATGTTGGTGGGGCTGGAGATTATTTCTCAGCATCAACAGGTTTACTTAGAAGTGTTGATGGTGGAGATACATGGAGAGTTTTAACAACAGCTAATAATCCTAATTATGAAGAATGGGCAACTAATAAAGGTGGATATGAGGTTTCTTGCATAGGTATTGAACCTAGAACAGGAAAAGTATGGTTGGCTTCTGGGTGCTATGGATATTCAACAATTAATCCACCATATCAGCAATAAATAAGAAAGAAGACGATACTAAAATGGAAAAAAAGACTATATACTTAAAAGAAGAGCAAATAGATGAAACAAAAATCGAAGAAATAGCAAATGCAATAAAAGAAGGAAAATTAATAATTTTTCCAACAGATACAGTTTATGGTATAGGAACTAATGCGTATAATGAAGAAGCATGTAAAAAAATATACGAAATAAAAGGAAGACCAAGTTGTAAGCCATTAATTATACTAATTTCAGACATATCCATGATAGAAGATTTAGTAGAAAATATAAGTCCAACAGAACAAAAAATAATAGAAAAATTCTGGCCAGGACCTCTAACAATGAAATTCAAAAAAAGAAAAGGCATTTTACCAGACATAATATCAGCAGGAGACGAATATGTCAGAATAAGGCTAATAAAAAATGGACTTATATATAAGATTATTGAAAAAGCAGAAGTACCAGTAGTGGCTCCAAGTGCAAACATTTCTGGACATCCAACTGGAATAAAGATAAACAATATTATTAAAGAATTAGGAGGAAAAGTTGATTATATATTAGATTGTGGAGACTATAAAAGTGACGAACCATCAACAATTGTACAAGTGGAAGATGAAAAAGTAGTTGTAATAAGAGAAGGAAAGATAAAGAGAGAAGAGTTGGAACTAAGCTAATACAATTATAGAAAATAAAATGAACGATTATCTTAAATCACATATATATTTATCCTGAATATGAAAGTATAAAAGAAGTAGTTTTAAAAAATAATATTCCATTAAAAGAATTGTATAAGCTTGAGGAGTTT
>ENA-OOXA01001964-OOXA01001964.1-human-gut-metagenome-genome-assembly--contig:-NODE-1964-length-10557-cov-1.768806_pt1 | contig 10557 bp, 10 predicted proteins | sample MGYA00241581_ERZ501331 | MGnify/ENA primary metagenome ERZ501331 (study PRJEB25962, sample SAMEA2042982) | human gut metagenome | biome: human gut; feature: human-associated habitat; material: faeces...
TTATTTCCATTACGGATGGTCTCGATCAGCTCATTGGTAAATTCTTCACTTGTAACATAGAGAACCTTACTGTTATCATCATTTTCAATAATAAAGTGGGCGATGGAATGCATAAGATGGGTCTTGCCAAGTCCTGCACCACCATAGATAAACAGCGGATTGTACGTATTTCCCGGAGATTCCGCTACTGCCAGGGCTGCAGCCTGAGCCAGTTTGTTGTTGCTGCCCACGATAAAAGTATTGAATGTATATTTGGGGTTCAGATTTGCTTCTTCACATCTGGCCTTAAAACGGTTGTCCTGATCAGGTGCAGCGTCGGAAATGGATTTCTTCGCCGGGACGTCTTCTGGAAGGATAAATTTCACTTCGCAGTCGGTCATTCCGGTAACTTCGCTTATGGTAACCTGCAGAGGCAGTTTGTAATTCTTATTAATGTAGCTTAATCGCACCTGGTCGGAAGCGACGATGGTAACTACATTTCCACTGACATCATAAACCTTCAGGGGTTTCAGCCATGTGTCGAATCGAACATCGGAAAGATCGTGCTCCTTTTTCACAATTCCCAGGATTTCATCCCATTTTTCTATTACTGTGCTCATTTTTTCCTCCCGTACACATCTGATTGTTTCTTATATTAAATGATGCCGTCCGTCGGCGACATGTCCGTTTATCAAAATACCAGCTGGAAACAGGAAATTAGGGTGTGCCAGGCTAAATATACTGGAATTTTACTGGTATTTTGATAAACGGACATAAATATCCTTATATATATTATAATAAATCCTGTCTTTTCGCAACGACAAAATCTTATTTATATAGGAAATTTATGTGGAAAATTATGCACATTCGGAGAAAGAATTAAGATTGCTGTGGATTACCTAAAAGAATGAGGGGACGAGGAGGAAAATGTTGTTTTGAAGCTAAAAATAGGAAAAATAAATGGGGAAAAGTATAGAATTGTCCACAAAACATCCACAATTAAAAAAATTGCAGTGGATAATAAAAAAATTCAAGGAAAAAAATGGGGGATATCTTGTGAATAAACTGGAAAGTTATCAACATTTTGTGTGTGGATAAATGTGGATAAATAGGTTGATAACCATTCTGGTTACCATAACATGGTTTTACGGGTTTCAATAATGAAAAATTATGTGTATAACTCTATCCACTGTCGAATCCCCTCGAAATATACCGTTTTTTGTGACATATGCGTTAAAATCAACAGTCAAAAGTGGATATTTTTGCTGATAATCCCCAGGTTATCCACAAGTTATCCACAAAATGTGGATAATGTTACGTAAACCTTTTCAAAATGACAGGTTATGCACAGTGTGGAAAACTTTGTGGATATAAAAAATTCTAGGAAAGCAAGAATTTTTACTTGACGAGAATGCCATTTATGAATATAATTGAAATGATGTTCTGATTAGGTTAATAATTTTAAATTCCATATAGATAAAGGAGGTGCTTTACCTATGAAAATGACATTTCAGCCAAAGAAAAGATCCAGAGCTAAAGTTCATGGATTCAGAGCTCGTATGAGCACAAAGGGTGGCCGTAAAGTATTAGCTGCCAGAAGATTAAAAGGAAGAAAGCAGTTATCTGCTTAAGACCGTTAAGACCGCAGTTACTGTGGTCTTTTCTTCTATACAGAAATAATTATTTCAATATCATATAAAGGAGAATCAGATGGAATACTCAGACTCCTTAAAGAAAAATAACGAATTCCAAAGGGTATACCGAAAAGGAACATCACAGGCAAATCGGTATCTGGTGATGTATGTGCTTGAGAACCATGACAGGCACATGGAGAATCGTCTGGGAATATCTGTAAGTAAAAAAGTTGGGAATAGTGTGGTACGCCACAGAGTCACCAGACTGATACGAGAGAGCTACCGCCTGAATGAAAGATCCTTCCGTCAGGGACTGGACATTGTAGTGGTCGCAAGACCAAATGCAAAGGACAAGTCCTATCAGGAGATTGAGAGTGCGCTTATGCATCTTGCAGGCAGAATGAAGATCCGCCGTGAGGCTGAGCTTCATGTGGAAGATTAAACGGTATTTGGGCAGTATTGTTGGTTCGGTAAAGGAGCGGCAATATTGAAACAGATTTGCAGGAGAAATTATCATGAGCAGATTTAGTCCAAGGAATATCATGATTCATATGATTCGTCTCTATCAGAAATATATATCGCCGATGAAGAGAACAAAATGTCCTTATATTCCCACATGTTCTCAATATGGTTTAGAAGCAATCGAAAAATATGGTGCATTAAAGGGCGGTCTTCTTGCGGTATGGAGGATACTTCGCTGTAATCCTTTTTCCCACGGAGGCTATGACCCTGTACCGTAAAGACAGGAATGTACTTGAAAATTGAATATTGATCGATCGAAGGAACCTCCTGTCATTTATGGATTCTAGGAGGAAATGAACTTGGAAATGATTTTAGCGACAAAGAGCAGCACTCCTATCATTGGTCAGCTTGCGACCGTTATGGGATGGATCATGGATGGTATTTACAGATTGCTGAATATCTTTGGAATTCAGAATATCGGTCTTTGTATTGTCATCTTCAGTATCCTTATTTATGCTCTTATGACCCCACTGCAGATCAAACAGCAGAAATTCTCTAAGCTGAGTGCAATCATGCAGCCGGAACTTCAGAAAATTCAAAAGAAGTACAAGGGAAAAAACAACGATACTGCTGCAATGCAGAAAATGCAGGAGGAAACACAGGCTGTATATCAGAAATACGGCGTATCTCCTACAGGAAGCTGTGTACAGCTTGCAATCCAGTTCCCTATTTTGATGGCCTTATATCAGGTAATTTATAAAATTCCGGCATATGTAGGAAGTGTAAGGGATATCCTTGCATCTGCAGTTACCAGTATTACAGGTGTAAACGGATATACAGATATCCTTCAGCAGTTTATCACAGATAATAAGATGACAAGAGTTCAGCTTATTATGGATGGAAGTAAAGCTACAAGTAATTCAGTCACAGACTTTTTGTATGCATTATCACCTTCCCAGTGGAAAACACTTGCTGAGACAAGCCAGTTTGCAGGATTTACTGATACGCTGAACAGCACTGCAAAAGAGATTTCACATGTGCAGAATTTCTTTGGTCTGAATATCGCTGATCAGCCACTGACTTATATTAAAGCAGCTTTTGTAGGTGGATCTGCTCTTCTTGCTATCGTTGCGATTCTTATCCCGATTCTTGCGTGGGCTACACAGATGATCAACTTAAAACTGATGCCTCAGGCAGCACAGCAGAGCGGCGATTCACAGCAGGATGCAATGATGAACTCCATGAAGACAATGAATATGGTAATGCCGTTGATGTCAGCAGTATTCTGTTTCACATTCCCTGTAGGTCTTGGTATTTACTGGGTAGCAAGTGCTGCAGTAAGAAGTGTGCAGCAGGTTGTTATCAATAAAAAGATGGATAAGATCCAGATTGAAGACCTGATCAGTGAGAATATGAAGAAGATGGAAAAGAAGCGTGAGAAAGCGGGACTTCCACCTCAGAAGATTACAAATCAGGCCCATCAGAGCGCCAAGAATATCAATAAGATTGAAAAAGGCAGCAGCAATACAAATGTTGAGACAAGAGCCAAGAAGGTTGAAGAAGCTTACAAAGACGCTGCGAATGCAAAACCTGGCAGCATTACTGCAAAGGCCAATCTGGTAAAAGCATTTGATGAGCGTAATAAGAAGAAGTAGTCAGGAACGGAGGGGTTGGCATGGAGGATTATATCCAGTTTTCAGCGAAAACAAAGAGTGAAGCAATTACAAAAGCATGTATCGAGCTTGGCGTATCCAGTGACCAGCTTGAGATTCAGGTAATAAGTGAAGGCAGCAACGGATTTTTCGGAATCGGAAGCAAGCCTGCAGTAATTAAGGTTCGTAAGATTGAGTCGGTTTCTGAGGAAGAAGAAATGAAGGAGATCGTAGAGACAGTGAAACTCGATTCCTTCAAAGAGGAAGCCCCGGTTCAGGAAGAAAAGAAAACGGAAGCTATAAAACCGGTAAAGAAAGAAATCAAAGAGCCGAAAGCTGTTTCTGAGAAACCAAGACAGCCAAAACCTGTAAAGGAAAGGGCTGCAAAAGAAAAACAGCCGAGAGAATTCAGAGAGCCAAAAGAGAAACAAGTCAGAGAAAAGACGACTAAACCGGTAAAGCCTGTTGAGATCCTTACAGATCCGGAAGAGATTAAAGAAGTAGAAAACAGAGCAAAGGTATTCCTTCGTGATGTATTTGCGTCCATGAATCTTGGAGAAGTAGAGATTACATCTGAATATAACACAACGGACGGAAGTCTGGAAGTTGACTTTGAAGGCGAAGATATGGGAATCCTTATCGGCAAGAGAGGCCAGACTCTGGATTCTCTTCAGTATCTGACGAGTCTTGTGGTAAATAAAGGTAAATCAAATTACATTCGTGTAAAACTTGATACAGAAGATTACCGCAAGCGCCGTAAAGAAACTCTTGAGAACCTTGCAAGAGGTATTGCTTATAAAGTAAGAAAAACCCGCAAGCCGGTTATTCTTGAGCCAATGAATCCTTATGAGAGAAGAATTATCCATTCTGCTCTTCAGGGAAATAAATTCGTTGAGACAGTCAGTGAGGGTGAAGAGCCTTACCGTCATGTAGTGGTAAAATTAAAAAGAAATTAATAATATGACTGCTTCATTGCAGATATGAAAAAAGAATGTTATTCTAGGTGAAAGCGTGAATAGCACGTAACTTTGCGTGTGTACTTTTGCCTGGAGTAACATTTTTATTTTACGGAAAGTCTTGTATATATACCAGAGAGATTACACACTTGCAGAAAAAAATAACAGTAGTCAGTGTGATTTTCCTGTTATGTATATAAGATGACAGAATTATTGTAACAGTCTACTGTTCCGCAGGGGCGGAACTATTATAGAACAGGCAAGTGAGGAGAAAAAAATGGAAACAACAATCGCAGCAATTTCCACAGCCATGAGTGCGTCCGGAATCGGAATCATCCGTATCAGCGGCGAGAATGCCATGGATGTGATTTCCCGTATCTACAGATCAAAAGGCGGGAAGAAAAAAATAAAAGAAGTTCCGACTCATACCATTCATTATGGATATATTTATGATGGAGAGGAACTGATTGATGAGGTTCTGGTAATGATCATGCATGCACCGAGGACTTTTACAGGAGAAGATACAGTAGAAATAGACTGTCATGGTGGTGTATATGCTATGCAGAGGGTTTTGGATACAGTGCTGAAAAATGGTGCCGAAATTGCAGAACCAGGAGAATTTACCAAACGTGCCTTCCTGAACGGACGGATGGATCTGTCCCAGGCAGAGGCTGTTATGGATGTTATACAGGCGAAAAATGAATATGCGCTTCGCAGTTCCATGGATCAGTTAAGAGGTTCTGTGCAGAAAGCAATCCGAGATATCAGAGAAAAGCTGATTTATCACATTGCATATATAGAATCGGCACTGGATGATCCGGAACATATCAGTCTGGATGGATATCCCCAGGAACTTCTGGAAGTTGTGGATAATGAACAGAAAGAAGTGAAGCGCCTGTTGAAAACTTCTTCTGACGGAAAGATGATTCAGGAGGGAATCCAGACAGTTATCCTCGGAAAACCAAATGCCGGAAAATCCTCACTGTTAAATCTTCTGATCGGAGAAAACCGGGCTATTGTGACAGATATTGCAGGAACGACCAGAGACATTCTGGAGGAATATATCACACTTCATGGAATATCTCTGAAGATTATTGATACAGCCGGAATCCGGGAAACAAAGGATATTGTGGAAAAAATAGGGGTAGACAGAGCCAGAGAAATGGCACAGAAAGCAGATCTGATTCTTTATGTAGTGGATTCTTCTGTTCCGCTTGACGAAAATGATGAAGAAATCATGGAAATGCTTACTGGAAAAAAGGCGATTATCCTGTATAATAAAACTGATCTTCAGCCGGAAATCCAGCTGGAAATCCTGGAAGAAAAAACAGGACATCCGGTAATTCCGATTTCTGCAAAAGAAGAAAAAGGCATTACAGAACTGGAAGAACAGATTAAAGATATGTTTTTTGGAGGAGAGATTTCCTTTAATGATGAGGTATATATTACAAATGCCCGTCATAAAGCAGCATTGGAAGAGGCTGACAGAAGCCTTGATCTGGTCAGAAACAGTATCGAAATGGGAATGCCGGAAGATTTCTTTTCTATAGATCTTATGAATGCATATGAAAATCTGGGTAAAATCCTCGGAGAGTCTGTTGGTGAAGATCTGGTAAATGAGATATTCAGCAAGTTTTGCATGGGTAAATAAAAATCAAAAAATCGCCTTCGGCGATTTTTGAAAGAATAGGATGAGCAGTTGTAAAATAAAAGGAGACAAAATGAGAACGTTAGTAGAAGATTATGATATTGTTGTAGTCGGTGCCGGTCATGCCGGATGTGAAGCAGCACTTGCGGGCGCGCGCCTGGGCCTGAATACAGTGATGTTTACTGTAAGTGTAGACAGTATCGCATTAATGCCATGTAACCCGAACGTAGGCGGCAGTTCCAAAGGCCATCTGGTAAGAGAGCTTGATGCCCTGGGCGGTGAAATGGGAAAAAATATTGACAAGACCTTTATCCAGTCCAAAATGCTTAACTGTTCCAAAGGACCTGCAGTGCACTCCTTACGTGCGCAGGCTGACAAACAGGCATACAGCAATGAAATGAGAAAAACGCTTGAAAATACACCTAATCTGACTATTAAACAGGGAGAAGTAACAAAACTTCTGGTCGAGGACGGAAAGATTACAGGGGTAAAAACATATTCCGGTGCAACTTATAACTGTAAAGCTGTGGTCCTCTGTACAGGAACTTATTTAAAAGCAAGATGTATTTACGGTGATGTAAGTAATTATACAGGACCAAACGGACTGCAGGCAGCCAACTATCTGACTGATTCTCTGAAAGAGCTGGGAATTGAAATGTTCCGTTTCAAGACTGGAACACCTGCCAGAATCGCAGGAAATACTATAGACTATAGTAAGATGGAAGAGCAGTTTGGCGATGAGAGAGTAGTGCCATTTTCTTTTTCTACAGATCCGGAGGATGTGCAGATCGAGCAGAAATCCTGCTGGCTGACTTATACCAATGAGACTACCCATGATATTATCCGTGCCAATCTGGATCGTTCCCCGTTGTATTCTGGTATGATCGAGGGAACTGGTCCACGTTATTGCCCGTCTATTGAGGATAAAGTAGTTCGTTTTGCAGATAAAAAAAGACATCAGGTGTTTATTGAGCCAGAGGGAATGTACACAAATGAGATGTACATTGGCGGTATGTCCAGCTCTTTGCCGGAAGATGTGCAGGAGGAAATGTACCACAGCGTACCAGGCCTTGAGCATGCAAAAATTGTGAAGAATGCTTATGCTATTGAGTACGATTGCATTAATCCAAGACAGCTTTATCCAACGCTGGAATTTAAGAAAATTAAAGGTCTTTTCAGTGGCGGACAGTTTAACGGAAGTTCAGGTTACGAGGAGGCAGCAGCCCAGGGACTGATCGCTGGTATCAATGCAGCCATGGAAGTGCTGGGAAAAGAGCAGCTGATCCTGGATCGTTCTGAGGCTTATATCGGTGTTCTCATTGATGATCTTGTTACAAAAGAGAACCATGAGCCATACCGTATGATGACCAGCCGTGCCGAGTACCGTCTCCTTCTTCGCCAGGATAATGCGGATCTGAGACTTCGTAAAAAGGGCTGGGAGGTAGGTCTTGTAGATGACGAAACCTATGCAAAAGTAGTGGAAAAAGAACGCTTGATAGCGGAAGAAATCCAGCGTGTGGAGAATACAAATGTGGGTATGACAGAGGCAGTTCAGAGCCTTCTGGAAAGCAAAGGAAGCACACCACTTAAGTCAGGAATCAGTCTTGCAGAGCTGATTCGCAGACCGGAGCTTTCTTATGCAGATGTGGCTCCTATTGATAAGAACCGCCCTGAACTTGCCTGGGATGTGCAGGAGCAGGTAAACATTAATATTAAATACGACGGCTATATCCGTCGCCAGATGAAGCAGGTAGAGCAGTTTAAGAAGCTTGAGAACAAGAGAATTCCAGAAAATATTAACTATGATGAGATTCAGAGCCTTCGTCTTGAGGCAAAGCAGAAACTGAATCAGATCCGTCCGTCATCAATCGGCCAGGCATCCAGAATCTCAGGAGTTTCACCGGCAGATGTGTCCGTGCTTCTTGTATATTTAAGCAGTAAATAAAAGTGTTAGTTAAAGCAATACATGATAATCTAAAAATGCTATAATAATATTCTACGGAACGGTATTGTCGGATTGTTGAAACTGTTCCGTGGGAAGTAATGATTGGAGAATATAGTGGGAGAGAACACACAGAGTAAATTTGATCTAGAATTAGAAAAAATCGGAATCACATTAAATGAGCGGCAGAAGCAGCAGTTCGACAAGTATTATGAAATGCTAGTTGAGTGGAATAAAGTGATGAATCTGACAGGGATTACGGAGTATGATGAGGTGAATCTGAAGCACTTTACAGATAGTCTGACAATCGCAAGAACACAGGAGATGCAGAAGGTGCAGAGCGTGATTGATATCGGAACAGGAGCTGGTTTCCCGGGGATTCCTCTGAAGATTGCATTTCCGCATCTGAAGGTTGTACTTCTTGATTCACTGAATAAACGAATTAAGTTCTTAGATGCAGTAATTGAAGAATTAGGATTGGAAAATATCAGTACAATTCATGGAAGAGCAGAAGATTTTGCAAAGAAAAAGGAATACAGAGAGCAGTTTGATCTCTGCGTTTCAAGAGCTGTTGCGAATCTGTCAACATTGAGTGAGTATTGCCTTCCATTTGTAGCTGTAAATGGCAGTTTTGTTTCTTATAAAAGTGGAGATTCTGAAGAAGAAATCCATCAGGCAAAACATGCGATTTCATTGTTAGGTGGAAAAGTAAAGAATGTGGATAAGTTCCAATTACCTGGAACAGACATGGGGCGTGCACTTGTTGAAATAAAAAAAACAAAGCAGACACCGGGAAAATATCCTAGAAAAGCAGGATTACCGGCAAAAGAACCATTAAAATAAGCAAATATAGGAGGACCTGTTTACTGGCATTCTGGTGAATAGGTCTTCCTTTTTGAGTGTATTGTTGAAAAATGCCGAAATAGTCAGAAAATAAGTTTAAAAAGAAGATATACTCAAAAAAAGAAGAAGTTATCCACATTTTCCACATGAGATATTCACTCTGTGTGGATATCTCATGTGGAAAATGTGGATAACTCTAATTTTTAGAAAAAATATGATACGAGTAAAATTTCTAATTTATGCGATATTCTATTCACATTCTTCAGCGTCTGACAAGAAAATTTCTACATTTTCAATGAATTCGTCACATTTTTCAATATGAGGAAGTTGTTTGGTTTTGGCCATTCCTGCAATTTCAATCGAAGGAAGATAGTTCTGATATTCACTGGCTGCCAAAGAATTTTCAGGATTACTATTTCCTACAATAATGGAGATGCTGTTATTTAATTTATTCAGACAGTGAAGAACATTTGCATTCGTATATCTCGTCTTTTGACAGGCGAAAAGATATTTGGAATTTGTATGTTCTTTGTGTGCTGCTTCAAAGTAGGTGAGAATATCTTTTTCACTAATTTCATTCTGAGTATAATAAGAAGAGCAGAGGGCATGAGCAATTGTCTTCTTATTTACATACATATTATAGATAAATGTACCCAGAATAGGAGAATACAGGATATTCTTTATGAATTTACTACGTTTTGTAGGAATCTTTGCCAGGTCTACCAGATTCGGCGGATTTATCATAATAACTTTATTTATAATTGTTTCATCGTTTGCACAGGCCATTAGTACAAATGGACAGGATTCACCAGAAACAATTACATCAGTTTTTTCTCCGATAATATGTTTGATAAAGTTCGTGATTAATTCTACATACAGATAATTGGTATATGTTAATCCCGGACGATCAGAACAACCGCAGCCTAAAAGATCAATTGTATATACGGTATGGGACTTGGCAAGTTCCTCTATATTGTTTCTCCATTCATAGGAAGAAGAACATACATTGAGATTATGCACTAAAAGTAAAGGTGATCCTTCACCAGTTTTCTTATATGCGATTTTGCCAAATCTCCAGTTATAGTATTCATATTCATCAGAATTGATTAATTTATCAGCAGTTGAGATATATTCTAATACACGGTTGGCAATATGCATTGCACCGAGAGAAACTCCTGCTAAAGTAGTAAAAAAAGTTAGTTTTTTCTTAATACTCAAATTATTCACCTTCCTTATTATAATAGTGGTTTGTTTTATATAAAAGTAAGAGTCTGAATTAAAAGAAACTCTTACTTTATTATACTACATTCTTAAATTCAAATAAAGCGAAAAAATCTTAATGTTTAATTATAGAAGATAGTGGCTTATCTCTAAAAATGTTTCACGTGAAACATTTTAGAAAATAAGAAAATGAAAAGGAAGATGTTTCGTTACTGTTCAC
>ENA-OOXA01001965-OOXA01001965.1-human-gut-metagenome-genome-assembly--contig:-NODE-1965-length-10555-cov-4.349714_pt1 | contig 10555 bp, 5 predicted proteins | sample MGYA00241581_ERZ501331 | MGnify/ENA primary metagenome ERZ501331 (study PRJEB25962, sample SAMEA2042982) | human gut metagenome | biome: human gut; feature: human-associated habitat; material: faeces...
CCCGCCAGCGCCCCGGTCAGCGGCGTGCGGGTGACCCGGCGCAGAAAGCCCCGCAGCCGCTCCCCCGCCGCTTGCTGCAAAGCCCGGCTCATGGTCGTCATGCCGTACAAAAACAGCGCCAGCCCACCGGCCAGTCCAAACAAACTGCGGACCCAATCTTCCATGTGCGATCCCCTTTCCCAGTCGGATAACACAAAAATACTCGCCTTCCAGCGGGAAAGCGAGTACATTTTGGGTCTGATTTACTTGTCGGTGCGGACGCAGCGCAGCGCATACCGCGCCTGACCGCCGGTGGTGCAGGTGAAGAGGGTCAAGTCCCAGTCGTCGCCGGAGGACTTGACGGTCATCTTCTCGATCTGGGTCGGCTGCAGGACCTCCCCCGCGCTGACCTCGTAGTGCCACGTTTTGCCGTCCATGTCCACGAACAGCACCTCGGTGCCGACGGCCAAGTGCTTGATGGGGCTGAAATGGCGGGCGTAGTTGTGGCCCGCCACCACCAGATCGTCGGCGGCAAGGGAGCCGGCATACCGCCCCGGCGCGATCTTCAGGCCGGGATAGCTCCACTGCTTCATCACCGGCAGCGCCAGCCCGATGGACGGGATGGAGACATAGCCGATGTAATCGTAGCCGTCAATAAAGGTGACGGTCATGCCGTCCGCTTCTTCCTCGGCGGGTTCTTCGGCAGCGGCCGACGCCGCTTCGCTCTCGCCGGGCAGGATGGTCTTGGGCTGCTCAAGGGTCTCTTCCAACTGGTTCAGCACGGCATCCGCCGCCTTCTCGGCGCGGGCATTGTCCCACTGGTTGTAGCCGAAGAGGCCCGCAGCCCCCAGCAGCGCCAGCACGCCCAGCGCAATAAAGAGGGTGCCCAGCTTACTTTTCATCCTTGCGGGTCCCCTTCTTGAGCTTGATCCCCGCCGCCACCAGCACCGCGCCGGTCACTGCCAGCACCGGGATCGGCCAATTCAACTGGCCGGTCTGGGGCAGACCGTGGGCGCCCATGACATAGCCGTTGGGGTTGTCCGGGCTGGGGGCTTCCGGGTTCAGGTAGATCTTCTCACCGTGGGCGCCGAGGACCCAGCCGTCCGGGTTATCCGGGCCGGGAGCCGCCGGGGTATTCGGGTTCTCCTCGTCCGGCTTGTCGGGGGTATCGGGGGTATCGGGGGTATCCGGGGTGTCCGGCTTGTCGGGGGGTTCGGGGGTCTTCTTGGCCGCAGTGCCGACCTTGGGCAGGGCGTCCACATCGTAGACGTAGCTGCCGTTCTCCTGAATGGGGACCGACACAAGGAACGGGTTGATGACGTTGTAATTCTCCGCCGCCGTGGTCTGAACGACCAGATACAGGCCCACCTCAAGGTCGCCGAACTCGGCTACGCCGAGGTCGCTGATCTCCACGGTAGTGGACTCGGCAGTGGCGATCTTCTCGGCAAGCCGGCCCGCCAGCTCCCCCTCCGACAGATCCCCCAGCTCCACGCCGCAGTCCTCGAAGCCGTTGGTGTACACAAAGCTCAGGTTGGCGTTGTCCTTTTTGACCTTGGCCACGCGGTACAGGGTCAGCGTGCCGCCGCCCACCGCCTCGGATGTTTCGCTGTCGTAGAGCGACACCTTGATGGAACCGGTGCGGCTCAGATCGACCACTTCGAGGGCAAAGGCCGGAGCCGCGCACCACACCAACAGGGTCAGCGCCGCAAGCACAGCGGCCAGCCGTTTACGGATGCTCTTCATGATGGTTCTCCTCTCGCTGATTTTTGCGTTTGCGCAGATGCGGCACGGCCAGCATGACCACCAGCATCACCAGCAGCATGGGCACAGCCAGTGCCGGGGCCACGATAATGGGCTCGATGCGGAGCGCGTCCGCCGTTACGCGGATGTGTTTCTGGTTTTCCGCGTTCTCGATCCGCTTGCCGCGCACCAGAAGGCGGTGGGTGTTGATGCCGTAGGGGGTGCAGGTCATCAGGGTGACGTAGTCCTTGCCCTCCACCGGCTGCAAAAGATCGGTCTCGGTGGGCAGGACGATGGAGATCTGATCGACCTCATAGGTCAGCACCCGGTCCAGCACCGTGATGGTGAAGGTGTCGCCCACTTCCAGCTCATCCAGATTGGTAAAGAGCTTGGCGCTGGGCAGCCCGCGGTGAGCCGAGATGACGGCGTGGGTGCCCGCGCCGCCCACCGGAAGGCTGCTGCCCTCCAGATGGCCCGCCGCCACCTGCAAAACGCCGTCGCTGGTGCCGTGGTAGACGGGCAGCTCCACGCCGATCTTGGAGATGGTGATGTACCCCATGATGCCGGTACCGGAGACGTCGAGGGTGTCGGTGTAGCCGCTCACCTCTTCGGGCCGGTAAAAGGCATCGGGCGTTTCGGCCAGCCGCCGGTTGTAGTCGTCGGCGGCGTCAAAATAGGCCTGATAGTCCACGTCCGACAGGCTTTCAACCTCTTCCGAGTAGCTCGCCACAGCGCGCGACTGGTTTTTCTGGTTGACATAGTCACTGACGGTCGGATATAACATCACGGATAGACCCACGAGAAAGATCAATATTAAAATGATGCTGCTTCGATTCTTTTTCATGGGCTACTCCCTAATGTTATAAGGATAGGTTCGGGGCAGATGCCCTCTTATTTCGGGGGAGCGGCCGGCTCCCGGTTGGTTTTACTTGTTTTCCATCCGCTTCTTCGCGATGAGCAGCACGGCCGCTGCAACCATCAGCCCGCCGCCGATCAGATAGAAGATCGTGGTGCCGATGCCGCCGGTGCCGGGCAGGGTGGTGCCAGCTTTATTTTCGACCTTGACGCCGCCATCCGTATAGGTATTTTCAGTCGTGTTAGCCTTCAAGTCCGCATTGTTGATCGTAATCTCCACACGATGATCCAGCTTGTTATAACCCTTGGGTGCCGTGATTTCTTCCAGATAGTAATTACCATTTGCAAGGCCCTGAATCGTAACCTTACCGGCAGTAAATGTAGTGACAGTCGTTGTATCATCCTTAGTCGGCAGACGATAAACACCAGTGCTTCCCGCAACCAGATTCATCGGGGTAGTTGCCTCTTCGCTTGTATACAGCGAGAACACCGCGCCCTCCAGCAACTGATTTGCATCGTTGGTCTTAACAACATCAAACTCGTAAGTATACGTTGTGGTCATGCTATGCGTCGTATCGTTGCTATTGCCGTACTTCAGGTAGGTTTCATTTTTGTTGCCAGTACCGCCAACCACTGCATTGCTATTCAGTGTTGCATTGTAGGTAACTACAATGGTTTTGTCTGCGAGTCCGAGTTCTGCAACGTAAGTGTCTGCAAATTCAATTTCGAACGTGCAATCGGCGTCAGTCATGCCGGTTGTTTTAATCGTGCATTTAGTTGTGTCAGAAGTAACATCAGCACCATCAACCGTCACCTTAATCGAGGCGCTGTCCAGCGTCAGACCAGCATCCATCTTATCGTGCAGGACATAGTTTGCCGCACCCTTCTTGACGTTGATTTTGGTTTCGAATTCTACCGTATCGCCAATTTTCGCCGTATTGCTTGCTTCGTAGGTATTGCCCGCTTTGACTTTCTTCTCAACGGAAGGAACTTCGTTCTTTTCGTCAACATTTACGTTCGGAATCGTGCTATCCAGCACACACAGCGCACCCATCGGGGTATCAACGACATAATAACCAAGAGCAAGATTTTTGAATTCAACTTTGCCACTGGCATCTGCCTTCTCTGTTACGCCAGTAATTCCACTGTCCTTCGCATATGCAAGTGCCGCCTTTGCAAATGCGGGTGCCTGTTCTTCGTCGAATGTATTCTTTGCCGTAACAGCCCCTGTTTTTTCATTGTAATCAACATAAGCCGCACCAGCACCGGAACCCGTCACAAAAGCCTTCCAGTTTGTATCAGCCGTATACGCATAAGACGCTTTTGTGGTAGTCGTTTCCTTGACATAATCCAAGTCGAAAATCTTATATGCGGTATAGGTAGTGCCCGCAGTTGCTTTATTGATCGTAATGCTGCCTGTCGTCGGCTCATCCGCAAACGCTGGAACTGCCATCGCCAGCACGAGAGCCAGCGCGGCAAACAATGCCACGAATCTCTTCATGTGTTTCATTTTCATCGTCTCCTTGTGAAATAAACCCATTTCCAATTTGCTTCTTTTTTGCTTCTAAGCAATCCCAAAATCTGTGCTTCTTGTGGTGATCTGTGCTCCGCCCGCAGGGGCGGGAGGGTCACTCGCCCCTCCTTTCCTGTCTGCGTTTCCTGCGGTATCCACCCACCAGCGCGGCACCCATCAGCACCGCACCGGCGGTGGTGTACGGGGCCGTACCGGTGGAACCGGTCGCCGGGAGTTCGTAGCCGGGGGCGTTCTTGCGGTTGGTCACAGTGATGGTGGCACCGGGCAGGGCCGCATTGTTTTCGCCCGTGCCGCTGACCACTTCGTAGCCATCCACAGAAACTTCCCCAACATAGTACTCCTTCTCCGGTTCAAGCCCGGTAAAGGTATACTTCCAGTTGCCATCGGCATCCGGTTTTACCTTCCCACAGGTCTTTTCCTGATTTGTACCCTTTTCATAAAGGATCAGCGTAATCTCAGTCGGCAGATTCTCCGTCAGCGGTTTACCATCCGAATCCTGCCACATCTTCACGACATCCAGCGTCGTTTCGGTGCGCTTCTTCGTGTTGGTGACCGTCACGGTAGAACCGGTGGGTGCGGCGTTCAAGTCGGTGTGGCTGTACGTCACCTTAAAGCCCGCAACCTGCGGCTCCTCAACGACGTAATACTGTGCGTCTTCCTCCAAACTGGTGAACTTCCACTTCCAGTTGTTGCCGTCGCCCTTTGTCAAGGTCTGGGTCTTGACCGGTTCTGCCTCGCCTACCTTGTACAGCTTCAGCGTAATGGCGGTGTCCTCCGGCAAATCGGTCAGTGCGGTCTTCCCGTCTTCAGCAAGCCACTTCTTTTCGACCTTCAGCCAGCCGGACTTTTGCATGTTCTTGATGACCACGGTATCGCCGCTGGTAAAGCCGGTATGCTGTTCGTTGCCATTCTGGTCGGTATAGGAAACATTGTAGTTATCCGGTTTGTTTGTCTCTTCCACGGCGTAGGTGTAGTTGTCGTCCAAGGGGTCATCGGGGGTAGGCGTCTTCGAAGTATCCGGGTAGATATACGTCCAGTTGTTGCTCGACGAGAGGGTGATGTCGGCCGACCAGCTGGTATCCACCTGACCGGTCGCCTTATCCGTGCGGGTCAGTTTCACCGTAATGTCGCCATGCGAAACGTTCGTCTCCTGCCTACCGTTTGCATCCTGCCACACCTTGCGGATGGTGATCTGCTTGGCAGTATTTTCAACGTACATCTGTTCCGTCTGGTTGGCTGCAACGAAGGTGATCTGCGACTCTGCAACGCCAGAACCCTGCATAGCCGTGGTGATCGCTGCGTCCTCCTTTGTCTGGTTTGCATCCAGCATCAGGAAATAGTGGGGGGTGCTGTCGCCGATGTAACCGTTGGGGGCCGCGATCTCTTCGAGCCTGTAGAGTACACCTCGCTCAACCTTTACAACATTCCCACTCACCTGATTCGCGTACCGGAACAGGATCTGGCCGTTCTCGTCCGTCGTGTAGTCATTCCCGACCTCGCTCCAGCCGCTGCTGTTCCACTGGGACAGTTTGAACGTTGCACCCGGCAAGGTGTTATTGTACTTGTTCCGTTCCACCTTGAACAGTTGCAAGGTGTTGGTATTAGTCTGCGAAGCGGTGCCGCCGCCTTGTTGATATTGATACCAGTAATCTTTGTTGGTTTCACCGTGCCCGAACATATCCACCTTGTTGCTGATTTGGAAGTCCTGAGTTCCCACGCTGTTATCGCCTACAAGGAAGCGGTACTCATACGTCAGCTTATAGTAGCAACCATCCGGGACGGCAAACGTCATCTTATAGACTTTGTTCGTTCCGTCAGTCTGCATCGGCTCAAGGGTAAAGCGCCGCAGGTCGGTTGTTGTTACATCCACCCACTGCCAATTATCGACATATTTTTCCAGCTTGACGCTCTGCCGGTTGATCTCGGCATCGATCTTGGCGGGGATCGTCAGGGTATCGTGCAGCTCCAGCTCGCTGCCCGACTTGGACAGCCACTGCTTGCTCTCCTTGTTGATCTCAACGGTATAGGTCGCGGCATTCTTATCAATGCTTGGTCGGGCAGTCTTCCACAAGCCGAAATTCGTGCGTTGTACCGTAACATCGGCTGTCTTTGCTTGCGCTTCTTTGTCCCACTTTGCAGTGTTTGTATAAGTATCTTGGGTAAAATTGATGTCGTCCCATCTGTCATCGTCCACTCGGACGCCGAAAATGATGGCAATATTGTACCCTTTCGGATTATTTTTCTGCGCCTCTGTTAGGTTTTTCAACGTAAAAGTCAGCTTCTGTTCCTGATTCTTTTGATACGGAGTGTAGTTCAGCGTAAGATAGCCCTGACCTTGGCGGTTAGCATCGCCCATGTTGCTCTGACCACTCAACGGGAACAAATCCGATGTTTCATTCACGCCGCTTTTTGTATCCTTCGAGAATCCAACATAGTACGAACACTTCCAGCCCGTGTCATTGGACGCAACAAAGTTTTCATACTTCAGTCCCTTCGGCAAGGTGTCGGTCACCGTTACGGTGTCATCTGTTACATTTTTCAAAATCAGTTTGAACCAGATGATTTTTCCATACTCGACTGTTGCATTCTCCGAGAAACCGTGATCCGCATTCTCGCAAGCATACTTTTTCAGTTCTGCCTTGCCCGCCGCCGGTTTGGTGTAGCTGGACGTTGCCTCTTTGTGATCGTCTCCGTATGCGATCTGATTGGTCACCGTAAGCGTTTCGCCAGCGTTCAGCGAACTCACATCTTCCACATAGGAAGAATAAGATTCCGCCTTCAACTGGGTAATCACAAGGTCTTCATCCGTGGCGTTCGTCCAGTCAACCGTAATTGTGAAGGACGTCACTTCATCGGTATCCTCCGTTGCCTCGTGTCCGTCAGCCTTGTAATATTTGATGCTGATTTTTACGCCACCGAATTCCGATTTTGTAAGGTCGCTGTACGAAGCCTTGCCGGAATTTTCCCCACTGACCCAGTAAAACTTTATGCTATCTTTTAGTTCCTGTTCCAATGTGCTCTTGACGGCATAGTGCTTCAGCCCGGTTGCTTCCGCGCCACCAATGGTCGGCTTTTGGAATGTATCCGTTACGGTGAACGAACTCTTTTTGCCCACCGATGCGTCCGTGCGGACTGCAATATTCCACTTTTTTTCCTGCATTTTACCGGGGCTGACCGTTTCCAGCTTGCCGCTGGAGTCCTTCAGCAGCTTCTTCTCTCGCACCGCGTTTTGCACGGTGCCCTCGGCATGGTATGTTTTCTCCCCTTTCTTTACATCTACCCCATTTATAACATCCTTGGTTCCGTCCGTTCCATTCGGCATGGTGGTATAGTAAGTAAACCGATATTTTTTCCCCGTCGAACCTTCGGGGAATGTATAGGTAAAGCCTGTATGCTGCGCATTTATCGTACCATACTGCTTTTCCCCAGCAACTTTGAAGTCATGGAAGTTATACGAATCCGTCGATTCTTCAATCTTAACCTTGTCCCCCTCACGGATGGTGATTCCGCTGGTTTTAAGGGCATCGTCAACTACATAGTCCTTCAAATCGCGGCCATTGGGGTTATTGATCGTAACCGTCCACGTGATTTTACCAACCGCCTGATCATTTCCACCTCCCGCAATTACACCGGTCTTCTCAACCGTAATGTCTTCACTGCTGAGCGATTTCTCTTCATAATCGGACGATGTATTCTCTCCCGACGTTGCAGTTGCGGTGTTTTTGACATTGCCCCACTTATTATCATATTCGCCTGAATGGCCGACCTCATAAAGATACGTCAGCTCGTAATAATCGTCCTTGCCAAGCGCATCAAGGTTCTCGATCTTAAAGCTCTTGCCATCGCTTGCAAATGTAAGCTTGCCCGTCAGGTCAACCTTTGTCCCGTCTTTTTTCGTCAGCGTGAAAGAGCCTGTATCATAGCTGCCGGTCAAATTGAAAAGGCTCGTGATCGTATCTTCGATTGTGACCGGCCGCTCGGCGGTGCCGTTCTGCGACGATACTTTGACCGTATACTTGAAATAGGTCTTGTCGCCTTTCTCTACCACTTCCGCCGCAGCCGATTTTTCCGTTTTGATATCGCTATTCTTTTTCAGGATGAAGTGCGCATCGTCCGAGAACTTGATATCCTCGCTGGTACCGGTACCGCTTGCAACGATCTTGCCACTGACATTGATGGTCGCCTTGAAAGTCTTCGTATAATCAAAACCTTGCACCTTGTCAAATGTAATAATTGCCAGACCCTCTGGATTCACGTTCAGGTGGCCGATCACCTCGGTTGTGCTTCCCTCTTTATAAATCGGCTTATCCGTCAACGGCTCGGCCAGCTTATAGGGCAACTGATAGTAAGCCTTGTTGCCGTTCAGGGCATCACTAAAGGTGTTCTCCGGCACCGCTCCCATGTTCAAGACAAGACGAAGCTCGTCGCCCTCCTGAATCTCTGAACCAGCAGGAATTTCTACCCAATTTTTCCCATCCGGTTTCTTTTCGAGCGTGAAGGTCAGGTCCAAATTTTTCTGAACTGTTGAATCATTCAAATTGACCGCTGGTGGATCAGTGTTAAAAATGTCACCTTCGCTCGCATACACCGCCGCCGCATCCTTTTCGTCTGCCGGCTGCACCGCGATCTCATCGTCATGGCTGCCGTCGCGGTCGTCGGCCTCGCCCACGTAGTCGCCGTAAGCCTGATCCACGAGGATGGTGCTGGTGACATCGGTGAAGGGAACGGTCACTTCCGCGACAGCGCCCTCGACGGCACCAGAAATAACGGTCAGCGAATCGTCGCCTACCGTCTCCACGATGCCGATGGTCTCGTCGTCGGCAGTTCCGTTTTTATTATAGGTGACCACATCGCCGGGGATGGCTTCGTAAGCCGCATCTTCGCCCTCGGTGAGGTAGGCAAAGCCCATGGCATCCATATCGGCGCGCAGCGCCTCCAAGCCCAAGCGCTGCGGGATCTCCGTCTTAGGGATGCCCGCATAATGCTGGCAGAACGCGATGAACGCGACGTCCCAATCGGCGTAGGGGTTCCCGTAGAACGCACCGTAGCGGGTGTAATGGTGGACGTCGATGATGTCGCCCAGTGCCTCGTCGGTCTGGAAGTTCTTTTCGCTTTCCTTGTAGCCAAGCTGCTCCTTTGCCACGGCCAGCAGGGCCTCGTTCCAGTTATCGCTCAGGCCGACGCTGTATTTTTCCCAGTCGTCGTCGGTCTCCACGTCGGCGCTATAGTCCGCAAGGCACGCCAGCGTGTGCGTGTGTTCGGGGATGGTGCAGGTCAGCACCTTCTTGTAGCACGCCTCGGTGTGGTGATGGAGCACCGGCTCGGAAACGGCCTCGCTGCTGCTGTCGTCCGCCACAGACGTGGCGGTGTTGGTATCTTCCAGCGCCGCAATGCCGTCATCGTCTGCCGCACCGTCCGAGAGCACTTGGCCCTCTTCGTAGCCGCAGACCAGCTTTTCCTCGGTCTCCGTCTCAATGGTGTAGCAGTCGTCCGTGTGGGTGTGCTCCTCAAAGCCGCAGAGGAAGTCACCTGTATCGGGATCGACCGGGCAGGTTTCATCGTGGGTATGTTCTTCTTGGCCGCAGGTCAGTTCCTCGTGCTCAACAAGCACGGTCTCGTAGCAGTCCGCCGTGTGGTGGTGCACCTCCGGTTCGGTCTCCTCCGGTTCCGGCTCTTCCGGCTCGGCTTCCGGTTCTTCCGTGGTCGGCTCCGAGTCCACGGAAAAGGCGGAGTCCGGGTCTTCCGGCTCGCCTTCCTCATAACCGCAGACCAGCTCCTCGGTATAACAGTCGTCGGTATGGACGTGCTCTTCCATGCCGCAGCTATATTCGTTGTCGGTGGTCAGCGCCGTGCCCACCTGATGCAGCCGCCAGCTGACCGAGAGTGATGTCAGCATCGCAAGCACCAGCAGCATCGCCGTATAGCGCCGCGCTCTCACGCGCTGCGCCCGCAGCTTCTGCATGATCTCATTGAACGGATTCCTCATCATGGCACCTCCTTAGTGCACCCATGAAAGACGTGACAAGGGCCATACCCTCAAGAACACCTTGCCGACGATCTGGCTTTTGTCCACGCAGCCGATGACGGTGCTTCGGCTGTCGATGGAAGTTGAACGATGGTCGCCCATCACGAAATAGCGATTTTCCGGCACCTGATACGGGAACTTGAGGTCGCACTCGCCCAGCGCGAGTTCATCGACGTAAGGTTCCTCCAGAGCCTCCCCGTTCACCGTAACAACGCCGCTTCGGTCGATGGAGATCACATCCCCCGGCCCGCCGATGATCCGCTTGAGCAGAAGTTTATTCTGCCAATAAAAACCGCACAGATCGCCGGTTTTCATATCATCGGTCTTGAGCAGCAGCAGGACATCCCCGCTCTGCAAGGTCGGGTTCATGCTGTCGCCTGACACCTGCAGCACCGGCAGGAACAGGGTGGCCAGCAGCACGG
>ENA-OOXA01001971-OOXA01001971.1-human-gut-metagenome-genome-assembly--contig:-NODE-1971-length-10531-cov-1.322642_pt1 | contig 10531 bp, 8 predicted proteins | sample MGYA00241581_ERZ501331 | MGnify/ENA primary metagenome ERZ501331 (study PRJEB25962, sample SAMEA2042982) | human gut metagenome | biome: human gut; feature: human-associated habitat; material: faeces...
CTTCTTGCCTCCCGCGAGGTGGAGAACATTTTTGAAAACTCGGATTTTGTCTACCTTCTGAATCAGGCGTCCGGCGACCGGCAGATTCTCTCGAAGGCGCTGAACATCTCGCCCAGCCAGCAGAACTACATCACCAATTCCAATGCCGGTGAGGGGCTGATCTTCTACGGCTCGACCATCGTTCCCTTCAAGGACGATTTCCCGAAGGACACCCAGCTCTACCGCATCATGACCACCCGCTTAGAAGAAACCGTACAGAACTAAGGAGGATTTTTGAATATGAACAACAAGATGATTACCATTCCCTACGCGGACGCTATCGAATACGGAGAGAACACCTCCGCGCTGTTTAAGGCTCTGTGGGAGCTGACCGATCTGATCCGACTGGAAAGCGACCTCAAGAAGCATCACCGCGCCTACCTCCATGTGAGGGAGGACATCGACGAAAAGGTCAAGGAGGCGCGTCAGATTATGACCAAGGTATCTGTGGATATGATCGGTTTCTATTTCAAGGTTGATGTTCCCGAAAGCAGCAACAGCGACGAGAATACCCCTTTCGCTGACGCGGCGGATGATGAAACCGTTTCTATCCCCAAGGGCGAGTATGAGCTGATGATCGACGATCTGCTCACGATGTCCGAAATCATTCAGTGCGTCGCAGATATGCGCACGCAGGATGTGAAGGCAATCCGCGAGTTCGGCAAGTTCGTCCCCGCCTTTGCCGCCTTTGAGAAGAACCGCCTGAGCCTCTATCGTGAGGCGGCGAAGGAAGCCGAGGAAATCTTCGACCGTTGGGCGGACGAGATTGACGATCTCGACGAGGACTTCATGGAAGATGAGGACTACGAGCCGGACGAGTATTACTCCGACTGATGCCCATTGAAATGTTGTCGGGTTTTACAGCCAACATTTCAACGGAAACGCAAATCCAACAGAACAGGAGGTACACCACCATACAACTTGACATCATTCATACCGGCGATTGCCTTGAAATCCTGAAAGCCCTGCCCGATGACAGCGTTCATTGCTGTGTGACGTCCCCTCCGTATTACGCGCTCCGCGATTACGGCATGGAGGCTCAGATCGGCAGAGAGACAACGCCGAAGGAATATATCTCGCGCCTGACGGAAGTGTTTACCGAAGTCAGGCGCGTTTTGCGTCCGGATGGAACGCTCTGGCTGAACATCTCGGACACCTACGCCGGAAAGGGCAATCAGGGCGATTTCATTGACCCGAAGAACCCCAACGGCAGAAACGGTCAGGCTGTGGCTCTCAACAACAAGGTTGAGGGCTGCAAGCCGAAGGATATGATCGGCATTCCGTGGATGCTGGCTTTTGCCCTCCGCGATACCGGCTGGTATCTGCGCAACGACATCATCTGGATGAAGGATAACCCCATGCCGGAGAGCGTGAAAGACCGCTGCGCCCGCTGCTACGAGCATATCTTTCTGTTCTCCAAGTCCAAGAAGTATTTCTTTGACTACAAGGCAATCTCCGAGCCGATTGCCTCTGCAACGGCAGAACGCCTCAAGCGCGGCATGAAGGGCGGCAACAAATACGGCAAGCCCGTTCCCGGTCAGCCTCAGCCGCAGTCCATCAACCGCCCCCGTGAGCATGGCGAGATCAAGGACGCAGACATCAATCCGCTCCGCAACAAGCGCGATGTCTGGAAGATCAACACCGTCCCCTTCAAGGGCGGTCACTATGCCGCCTACCCTCCGAAGCTGGTTGAGACCTGTCTTCTCGCCGGTTGTCCCGAAGGAGGCATTGTGCTTGACCCGTTCATGGGAAGCGGCACAACCGGCATGGTTGCCTCACAGATGGGGCGTCATTTCGTGGGTGTAGAGCTGAACCCTGAATACACCGAGCTTGCCTACAAGCGGATTGGAGGTGAAATCTGATGCCCAAGGAACCGGAACTCAAAGCCCGCGACAAGGTGGTCATGCGGATGACGCGAGAAGGCGCGGTCGAGGAAAACCTGACGGCTGGTACCGAGCAGCGTGTGTCAAAACGGCTGGAAGATGCAGAGCTGGTGAAGCCGGTTGAGACAGCCGTGCCTTCCGAAGCTCTTTCCCCAGAGGAACAGAAAAAGGTGCAGATGCGCCGTCAGCAGCGTCAGTTTCAGGCGGAACACGCCGAGGATAACGACACACAGCCGCCCTCGGAAACGTCCGTCACAGAAGAGAAAAGGGCAGAAAATCCACCCCAGAATGTAACTGAACCGCTGCCCTCGGAAACGGCGTTCAAGCCTCCAACTTTAGAGCAGCACGGCGTTTCTTCGCATACCGGCACAGTGATTGCCGAAACGGTTGTCACGCACAAGCTGCGCAAGACCTCTGCGGTTGAAGCAGTGGATGCGGATGCTATTCTCACTCAAGCGGCGGAAACCGCCTCCGCAAAGCCGGTCTCGGACGATGCCGTCCCGCCCACGAAGCGGATGCAGAAGCTCGAAAGAAAGTCAGAAAAGGCGCATGAGCGTCTGGACGCCGCCCGCGAGAAGTTGCCCACGCACAAGGTTCTCAAGAAGGAGCGCGTTTTTGATGAAGAGACCGGCAAGGGCAAAACCCACCTTCATTTTGAGGATGAGCTGAAAAAGCCAAAGGGCAAAGGCAAGCTGCAATTTGAGGCAGATAAAACCGTCCGCAAGGTCGGTGACACCCTCGCTTCCGGCATTCACGGCAAAATCCATGAGGTCGAACAGGAAAACACGGCGGTTGAGGCGGCGCATAAAACGGAGATCGCCGCTGAGACTGCCGCTCGGCATTTCAGTCATCATCGGGAAAGCAGCGTCAACAAGCCCTACGAGAAGGTCTCCAAGCTGGAACACAAGGCGGATGCTGCTGATGCGAAGCTCCAATATGAGAGAAATCAGCAGGAGCATCCTGAGATGAAGAAGCAGAACATGAACAAGCACTACCAGAAGCAGAACATCAAGAAGGAATATGCCGCCGCTCGAAATGCCGGTTCTCAGACTGCCGGGACTGCCACAAAGAATACCGGCAAGAAGCTCGGTGAGAAGGCGTCCGACAAGATCAAGGAGTTCTTTGAGAAGAACAAGAAGGTCTTCATCTGGATCGGCGTCGGAATTGCCCTTCTCGTTTTGCTCGGTGCCGGAATCAGCTCGTGTTCGATGCTCACCTCTACCGGCTCGTCGGTTATCGCTTCCTCTTATCTCAGCGAGGATGACGCGATGCTGGGCGCGGAGGCGCAGTATTGCCGGATGGAGCAAGATCTGCAAAGCTATCTGGATAACTATGAAGGCACTCATGACTATGACGAATACCACTTCGATCTGGACGATATTGAGCATGACCCCTATGTGCTGATCTCCATCCTCTCGGCTCTCCACGAGGGTGAGTTCACGCTGGATGAGGTGCAGGGTACGCTCCAAATGCTGTTTGAAAAGCAGTACATCCTCACCGAAGAGGTTATCGTCGAAACCAGATACCGCACGGAGACCGACACATGGACGGATGCAGACGGCAATACGCACACGGAAACCTACCGCGTCCCGTATGACTACTACATCTGCAACGTGAAGCTCGAAAACTTCAATCTCTCCCACGTCCCGGTCTACATCATGTCTCAGGAACAGCTTTCCATGTACGCAACGTATATGTCGGTGCTGGGCAACCGCGAGGATCTGTTCGGTGACTCTCCCTATGTGGACAAGTACATCACAAATCCTCCCGCCGACTACGATGTCAACCCGGAATACCTGAACGACGAGAAGTTTGCAACGCTGATCACCGAGGCGGAAAAGTATCTCGGCTATCCGTATGTGTGGGGCGGCTCCAATCCCGACACGTCCTTTGACTGCTCCGGCTTTGTCAGCTACGTTCTCACGAACAGCGGACTTGTAAATACCGGGCGGCTTGGCGCACAGGGGCTTTACAACGTCTGTACGCCGGTTTCAAAGGCGAATGCACAGCCCGGTGATCTCATCTTTTTCGTCGGGACGTATGACACCCCCGGTGTGTCCCACGTCGGCATTTACGTCGGTGATGGGGTCATGATCCACTGCGGCGACCCCATTCAGTACACATCCATCAACTCTTCCTACTGGCAGCAGCATTTCTACGCCTTCGGAAGACCCGCCTATTAAAAGAAAGGAGTTTTGCATGAATCCCAAGTATCAGAAAGTCCTCTCCGACATCGAGAAGGCTGAAAAGAAGAAGTCCGAAATCGAAGGTCAGCTCAAGGAGCTGTACGACAAGAAGACGGAGCTGGAAAACCTTGAAATCATCAATACCGTGCGCTCTATGGTGATGGACAAGGATCAGATCATGGCGTTCCTGTCTTCCATGAAGGGCGGCACCAAGCCCGCTGAAAATACGGAGGTAATCGACAATGCGTAAGAAGTTTCGTTTTCTGACCGTCCTTGCGGTCTGCGTCATGGTTCTGTCCTGCTTCTCTGTCACGGCGTTTGCCTATGCCGATGACACCGATCAGAACCTTCCGGTCACAGAGGCAACCCAGCCTGAACAGCAGCCCGCAGTCACTCCCGCGCCGGAAAAGCCGAAGGGTGAGCCGATTGACGATGAGGGCAACGCCTACACCCGCGACTTGCTCTATGACAAGGCAACCAACAAGCAGTTCATCACAGTCCAGACGAAGAACGGAAACACCTTTTTCATTGTCATCGACTACGATGCGCCCATCAACGAGGATGAGGAACAGTATCAGACGTACTTCCTGAACATGGTCGATGAGAGCGATCTGCTTGCGCTGCTGGATGAAGACACTGCGGCTGCTCTGACCACCTGTAACTGCAAGGAAAAGTGCGCTGCCGGTCAGGTCAACACCGACTGCCCGGTCTGCAAGACCAACATGAGCGAATGCACCGGCACAGCCCCCGTGACGCCTGAGCCGGACAAGAATGCAGAAACCGATGTCCCCGCACCTAAGCCCGAAAAAAAGTCCAACGTCGGCATGATCCTCGTCATCTTTGTCCTTGCCGGTGCTGCGGGTGCAGCTTATTACTACATCAAGTTCGTCAAGGGCAGAAAGCCCAAGGATGAGGATATGGACTTCTTCGACGATGAAGGCTACGAGGAAGAGCCGTACATCAACGAGGATGCAGAGCCACAGATCGCGGAGGATACTGAAACGGATGGTGATGAAGATTGATCTTAGTCATTGCTGAAAAGCCCAGCGTTGCCCAGTCCATCGCAAAGGTGTTGGGCGCGACGTCCCGCAAGGACGGCTACATGGAGGGCGGCAATTACATTGTTTCGTGGTGCTTCGGTCATCTGGTGGAGCTGGCAGACGCCAGCTCCTACGATGAGCGGTATGCCAAGTGGCGGTATGACGATCTGCCCATTGTTCCGGAAAGCTGGATGTTTGAGGTCACGAAGGACAAAGCACAGCAGTTCAAGGTGCTGTCCGCTCTCATGAAGGACAAGCGCGTCACCGAGCTGGTCTGCGCAACCGATGCAGGACGCGAGGGTGAGCTGATCTTCCGGCTGGTCTACAACAAAGCCGGATGCACCAAGCCCTTCAAGCGTCTGTGGATCAGCTCGTTGGAGGACTCCGCCATCCGCGAAGGCTTCAACCATCTCCGGGACAGCAAGGAATATGACCGTCTCTATGAAGCGGCACTCAGCCGCTCGAAGGCGGACTGGATTGTCGGTATCAATGGCACCCGCCTTTTCACCACGCTCTATCACAAGAAGCTGGTGGTCGGGCGCGTCCAGACGCCGACCCTTGCAATGCTGGTGGAGCGTGACGGGAAAATCTCCACGTTCCATAAGGAGAAGTATTTCAACGTCCACGTCGGCAAGGGCGATCTGACTGCCGATCTGGAAAAGGTCAAAACCGAAGAGGAAGCAAAGAAGATTGCGGCGGCTTGCGAGAAAAAGCAAGCCGTCGTTTCTTCTCTCAAGCGGGAGACGAAAACCGTCAATCCTCCGAAGCTCTATGATCTGACCACCTTGCAGCGCGAGGCAAACCGATACTACGGCTTCACCGCCCAGCAGACGCTCGATCTCGTACAAACACTCTACGAAAAGAAGCTCCTGACCTATCCGCGCACGGACAGTCAGTTCATCACGGACGATATGGAGGACACTGCCCGTCAGGTCATTTCCATCGTCTGCCGTCAGCTTCCGCTTTTCTCCGGCGTTTCGGTCACTCCGGACATTGCCCGCGTAACCGACAACAGCAAGGTCACGGATCACCATGCCATTCTCCCGACCGTCCAGCTTGAAAAGCAGGAGGTTTCCGCGCTTCCTCAGTCGGAGCAGAAAATCCTCAATCTTGTCGGGATGCGCCTTCTGTGTGCGACCGGCGAGAAGCACACCTACGCAGAAACGCAGATCACGCTCTCCTGCGAGGGCTACGAGTTCAAAGCCAAGGGCAAGACCGTCGTTCAAAACGGATGGAAAGCCATCGAAGAGCTGTTCAAGGCTTCCCTCAAGACGAAGGAAAAGGACGATCCCATGAAGTCCCTGCCCGAAGTCCATGAGGGCGATGCTCTGGATGGTGTATCTGCCAGCGTCACCGAACACTTCACAACGCCTCCGAAGCAGTACACGGAAGACACGCTCCTGTCTGCGATGGAGACTGCCGGAAACGATCAGTTTGACGATGACACCGAGAAGAAAGGACTCGGCACACCTGCAACCCGCGCCGGGATCATTGAAAAGCTGGTGAGGTCCGGCTTTGCAGAGCGCAAGGGTAAATCCCTCATTCCCACGAAGGACGGCTGCAACCTTGTCTGCGTCCTGCCGGAACAGATCACTTCTCCCGCAATGACGGCGGAATGGGAAAACACGCTCATGGAGATTGAGCGCGGCAATGCGGATGCAGACGCCTTCCTCAGCGGCATTGTCCAGATGACCGGCGATCTCGTGAAAGCCTACCCGTTTCTCTCCGATGCCGAAGCCCAGCGTTTCGGCACGGGTAAGGAGGAAATCGGCAAATGTCCCCGCTGCGGCTCTCCGGTCTATGTCGGCAAGGGCAATTTCTACTGCTCGAACAAGGAATGCTCTTTCTGCCTGTGGGAAGACAACAAGTTCTTTTCCAGCAAGAAAAAGAAGCTGACCAAGAAGATTGCAAAGGAGCTGCTGGACAAGGGCTGGTGCCGCGTGACCGGGCTTTACACGCCGAAGAAGCCTCAGCTCTATGATGCGGTGATCCGTCTGGATGACAGCGGCGGCAAATACGTCAGCTTCAAGATGGAGTTTGACCGATGATCCACCCGAAGTATGTTGCCTCTTGCAGCGGAGGCAAGGACAGTGTAGCGACGCTCCTGCTGGCGGCACAGCACAATGAGCCGCTGGACGAGGCGGTTTTCAGCGAGGTCATGTTTGATAAGGACACAAGCGGCGAAATCCCTGAACACCGGGACTTCATCTATGACCGGCTCAAGCCCTTCTGTGAAAAGGATCTGGGCATCAAGTTCACCATTCTCCATGCAGACAAGACCTACGATGACGTGTTCCATCATGTCATCACCCGCGGACCTCATAAGGGCGAGGTTCGCGGTTTTGCGTGGGCCGGGATGTGCGCGGTCAATCGGGACTGCAAAATCCCGCCCGTCCGAAAGTACAATACCGCGCTTTCTCCGGACACCGTGAGCTATGTCGGCATCGCGGAGGATGAGCCAAAACGCCTTGCTCGTCTGGATGGAATAGCGAAGGTCAGTCTGCTTGCCAAATACGGTATGACCGAGGCGGACGCCTACAAGCTCTGTCAGGAAAACGGGCTGCTTTCCCCAATCTACGCTCACTGCCGAAGAAACGGCTGCTGGTTCTGTCCCAACGCCAGTGACTCGGAGCTGCTGCACATGGTCACAAAGCACCCGGATATGTTTGACCGGCTGATTGAATGGGAGAACGAGGATAACATCTTCCATCGTCGGATGACGCGCAGAGAAACCCCGTCTGAGGTAAAGGCTCGTTTACTGAGCAAATCCCAGACGGGGTTTTCTTCGCCCAAAAGCAAATAAGAAATGGAGGTTTGAGATGGCTGAAAACAAAAATGCACAGCAAGTCCGCGAAATCACGGACAAGCTGGAACAGGGCATCAAGGAGCTTTTTGAATCCGAGCGGTTCAAGGAATATCTCCGCACGATGTCCAAGTTCTACAACTATTCCTTCAACAACACGCTGCTCATTGCGATGCAGAAGCCGGAGGCAACCTATGTTGCCGGTTATACCTCGTGGCAGCGCAACTTTGACCGTCAGGTCATGAAGGGCGAAAAGGGCATCAAGATTCTTGCACCCGCGCCGTACAAGGCGCAGGAAGAGCGTGAAAAGATTGACCCCGTGACGCAGAAGCCGGTAATCGGCACGGACGGAAAGGCAGTCACGGAAACGGTTGAGGTTCTTCGTCCTGCCTTCAAGGTGGTGAGCGTCTTCGATGTTTCCCAGACGGACGGCAAGGAGCTTCCGGACATTATCGTCGATGAGCTGAAAGGCACCGTCGAAAACTACGAGGCGTTCTTCGACGCGCTCAGGCAGGAATCTCCCGTCCCTATTTCCTTTGAGGACATTCCGGGCGGTGCAAAGGGATTCTTCTCGCCGGTTGAAAGCCGCATTGCCATTCAGGAGGGCATGAGCGAAATCCAGACGGTCAAAACCGCCATTCACGAGATCGCCCACGCAAAGCTCCACGCCGTCAAGCCGGATGAGAAAGCCGCTCCCGAAGATAAGAAGGATCGGCATACCAAAGAGGTTGAGGCGGAAAGCGTAGCCTACACTGTCTGTCAGCGGTACGGCATTGAAACCTCGGACTACTCCTTCGGGTACATCGCCGGTTGGTCATCCGGCAAGGAAACCAAGGAACTGAAAAGCTCTCTGGACACCATCCGCAAGACGGCGGCTGAGATGATCGAGGGCATTGACGCCAAGCTCAAGGTGCTGCTGGCAGAGAAAGCACAGTCCGCAGAGATGGAAGTCGAAGCTCCCGTAAAGGAAGCTGTTCCGGAGGAAAAGCCGGAAGTCCCCATTTACCGCGAGACGGCGAATTACGCCTATGAAGCCGGTGAGCTGGAGTCATATCGTGCTTCTCTCGCCGCAAACGTGGAATGCCGCAAAGCGATTGAAGCGGCGATCAGCTCCAACTACGGAGATAACCGGCTGGATGCGGATGCTGCCGTAAAAAGCGTCCTTGAGCAATTCTCTCCGGAGCGCGTCCGGTATGTCCTCGCAAACACCATTCAGCAGAAAGACTTTGATGGGCGCATTCCCCAGCCCCTCAAGGAATGGGCAAAGAGCATTGATGTCTGCCCGGAGAATGCCTCCCGCTTCCTTGTGGATAAACCCAATCCCGGACTGACCGCACTTTTCGTCGATGCGTTCCGCCAGCAGACCGAAGCGCAGAAGGAAGTCATGCCTGAGAAAGCAGTGGAAAGAGACCCGGAGGTCGTTGCATGGGAGAACGATGAGATTACCTCTATTGAGGTAAAAACCGTGGAGGTCAAGTCTCCCTTTGCGCCCTTGCCGGAGGAAGCAGAGAAAGCACCCAAGGCACACCGTCTGACCGCCGAAGAGAAGGAAATCAAAGCCGCCGTCATGGACACGCTCAAGGGGCAGATTGCCTATAACAACGACGGTATGCGGGCGTCCTATCGCGCCTCTAACCATTCCTTCAATCTGTTGGCACGGAACGGCGTCAAAATCGAGGGCAACACGGTCACGCAGAATGGTGAGCCGCTGTTCAAAATCCATCGCCGTCATGCGACGCGGAAAACACAGGGCTGCTATCGTGAGCTGCTGCCGACGCTGGAATACGTCAAGCAGGAGCAGAAGCAGGAAAAGCCCTCCATCCGCGATCAGCTCAAAGCTGCCGCAAAACAGCAGCCGGAGAAGAAGTCTCCGGTCAAATCCAAAACGCACGACATGGAGTTGTGAGAAAGGAGACGCATGAAGAAATACACAGACGTTGACATCATCGCGGAGCTGCAGAAGCTCGTGGACAGTCATGTAGACAGCTACAAGGAAGACTTCGACATAGACAAGCGCATCATCCGCCGCGCTGCCGAAAGCCAGAATCCCGAAGACAAAACGCTGATGTGGTTCTGCCGTCCGCATGGAACGCACTGTCTCAACGAAAATCAGGTCTTCATTCAGGGAACGAGGGATCACAACACCTTCCGTTTTTACGCCGAACAGACCTATGACGAGTGCGTTGCCCGCGTCATTGTCCCGAAAGCCGTTAAGCGCGGCAAGGTGTTCGGAGATGTCTTTGAGATCAACTACCGGGAACAGGCGGCAAATGTGGCGCAGAACTCGGTTGCGCCGGATCATGACCGGCTGACCTTTGCAGATGGCTATGTGCTGGACGCACCCTGCCGCAGCAGCTTCGATGCAGCAATGGCTCTGGTCGGTGAGCATGGCGGCGTCAAAACCCACCAGACGCTCCCGAAGGACGCGGAGGCTCTGGCGGAAGTGCTGTCCAAGCAGAAAACCCGCCGTGACAGACTGCCGGAGGCAGATAGGACAGAGGTGCTTTCGCCTCTGCCCGTTGCAGAACTTCGGAAGTACGAAGCAGTCAAAAAGGCTCATCCGGACGCGCTGGTCTGCTT
>ENA-OOXA01001972-OOXA01001972.1-human-gut-metagenome-genome-assembly--contig:-NODE-1972-length-10528-cov-1.524683_pt1 | contig 10528 bp, 6 predicted proteins | sample MGYA00241581_ERZ501331 | MGnify/ENA primary metagenome ERZ501331 (study PRJEB25962, sample SAMEA2042982) | human gut metagenome | biome: human gut; feature: human-associated habitat; material: faeces...
GCTTCCAAGAGCCAATGTTGCAGCACTTCGTATCAACGATGTACTCAATACAAAAGTCAGCGTAACAGATCCGGAAAATCCGGTTTTGCCGGCAGAAGACGTAAAGGGAATTGTGGAATTTGATCATGTAAGTTTTGCATATCCGGAAGCAGGTGAAAACGTCATCAGCGACATCTCCTTTAAGGCAGAAAAGGGCGAAACGATTGCCGTGATCGGAAGTACCGGAAGTGGCAAGAGTACACTTGTTAATCTGATTCCGCGATTCTACGATGTGACGAAGGGACGTATCCTTGTAGACGGAGTTGATGTCCGTGATATGACACAGAAAGATGTCAGATCAAGGCTTGGATATGTACCGCAGAAGGGAATTCTTTTCTCAGGTACGATTGATTCTAATATTCGTTACGGTAAGACGGACATTTCCGTCGAAGAAGTAAAAGAAGCAGCAGAAGTAGCTCAGGCAACAGAATTTATTGATGCAAAACCGGAAACATACGATTCTCCAATTTCACAGGGAGGAACCAACGTATCCGGTGGTCAGAAACAGCGTCTTTCCATAGCAAGGGCAATCGCCAAGAAACCTGAGATATTTATTTTTGACGACAGTTTTTCTGCACTGGACTTCAAGACCGACAGTACTTTGCGTAAAGCACTCAAAGCACATACAAAAGATGCAACAACGATCATTGTGGCACAGCGCATCAGTACGATTCTGAATGCCGACAAGATCATTGTTCTGGATGACGGACATATGGCAGGTATTGGAACTCATAAGGAACTGATGGCAAATTGTGAGGTATATCAGCAGATTGCAAGATCTCAGTTATCAGAGGAGGAACTGGCATGAGCGAACAGAGAAGAAGAGGTCCTATGGGAGGACATGGACGTATGATGTCCGGCGAAAAGGCGAAAGACTTCAAGGGCTCCATGGCTAAGCTTTTCCGTTATATGGGACGATATAAATTCCGCTTTATACTGATGTTTATCTTTGCAGTAGCGGGAACTGTGTTTAGTATTGTAGGGCCTAAGATTTTAGGTAAGGCGACCACAGAGCTGTTTAACGGCCTGGTTGCCAAGGTAAACGGAACCGGTGAAATTGACTTCGGAAAGATCGGGATGATCCTGTTATGGACACTTGGATTATATGTGTTAAGTGCATGCTTTTCCTTTGTACAGGGATTTGTAATGTCCGGGATCTCCAATGATGTTACCTATAATCTGAGAAAAGATATTTCAAAGAAAATCAACAGACTGCCTCTGAACTATTATGAGAGCAGAACAAACGGAGAGATCCTCTCCCGTATCACCAATGATGTGGACACTCTGCAGATGAGTCTGAACCAGAGTCTGACGCAGCTGATCACATCCGTAACAACACTGATCGGTGTATTTATCATGATGCTGTCCATCAATGTGTGGATGACTCTGGCTGCCCTTCTGATCCTTCCGATGTCTATGCTTATCATCAATTTTGTTATGAAGCACTCCCAGAAATATTTCCAGGCACAGCAGAAGTATCTGGGGGAGGTAAATGGCCAGATTGAAGAGAACTACGGCGGACACAATGTAGTGAAGGTATTTAATAAAGAAGAAGACGTAGTTGCAGAATTTGAAAAAGACAACCAGAAGCTTTACGAATCAGCATGGAAATCTCAGTTTTTCTCCGGAATCATGATGCCGGTCATGCAGTTTGTTGGAAACCTTGGATATGTTATGGTAGCCCTTCTTGGAGGATGGTTCACGATCAAAGGTTCTATTGAAGTAGGTGATATTCAGTCCTTCTTCCAGTATATCCGTAACTTTACCCAGCCCATCCAGCAGATCGCACAGGTAACCAACCTGCTTCAGTCCTCAGCAGCCGCTTCCGAGCGTGTGTTTGAGTTCCTGGATGAGGAGGAAGAGGAGACCACCAAAGAGAATGCTGTTTCTATTGACGGGCTCAGCGGAAATGTAGAATTTGATCATGTAAGCTTCGGTTACAATCCGGAAAAGATCATTGTCCACGATTTTTCGGCAAAGGTCAAAGATGGTCAGAAAATTGCGATTGTAGGGCCTACCGGTGCAGGAAAAACCACCATGGTTAAGCTGCTTATGCGTTTCTATGATGTAAACAGTGGTTCTATTAAGGTAGATGGCCATGATGTAAAAGATTTCAACAGAAGCGAGCTTCATGAAATGTTTGGAATGGTGCTTCAGGATACCTGGCTGTTTTCCGGAACCATTATGGAAAACATCCGTTACGGACGTCTGGATGCTACAGATGAAGAGGTGATCGCAGCAGCAAAGGCAGCCCATGTGCACAACTTTATCATGCAGCAGCCGGGAGGCTATAACATGGTTCTGGATGAGGAGACCAGCAATGTTTCCCAGGGCCAGAAGCAGCTCCTGACAATTGCAAGAGCCATTCTTGCAGACAATAAGATCCTGATCCTGGATGAGGCTACCTCCTCCGTTGATACCAGAACCGAGGTACAGATCCAGAAAGCTATGGATAACCTGATGAAAGGCAGAACCAGCTTTGTCATCGCTCACAGACTTTCCACCATTAGGGACGCAGATCTGATCCTGGTTATGAAGGATGGTGACATTATCGAGCAGGGCAGCCATGAAGAGCTGCTTGCAAAGAAAGGCTTCTACGCAGATCTTTACAACAGCCAGTTTGATAAGACGCAGACTGCATAAAAGTAAGTGAAACAGATAAAAAAATACAGCAGCTTTTTCGGAAAATATACGGAAAAACTGCTGTTTTTTTTGTCTTCAGAGAGAAAAAATCCAGGGATTTGCTGTCTGTACTTTTACCCGCAGATAATGTATAATGGAGCAAAGTTTCTGCCGAAAAGGAAGGCAGGGACAAAGTCATGACAACGAAAAAACTCATTTATTGCCGCAGCCCTAGGTGTCTTTTTACAAGACTGGTAGAAAGGGCTGCAGCGCGAATGTTAAAGGAGTATACCCCCAATGACAATTGATAATAAAGACGGAGCAGCTTTTCTTGCATACGTTACAGATAAATTAGAAACCAGGATCGCCCATATCAGCCAGTCCATTCTGGAAGGACAGAAGGATATCGAAGGAATGCATGAGTATTACTGGGAGAACTATACGGAGATGGACCAGTATGGTTACGAAAATTTCGATAACCAGCAGGCACTTCTTCACCAGATCAACGCCAACGAGCAGCAGATCCATTTGCGAAAAAGATTTCGTAAAATGCTGGATTCCCCTTTCTTTGGAAGGGTGGATTTCGTATTTGAAGGGGATGAGGAGCCGGAGATTTTTTATATTGGAATCGGAAATTTCGCAGAAGAGGCAGGGCATACGCCGCTGATCTATGACTGGCGTGCTCCTGTCAGCGGGCTTTTCTACGACTATGATAAAGGTCCGGCGTCTTACCAGGCACCGCTGGGAACCATCTGCGGTGAAATTGCCTCCAAGTGGCAGTACAAGATTCGAAATGGCCGTATGATTTACCAGTTTGAAAGTGATGTGAAGATTGATGACGAGATTCTTATGGCAGAGCTTGGCAGCGGAGGCAGCACTGCGCTGAAAAATATTGTCCGCACCATCCAGAAGGAGCAGAATGCCATCATCCGAAACACCAGGGATAAGATCATGGTAATCCAGGGCGCAGCCGGAAGCGGTAAGACCTCCATTGCCTTGCACAGGATTGCCTATCTTTTGTATCACGACCGCAAGAATCTGAAATCCTCCAATATCCTGATCCTGTCTCCCAACAGCATCTTTTCTGATTATATTTCCCATATACTTCCAGAACTGGGAGAGGAAAATATTAAAGAAATGAGCTTTGATCTTTTTGCCTACAGACAGTTGAAAGATACGGTATCTGACTGCGAAGACCGTTATGACCAGATTGAGCGCAGCCTGAATTTCCCGGATATGCCTTCCTTATATAAGGAAAAACAGTCCAGGGAATTTTTGAATCGGATGGAGGGGTATCTCACCTCCTTAGAAGATGAGCTGATGGATTTTCGTGATGTGGAATATAAGAACTTTACGAAAAAAGAAGAGGAGATCATTGATCTTTTTTATTTTAAATTCCAGGATATCCCTCTGTTATCACGTATGGAGGCAGTTGCAGAGAATTTCATTGATGAGGTAGAGACGCTTCGGGACAATGATATGGATGAGGAAGAACGTGCCATTGTAATGGAGAAATTCATGAATATGTATGAGACTCAGGATCTCTATGTGATCTACAGCCGTTTTCTGGAAAGCTGCGGCTATCCGGGACTTCCCCATGTACAGCTTCAGGAGCGAAAGCTTCGGTATGAGGACGTCTATCCGGTACTTTACATGAAGTACCGCCTTCTTCGCCAGACCAGCCACAATGGTATCAAGCACCTGGTAGTAGACGAAATGCAGGATTATTCAAGGCTTCAGTATCTGATCCTTAAAATGATGTTTCCCTGCCGCATGACCATTCTGGGGGACAAAGCCCAGACTATGGAAGATGAGGCTCAGGATGTCCTGGGATTTTTACCGAAAATTTTCGGAAAAGAGATCCGCAGGATCGTCATGAACAAAAGCTACCGAAACACTGTGGAGATTGCTTCTTATGCGAATCAGCTTGCAGGGATTACAGATATGGATCTGTTTGATCGTCATGGCCAGCCAGTGGAAGAATTATTTTTTAAAGGGAAAAAACAGCAGGCAATGGAAGCAGCTCTGGATGAGCTTGTGAACAAGCTTCAGCTGGGAGCGGAACAGTTTGAGACAGCTGCGTTGATCCTTCGCACGGAATCTGAGGCGAAAGAAGCCGCCCGCATTTTGAAAGAAAAACTGGAAAATACAGGGTTTGATATGGAAAACCGTTTCTCATACCTGCATCGTGACAGTACCAGCTTCTGCAAAGGCCTTACAGTTACTACGTTTTATCTTGCAAAAGGTCTGGAATTTGACCAGGTATTTTCCCTGTTCCCTGCAGCAGATCAGAGCCCGATTGCAAAACAGGGACGTTATATTGCTGCTACCAGAGCGCTTCATAAATTGCATATGTACGAATACGGAAAATAAATATTACAAAAGTATGACAAACAGAGCGTAAAATAAAAAAGAAATTCAGGTTGTCGAAACATGCTGCCAAATGCAATGTACATTTTGCTGATAGGATTTTACAAACACCCTCTGAAAAAATGTATAAAGTTCGTCACGAAAGTTTATAATATTTTCAATTTAAAGTTACTGTTCACTGGTAACAAACACCAATTAGCATAGCATCAGTCGTAAAGTATAAATCCATAATTTACAATTAGAATCTGGAGTGTTGGGCATGAAAAAAATTTACGCAGCAGTTTCGCCGGATGTAAGCCGACGCGAAATCGAAAACAGAAACAGAAGTCGCCTGATTGCAGCAGAAGGAATGGTTTTGCTGGAGAATAACGGTATTCTGCCGCTCAAGTTAAAAGAAGCAAAAATCGCTTTGTTTGGAAATGGTGCCAGACATACCGTCTCAGGTGGAACTGGCTCAGGAGAAGTGAATGCAAGAGAAGTCAGTTCTGTAGAACAAGGGCTGGAGCACGCAGGTGCTGTCATTACCACGAAAGCGTGGCTGGACAGATACGATGCTGCGGCAGTGCAGAAGAAAGAAGCTTATAAGGAAAAAATGCAGCAAAAATATGCCGATTCTCCGGAACTGGCATTCTGGGCGATGTTTGCCCATCGGAACCCTTTGACGATTCCTACAGAAGAAAATGATTTTTCCAAGGCAGACCAGGATATTGCAATTTATGTACTTGCAAGAAATTCCGGTGAAGGTGCAGACAGAAGAAATGAGCCTGGTGACTATCAGCTGCATCAGGAAGAGAAAGAGTTTTTGACTACTCTGTGCAGCCATTACAGTCACGTTATTGTTGTACTGAACATTGGCGGCGTGATTGATACTTCCTTTTTCCATGAGCTGTCCAATATTTCAGCTGTTGTTCTGATGGGACAGGCTGGCAGCTCAGGGGGAGATGCACTTGCAGATGTTTTGAGTGGAAAAGTAAATCCCTGTGGACATCTGGCAGCGACCTGGGCAAAAGAATATGAAGATTATCCCAATGCAGATACATTTGGATATAGGAACGGAAACCGGGATGATGAATATTATACAGAAGGAATTTATGTGGGGTACCGTTGGTTTGATTCTTTTGGAAAAGTTCCGGCATATCCATTTGGATATGGAAAATCTTATACTACATTTTGGGTTGAAACAAAGGATATTTTACTTAAAAATTCTGAAATCGTATTAAATGTACAGGTTACGAATGCAGGAAAAGAATATTCTGGAAGGGAAGTAGTGCAGATTTATATATCAGAACCGGATGGACGGCTGGAAAAGCCTTATCAGGAACTGGCAGCTTATGCAAAAACAAAATGCCTACAGCCTGGTGAGAGTGAGAATATGACGATTTCCTTTCCGGTAAGCCGGATGGCTTCTTATGATGAGAAACAGGAAGCGTGGATCTGGGAGAAAGGCAGCTATATTATCCGTGTAGGAGAACATTCCAGAGCAACAAAGGTGACCGGAGTTATTCACCTGGAAAAAGAATGTATCTATCAGAAACTGGAAAAATTATTGCCGCTGGATTGTGAAATGGAATGCATCCATGGGGATAAAACGCTGTTTTATTCATATCCGGAAGAAGAAAAAGAAATCAAGAATGCTCCAGATTTGTTTGTAGAAAGTTTTCTGACAAAAAAGAAAAATGACAATTGTCTGGAAAAACAAATAAAAAAATCAGAACAGGTTCCTGACAAGAAAACGGAAATTCAAGCATCTCAAATCTACAGAATGGAAGATGTGCTCTCTGGAAAATGCAGTCTGTACGATCTGGTACAGCAGTTAACAAAAGAAGAACTGACTGCATTATGTGTTGGAACAGCAAGAGGCGGTGAAGAAGAAACTTCGACAATAGGGGCGGCAAGCAGAGCCTGCCCTGGAGCTGCAGGAGAAACGACTTCAAGTCTTATTAAATGTTGAGAAAAATCCTTATATCGGAGAATCGCTAGTTGTCTCTGATTTCTTAATAAAGTGTAAATCTGAAAAAATATATATCTGGAAGAGAATCTTTTAAGTCGAGCAGTAGTTTCTAATTCTGTCCAGCCAAAGACAGCTCTCAGAGAAGAAAAGAATCTATATTTGTGGCCTCGGAGCAAAGGTTGGATGCGAGCGGGTAAGCGAACATTCAACCTGCCGCGACTAAAGTCACAAATATAGATTCTTTTCTTCTCTGAGAGTGTCTATTTTGCCTGTAAAACTACCGTTCAATAAAGTTTCGAATAGATTTCAGTGCATTTTTTTCCAACCTGCTCACCTGAGCCTGCGAGATGCTGATTTCATCAGCAACTTCTGTTTGTGTTTTCCCCTCAAAGAATCGTTTTTCAATAATGTGATATTCCCTTCCGGAAAGCTGATTCATGGCTTCCTGGAGAGAGAGATGCTCGATCCAGGTGTCTTCTTTATTTTTCTTGTCGCAAATTTGATCCATCAGAAACAGAGGATCATTTCCATCCTGATAGACTGGTTCGAAAAGGGACATAGGGGTGGCAATCGCATCCAGGGCATAAATAATATCTTCCTCGGGAATTTCCGTTTTTTTGGAAACTTCCTCAATCGTGGGGGTGCGGTTCATTGATTTAGTGAGCTGTTCTTTTGCATAGATTGCCTTGTAAGCAGTATCACGAAGGGAGCGGCTGACGCGGATACTGTTATTGTCTCTTAAGTACCTTCGGACTTCTCCGAGAATCATAGGAACAGCATAGGTAGAGAATTTTACATTTAAAGTGCGGTCAAAATTATCAATGGCTTTCATAAGACCGATACAGCCGACTTGGAATAAATCATCGGCATGTTCGTGATTGCTGGAAAAACGCTGGATAACACTTAAAACAAGACGCAGATTGCCTTTCACATATTGTTCTCTGGCATCCATATTTCCCTGTTCAATTTGTATGAATAGATTTTCCTTTTCCTCATCGGATAAAAGAGGCAGTTCCGAAGTATTTACTCCACAGATTTCCACTTTGTTTAAAAACATCGCTATCCTCCTAAGATGAACATGTACTTTCAGAATTTTATGCAATAGAAAATGCATCTGTATAAAAGGATGAACTTAAAAAAATAAAAATATTCATATAAAAGGTGAATATATTTAAGAAATCTGTTATAATGGTAAATGTGAGAGAAATGGCTGCACATTTTTTCACGGAAAATTTCAAATTAGATAGGAGGATATCAACATGGTTGCAGAAATCGTATGTGTGGGAACAGAACTTCTGCTGGGAGATATCGTAAACACGAATGCACAGCATATATCAAAAGAGCTTGCCCATATAGGAATTGATTTATACTACCAGACAGTGGTAGGAGATAATAAGGAACGCGTGTGGAATGTATTAGACACAGCTTTGAAGCGTTCAGACCTAATTATCATGACAGGTGGACTTGGTCCGACGAAAGATGACCTTACGAAAGAAGTAGCGGCATCTTTTTTTGGGAAGAAATTAGTCTTTCATGAGCAGACATATGAACACGTCAGAAAGAAACTGGAATCTTATGGAATAAATGAGATGACAGAAAGCCAGAAAAAACAGGCATTAGTCCCAGAAGGTTCTCTTGTAGTTACCAATCCTGCAGGACTTGCTCCGGGAATCATTATGGCACAGGGAGATAAGGCAATCGTTATGCTGCCAGGTCCGCCAAAGGAGATGAAGGCTGTTCTTGCCGAGTGCTGTCACCTTTTCATTAACCGTCTTTCCGACCAGGTATTTGTATCAATCAACATTAAGTGCAAAGGCCCGGACGAGCTTCCGTTAAGAGAGATTGGAGAAGCACCAGTTGCAGATTTATTAGGAGACATCCTTGATAATGAGAATCCGACAGTCGCAACTTACGCAAAAGAAGACGGCGTATTAATACGAGTAACTGCATCCGGAAAGACAAGAGAAGACGCCCTTACCGCCATGCAGCCGGTCGTAACAAAAATAGCAGAAATACTTGCCGGAAAGATTGCGTGGGTAAAGGAAGAAGTGTAACTAAAAAACATTAAATTGAAAGAGGAAAAAAGTGGAAACATCTAGTTTAAAAAGAATAGTAAATAAATATACAGAGACCAGTCTGATCATCCGTATCTTAATCGGTATGGCAATCGGTGTGGTGCTGGCACTTGCTGTGCCTCAATTTACAGGAATCAAGATTCTTGGAGACCTTTTCGTAGGAGCATTAAAGGCAATCGCTCCATTACTGGTATGTCTTTTAATTATGAGTTCTTTAGCTCAGACAAAAGAAGGACATAACGGAAACATGAAAACTGTAGTAATCCTTTATATGTTCAGTACAATAATGGGAGCAATCGTAGCGGTAGCAGGAAGCTTCTTATTCCCATTAAAAATCACATTAGCAGATGCTGTACAGCAGGAAGCTCCAAAAGGAGTCGTAGAAGTACTTGAAAAATTGCTTATGAACATCGTTTCTAATCCTATTGAAGCTTTAGTAAATGCTAATTATCTTGGCGTGCTTGCTTGGGCTGTCATTCTTGGAATCGCTCTTAAAAAGTCTACACCAGGAACAAAACAGATGCTCTCTGATGCCTCAGATGCAGTATCTCAGGCAGTACGCTGGATTATCAATCTTGCTCCATTTGGTATTTTAGGTTTAGTATTTAATGCTGTATCCACAAGTGGTATGAAGATTTTCACACAGTACGGAAAACTCATCCTTTTACTCGTAGGATGTATGTTATTCCAGGAATTTATCACAAATGGTATTATTGTAGGATTTTGCCTTAAGAAAAATCCATATCCATTAATTTCACGTTGTGCAAGAGAAAGTGGATTAACAGCATTCTTCACAAGAAGTTCAGCAGCAAACATTCCTGTAAATATGGAACTTTGCGAAAAAATGGGCTTAGATAAAGATAACTATTCCGTATCCATTCCACTTGGTTCTACAATCAACATGGACGGAGCGGCAATCACAATTACAGTAATGACATTAGCAGCTGCACATACACTTGGAATCAGCGTAAGCATTCCAACAGCAATCGTATTAAGTATCTTAGCAACACTTTCTGCATGTGGAGCATCAGGAATCGCCGGAGGTTCTCTCCTGTTAATCCCTGTAGCATGTTCCCTTTTCGGAATCTCCAATGACATTGCTATGCAGGTAGTAGGTGTAGGATTTATCATCGGTGTAATTCAGGATTCCTGTGAGACAGCCCTGAACTCATCTTCTGACGTATTACTGACTGCAACAGCAGAATTTATGCAGTGGAGAAAAGCTGGAAAAGAAATACCATTTTAAAGCTTGAATTGCCGCAGGCAAGGTAGACGCCCACAGAAAGAGAAATAACCTATATTTGTGACTTTCGTCGCTGCAGGTTGAATGTTCGCTTAACCGCTCACATCCAACCTTTGCTCCCAGGCCACAAATATAGGTTATTTCTCTTTCTGCGGGCTGTTTGTTGGCCGCCTATGCAAACGCAGAATTTATATATTAGGGAAAGCATCTTTTTTCTTTGGGAATTGT
>ENA-OOXA01001973-OOXA01001973.1-human-gut-metagenome-genome-assembly--contig:-NODE-1973-length-10521-cov-1.859259_pt1 | contig 10521 bp, 9 predicted proteins | sample MGYA00241581_ERZ501331 | MGnify/ENA primary metagenome ERZ501331 (study PRJEB25962, sample SAMEA2042982) | human gut metagenome | biome: human gut; feature: human-associated habitat; material: faeces...
GCCGGTCAACTTCTGCGACCAGTGCCACACTTTCGGCTTTAAGGTACCCTGACAAAAAGCCGCCCGAAGGCGGCCCGACACATTGTCTTTAGTGCTTGGCATAGAGCCGATCCGGCGAAACAATGACCGGGTCGGTGGTATGCCATTCGTCGTTTTCAAGCCTGCGGTAAAAGCAGCTCAGGAAAAAGGAATCAATGCAATCGGACCTTGCCCGGCTGACTCCGTATTCCACATTGGAAAATCAGGTAAATTTGATGCAATCCTTTCTTTATATCATGATCAGGGACACATCGCTTGTAAGACATTAGACTTTGAAAAATCTGTAACACTTACATTCGGACTTCCATTCATCAGAAGTTCTGTAGACCATGGAACAGCATTTGATATCGCAGGTAAAGGAATTGCAGGATGCATTAGTATGATCGAGTCTACAAAAGTAGTTGCAGAATACGCAGCAAAACAGCACGAGAAAAAAGAAGCTTAATCAAAAGTGATAACAAGGTAATAACAGAGGTTCACAAAAGGGGTGGCGGATCCCTTTTGTGAACGGCTCATATGTGAACGGATAGAAAGAGAGGAAAGTGCCATGCCTTTGATAGGAGCAGTTGCAGATGACCTGACAGGAGCAACAACGACAGGCGTATTATTAGCGAGATCGAAAGCAAGAACAGCAGTATTTTTTAATGAGGAAGCAGCACAGGAAGCAAGAGAGACAGCATCTCTGGATGCAATCCTGATCAGCAGTAACTCAAGACCACTTCCAAAAGAGGAAGCATATGACAAAGTAAAATCAGCTACCAATGCGTTAAAAGCAATGGGCGTAAAATACTTTTCAAAACGTATCGATACAACTTTACGTGGCGGCGTAGGAGTAGAGATCGACGCAATGTTAGATCAGTTAAATGAAGATACGATAGCAGTTGTCGTACCGGCAATGCCACAGTCCAGAAGAATCCTTGTTGGCGGATATTCTGTGATCGACGGAGTTGCACTGATCAACACACCGGTTGCACAGGATGTGCGTACACCGGTAAAAGAGAATTACATACCAAGACTTCTTGCAGGCCAGACCAGAAGAAAGGTCGGACTGGTTACATTAGATCAGGTTCTGAAAGGAAAAGAAGGAATCAAAGAAGCTCTTACTGAAGTAAGAAATGATGGCGCAGGTGTCATTATTGTGGATGCGATCACATTGGAAGATGTAGATCAGATCGCACAGGCTTGTATCGATCTTGACTGGGACGTAGTCGCAGTGGATCCGGGACCGTTTACTTCAAAACTTGCATACAGAAGAGGACTCATTCAGGAAGAACAGCCGAATGTACCACCGGCAGCAAGTGAAGCTGGAAAGACTGTTCTGATCGCAGCCGGAAGTGCAACACCGGTTACGAAGAAGCAGATGCAGGTATTATGTGAAGATTCCAGACATGTCAGAATCAGTGTAGAACCAATCCCACTGATCAATGGTGGAGATGAAGCGTTGGACGAAGCATTTAAGGCTGTGAACAAAGCAGTTGAACTTCTTGAAAGTGACAACCAGCCAAGAGCAATTTTGTTTGAGACAGCACTTCACGGAGAGCTTCTGAATCTGGATGAAGAAGATAAAAAACGTGGCTATGCAGGTGGAATGAGTGCAAACCGTATCAATGCCGGACTTGGAACCATTATTTCACAGGTACTGGAACAGGTCGGAAGAGAGAAGATTGCAGGTCTGTATACAACAGGTGGTGACACGATGGTAAATGTATGCTATCAGCTTGGAGTTGAGTGCATCGAAGTGATGGACTACGTAATTCCACAGACAGACGTCGGAAGATTAGTCGGAAAATATGACGGACTTCCGGTCGTAGGAAAGGGCGGACTTACAGGTAATGACAATACAGCCTGCGATATCGTTGAACGTCTGTTTAAAGAATCGGCAAGATAGCATCGGGGGAACCATCCTGATCATAAACGAAAAACGCATCATAAAGAGAAAAGGAGAGAGAATATGAGCGAAGAAAAAACACAGGTTCAGAATGCAAGAAAAGATTTAGACATTCTGAATAAAATGAAAAACCTCCCGGGAGGTCTGGTAATCATTCCATTGGTAATCGCAGTTGTACTTGCAACATTTGTACCACAGGTATTCCAGATTGGTGGATATGTAACAGCACTTTTCTATGAAGGAAATGCATGTATGATGGGATTCTTCCTGATCGTATGTGGATCTATGATCGACATCAAACAGGTAGGTATGCCGCTTTACAAAGGTGTAATTATGACAGGTACCAAGTTCTTACTTGGAGTTATTGTTGGTCTCATTGTTGGTAAGATCTGCGGACCAGAAGGATTCCTCGGAATCGCACCATTTGTATTAATTGCAACAATTACAAACTCAAACGGATCACTGTACATTTCCCTTTCTTCACAGTTCGGAAATGCAACAGATACAGGAGCTATCTCAATCCTGTCACTGAATGATGGACCATTCTTCACACTGATCGCTCTTGGTGCAACAGGACTTGCAAATATCCCGATCAAATCCCTGATCGCAGTATTAGTTCCACTGCTTATCGGATTTATCTGGGGAAATCTTGACAAAGGATTCCGTGATGCTTGTAAGACAGCTCAGCCAATCGTAACATTCTTCATGACCATTTCAATTGGTGCGAAGACAGATATCAAGACAATCCTGACAGCAGGTGCTTCCGGTATCGTACTTGGACTGATCTCTGCAGCAACAGCAGTTATCTTCTTCTTCGTAATCAACCTTCTTCTTCCAAAGAAGGAAAGAAATGCGATGGGTGCAGCCATCGGTACAACAGCCCTGAACTCAGCTATGACACCTGCTGCAGTTGCAGAAGCTGACCCTTCAATGGAAGGAATGGTAAGTATGGCAACAGCACAGTGTGCAACAGCATCTATCATTACCCTGTTCCTCTGCCCGTTCATTACAGCAGCATTTGATAAATGGATGCAGAAGAGACAGAAAGGTATCTACAGTCCGGAAGGATGGGCTTACGATAAAGTAAAAGCAAACTAATCTGAAATAGCAATATAGTACGAGTAGTACAAACATTTCCAGTCCTTTTATATGTCAAAGTATAAAAGGACTTTTCTAAAAAAGAAGTAAAATATCAAGGACAAATCAAAGAAACAGGAGGTTTTTTGTATGGGGACAACAGATAATATGACAGAAAAAGAAATGACAGAAGAGATCAAGGAAAGCAGGATGACGGTTCGTATGACAAAAGAAGCATTATATGATTTTCTTTTGTTTCATGCGTATTCGAAATTCAGTGGATTTCTGGTAAATATTCTGGGACTGGCCATTGTATTTATGGGAATTTTCTCTTATACCACGGGAAGAGTAAATGGTATCGGCGCAGCACTTTACCTGGCTGCGGCAGTATTATTCCTCGGAGCTACACCATTTCAGCTTAAAATGAGAGCTAAGAAACAGGTTGTTGTGAACAGAGAATATAATGCACCTGCAGATTACACATTTTCTGAGAAAGGGATCACGATCGAACAGAATGGAGAAAGCAAAACATATGAATGGGAACATATTGAACGCGCGGTAGTTACACCAAAAACAATCGGGATTTATTATGCACCGGAATGTGCAATGATCCTTCCAAAAGAAGATTTCGGAGATCAGTTTGTACCGATTTTTACGATTATTGCAACACAGCTTGGACAGAGTAAGGTAAGAATGAGATAGTGACAAATGTTCTTAAAAATGAAATGGTTGTGTGCTTGACAATATAAATAGATAGTGTAAACTTATTTATTAAGAGATCGTTGCGGGGGAGGCAGCCATGGAAGAACGTAGAAATGAGATATTAAGAGAACTTGACAGAAAAGGAAGAGTAAAAGTTACCGATCTGAGCAAAGAATTCGGTTGCTCGGAAGTAACGATCAGAAATGACATCAAGGCGATGGATATAGAAGGATTGCTGAAGCGTACCCATGGCGGAGCGGTGAAGATAGAGACCGGAACGGAAGCAAAAGGGAAATATTCGGCGGAATCCATATATAGAAATGTAGTGCAGAAAAAACAGATTGCAGAAGCGGCGTATGAGTTTCTGAATGACAGAGATACGATCATCATTGATGATGCGTCGACCAGCTTTTATCTTGCACAGGAGATCAAGAATCATCCGGAGAAGCGGATCGCAGTAGTGACGAATTCCCTGATCGCCGGTAATGAACTGGCGGGAGTCGGACATGTAGAACTTTTCATGATTGGCGGATATGTGACCGGACATCTTGCAGCGACGATGGGAGATGCTGCAATTCAGAATATGTCAAAATTCCATGTGGATAAAGCATTTATCGGAGTTCACAGTATTAATTTCAATGTAGGTCTTACATCCATTGCAACACCGCAGATGGAAGTGAAAAAAGCAATCATAAAAGCAGCAGAGAAAGTCTATGTACTGGCAGACAGCAGTAAATTTGGCGGCGGATATCTTTCTGTAATCTGTCCGACGAATGAAGTTTATAAGATTATCACAGACGATGGGGTTTCAAAGGAAAATATCCAGAAAGCGAAAGAACTGGATGTGCCATTGGTGATTGCGTAGCGGGAGAAGATTTGGATGGAAAAACAGCAGAAAGCCTACAAAGGTGTCATAGATTATTTTAAAAAGAAAATCATGGACGGGGAACTTCGTCCGGGAGAGAAGCTGCCACCGGAGAGGGATATTGCAGAACAGTTGAATGTAAGCCGTAATTCGGTGCGGGAGGCGATCCGTATCATGGATATGACGGGAGTGATCTCTTCGCAACAGGGGTCCGGTAACTATATTACATGTGAATTTCAGAAAAGTCTCGCAGAGACGATGACCATGATGTTCGCGATGGATCAGATTGATTACAGACAGATCAGTCAGATTCGCCAGACATTGGAGTGCCTGGCATTTTCGCTTGCTATAGAGCATGCATCGGATGGGCAGATAGAAGAGATGGAGATGCTGGTAAAAGAGCTGGATAAAAGTTCGGATGATGCGAAGAATGCATCGCTGGATAAGAAGCTTCATTTTACACTGGCGCAAAGTTCCGGGAATATTCTGGTACTGGATTTTCTGGAGGCGTGTTCCGGTGTCATAGATTCCTTTATTCACGATATGCGTGCAGAAATTTTACGTACGGAAGAGCGGAAAAAATTGTTAAATGAATGTCATAAAAAATTGACGGAAGCGTTGAGAGAGAAAGATGAGATGAAAGGGCAGGAGGCGTTGAAACGGCATTTCATGTTGATCAATGAGATTCTTGAAGAACGGGAAAAATAGAAAAAAGCGGTTGCTTTGCTGGTGAAAGCCAACAGGCAGCCGCTTTTTTGGCGTCATGTGTTCGTAAAGAGCTGCCAGTGGCAGGTTCTGCAGATACTAACGTATGATTGCATAAAAGTTGGTGAAAAAATCCACAAATATGTCTACAAAAAATCAATGATGTGAAAAAATAAACAAATATTGACTTTGAAATCCGTAAGAATTATACTAAATACACAAAGAAGTGGTACCACCAATGCGGTGATCCATTTCATACTGGCGGGTATAAATGGAAAATAATAAAGTACATAGAAGCTTGCTTACAGCAAGCTTTCATTATGCACACAATGGTAGTACCAATTAAAACGTTATGGATGGAGGGTACGTCAAAATGAAACTTATTGCTTTTGTTCTGGCCATGTTACCAATCCTATGGCTGATGCTGGCGCTTGGGGTATTGAAGAAACCGGCATTTAAAGCCTGTCCGATTGCCCTTGTTGTGGCAGTCTTGCTGGCACTTACTTACTGGAAGATGCCGGTGAAGGATTGTGTAACCGGAGGTCTGGAGGGAGTGGCTATGGCCATCTGGCCGGTGAGCCTGGTGATCATCGCTGCAGTATTTACTTACAACCTGTGTATTGCAACAGGAAGTATGGAGAAGATCAAGAAAGTACTGACAGGGGTGTCGAAAGACCGGAGAATCCTGCTGTTGTTGATCGGATGGGGGTTCGGAGGGTTCCTGGAAGGTATGGCCGGATTTGGAACGGCGGTTGCGATTCCGGCAGGAATCCTGTGTGGACTTGGTTTTTCACCGGTTCTTGCGACGGTTGCATGTCTGGTGGCGAATGCAACACCGACAGCGTTTGGTTCCGTCGGTATCCCGACGGTAACACTGGCGCAGCTGACGGGAATTCCACAGGGAAGTCTTGCATGGGACACGGCGGTTCAGTTATTGCCGCTGATCTTGATCACACCTTTTGTGATGGTGATCATTGAAGGAAAGTCAGTTAAAGCTCTGAAAGGAATCTGGCCGATCGCACTGGCATCCGGAATTGCGTTTGCAGCACCGGAACTTCTGGCAGCAAGATTCCTGGGAGCAGAGCTTCCGGTTATCATCGGTTCGGTATGTTCGATGGCAGTGACGATCCTGATGGCAAAGAGAAAGAATCAGAAACAGGATATGCAGTATCAGATCGAAGATAAGAATCAGAAAGACGTAAATGGAAGAGCGGAAACAACGATTTCAACAACAGAAGCGGTGAAGGCCTGTATCCCATTTATCCTGATCTTCGTGTTCCTGCTTCTTACATCGAGTATGGTTCCTCCGGTACATGATGCACTGGGAAAGGTTAAGACGGCAGTTCAGATTTATAGCGGAAAAGGCGGCACACCGTATACATTTACCTGGATCGCAACACCTGGTGTGCTGATACTTCTGGCGGCTGTGATCGGAGGAAAGATCCAGGGAGCGGATTTTTCACTGATGGGAAAGGTGCTGAAGGATACCTGTAGACAGATGTGGAAGACAGTGGTTACGATCATGTCGATCATGGCTATGGCAAAGATCATGAGCCACAGTGGAATGATCACAGAGATTGCCGGAATGATGGTTGCATTGACCGGAAGCTTTTATCCGGCAGCAGCACCATTTGTCGGAGCAATTGGAACATTTGTAACGGGAAGTGGAACTTCAGCGAATGTACTGTTTGGAGGCTTGCAGGTGGAGACGGCAGGAAGTCTTGGACTGGATCCATCCTGGCTTGCAGGAGCGAATACGGTTGGGGCTACGATCGGAAAGATGATCTCGCCGCAGAGTATCGCGATTGGAACGGCAGCAACGGCAAGTGTCGGAAGTGAAAGTAAGATTCTGAGAACGGTAATAAAGTACTGTGTGCTTTTTATCATAATCGCCGGTCTTGTAGCGTACGCAGGCAGCAGATTTGCGTAAAAAGATCTGAATAAAATTAGAAATAAAAATATAAAAAGCTTTGTTCAAAAAGAAAGGAAGGAACAGAACATGAAGATTCTTGTTTGTATCAAGCAGGTACCAGAAAGTAATAAAGTGGAAGTAGATCCGGTTACCGGAGTGTTAAAGAGAGACGGGGCAGCATCGAAGATGAACCCATATGATCTCTATGCATTGGAGACAGCGTTCCGGATACGTGAGCAGGTGGGAGGAACCGTACACGTCATCTCCATGGGACCTCCGCAGGCAAAACAGGTGATCCGCGAAGCATTTGCCATGGGGGCAGACGGTGGAACACTTTTATCAGACCGTAAATTTGGCGGTGCAGATGTACTGGCTACGAGTTATACGCTTGCACAGGGGATTCAGGCAAGCGGTGAATTCGATCTGATCCTCTGCGGACGTCAGACAACAGATGGCGATACCGCACAGGTAGGTCCGGAAATTTCAGAATGGTTAAATATTCCAAGTGTTGCAGATGTTGTGAAGATCAATAAAATTGAGGAAGATGGAATTACCGTCAGTATGGACCTGCCGGGAGAAGTAGAGATTGCCAAGGTTCAATTTCCATGTCTCCTTGCTGTCAATAAAGATATTTTCCAGCCAAGACTTCCATCTTATGTAAAGAAGTCGGAGACGAAAGAACGCGAGATCAAAGTATTGTCCCTGGCAGACATGAAAGACACCGATGAGATGCATTATGGTTTGAACGGTTCGCCGACACAGGTGCAGAAGATATTCCCGCCTGCTGTGAATGATAAAAAAGAGATATGGGATGAAGCAGGAGATGTTCTTGCAGAAAAGTTGTTTGATAAAATCGTGGAAATGAAATTCGTGTAGGAGGGAAAGAAAGTGGCTAAGTTAATCATACATCAGGAAAAAGTTACAGATAATCAGGAGCTGGTTAAGATCTGCCCGTTTGGGGCAATGGAAGAAAAAGACGGAAAACTTACCATCAATGCTGCCTGTAAGATGTGCCGCCTCTGTGTAAAGAAAGGTCCGGAAGGTGCGGTAGAATATGTGGAAGATACAGTCAGACCGAGTGTGGATAAAGAGGAATGGAAAGGAATTGCCGTATATGTGGATCATGTGGACAGCAAGATTCATCCGGTTACACTGGAACTGTTAGGAAAAGCCAGAGAATTAGCGCAGGTAACAGGGCATCCGGTATATGCACTGTTCATGGGAAATGATATCGGAGAGAAATGTCATGAACTGTTACATTACGGAGCTGACAAAGTATTCGTATACGATGAACCAGAACTTGCACGCTTTAAGATAGAGCCGTATACAGCTGTTTTTGAAGATTTTATTCAGAATGTGAAACCATCCTCCATTCTGGTAGGTGCAACCACAGTCGGAAGACAGCTGGCACCAAGAGTTGCAGCAAGAATGAAGACGGGATTAACTGCAGACTGTACGATACTTGAGATGAACGAAGATACAGATCTTTCGCAGATTCGTCCTGCCTTTGGCGGTAATATCATGGCTCATATCAAGACGCCGGATCATCGTCCACAGATGGCAACGGTAAGATATAAGATTATGAATGCACCAGAGAGGTCAGAAGAAGAATCAGGAGAAATTGTAAACTGTTCGATTGCGAAAGAAAGACTTGGATCACATGTAGATGTACTGGATATTGTGTTAAAAGAAAAAGAGAAGTTTATTGAAAATGCAGATGTCCTGGTCGTAGCCGGACGTGGAGTGAAGAAGCAGGAGGACCTGGAGATGCTTCAAAAGCTGGCAGATCTTCTGGGAGGACAGCTTGCCTGTACCAGACCGATGGCAGAGTCCGGATGGCTTCCTGCAAAATGTCAGATCGGCTTAAGCGGCCGTACGGTCAGACCGAAACTCATCATTACCTGTGGGGTGTCCGGGGCAGTTCAGTTCACCGCCGGTATGAATCATTCGGAAAATATATTTGCAATTAATAAAGATGAGAAAGCACCGATTTTCAAAACAGCACATTATTGTCTGGTGGGAGATCTTTATGAGGTGATCCCGCAGCTGATTCAGAAGATTGAGGAAAAGAAGGGAGCATAATCATGGGAAACTATAAAAAACTGGATAGTGCAGATATTACATATATAAAAGAAATCGTAAAAGACGAAGAACGGGTTCTGACCGGAGATTTTATCAATGAAGAGTACAGTCATGATGAATTGGGTGGAACAAGCAGCTATCCGGATGTGGTAGTCAGAGCAAAATCGCCGGAAGAGATAGCAGCAATCATGAAATATGCATATGAACATACGATTCCGGTAACACCGAGAGGAGCCGGAACCGGACTGGTAGGATCGTCAGTAGCAATTGAACATGGAATCATGATCGATACGACTCTTATGAATCATATCCTGGAACTGGACGAAGAAAATCTTACGGTTACAGTGGAGCCTGGAGTTCTTTTGATGGAACTTGGAGCTTATGTAGAAGAACATGATTTCTTCTATCCACCGGATCCGGGAGAAAAATCAGCGACCATCGGAGGAAATATCAGTACGAATGCAGGTGGTATGAGAGCGGTAAAATATGGTGTGACAAGAGATTATGTGATGGGACTGGAGGTAGTACTTCCGAATGGAGAGATCACACAGTTTGGCGGAAAAGTGGTAAAGAACAGTTCCGGTTATGATCTGAAGGATCTGATCATCGGTTCAGAAGGAACACTTGGATTCATTACGAAAGCAATCTTAAAATTGCTTCCACTGCCGAAAAAGGTAATCAGTCTTTTGATTCCATTCCCGACATTGCAGCAGGCAATCGATACGGTACCTGTGATCATCAAATCTAAGACAATTCCGACAGCAATCGAATTCATGCAGAGAGAAGTAATTGAAGATGCAGAAGAGTACCTGGGAAAAGCATTCCCGGATAAGCAGTCGGATGCATATCTGTTGTTGAAGTTTGACGGAAATTCTGTAGAAGAGATTGAAGATGCATATGCCAAAGTTGCAAAGTTATGTCTGGAACAGGGAGCTCTGGATGTACTGATCTCTGATACAGAGGAAAGAGAAGAATCCATCTGGAAAGCGAGAGGAGCGTTCCTGGAAGCAATCAAGGGATCTACTACTTATATGGACGAAGTGGATATGGTTGTTCCAAGAAACTGTGTCAATGATATGGTCGTATATCTTCATAACCTTCAGAAAGAGATGGATATCCGAATCAAGAGTTTTGGTCATGCGGGAGATGGTAACCTTCATGCATACATTTTGAAAGATGATTTAAGTGATGAAGAATGGGAAAAACGGATGAAAGATACGATGGAGAAAATCTACCAGAAGGCACATGAAT
>ENA-OOXA01001974-OOXA01001974.1-human-gut-metagenome-genome-assembly--contig:-NODE-1974-length-10519-cov-1.972573_pt1 | contig 10519 bp, 9 predicted proteins | sample MGYA00241581_ERZ501331 | MGnify/ENA primary metagenome ERZ501331 (study PRJEB25962, sample SAMEA2042982) | human gut metagenome | biome: human gut; feature: human-associated habitat; material: faeces...
CCTGTTTTGTCAACAGGTTTTTTTTCTTTTTTTCATATTTTTTATTTTTACCCTAAAATCCGGTTTCAGGACTTGCAAATTTCATACTTCCATCAAGAAGTATACTGTGTTATTGTCGCTTCGATACGTTTTTTTACCTCTGCTGCAATCTCTGTTGTTTTCATATCTTTATACTCATCATAGTATATGGGTTCCAGAAAATGTACCTGCACTGTAAGTTTTTTGACAGATCCCGTATCAAACGCTTTATAAGAATCAATCAGTGCTACGGGTACGATCGGACATTTTGATTTCGTTGCAGCTTTAAAACTTCCACCTTTAAATTCCTGCGGATGATTACCGTCTTTGCTTCTGGTTCCCTCGGCAAAAATCAGATAGTTTCTTCCTGCCTTTACTTCTTTGATAACATTAATGATTACCTGCATAGATTGTTTGACATCATCACGGTCAATCATAAACGCTTTCATGCATGCAAATACCTGCTTCAGAAATGGTACGTTTGTCAGCTCTTTTTTTGCCACTACCGAGAAAGGTACCGGACACACCTGTATGATTGCAAGTACATCAAATAATCCCTGATGATTGGGAAAGAAAATAAACCCATTTTCTTTTGGAATATTTTCCATACCATGACCGTCAATTACCAGATTACCGCCTTTCACTGCTCTGTTATCTACATATTTAAGAAGCTGATATCTCTGTTCTTCACTGTAACGTTCTGCATGCGATGCATACCAGCATAACTTAAACCATCCATATGGAACAAAAAAGAGATTTCTAAATACCATCAGTAATATTCTTTTCATTTTTTTGCCCTCGATATATTACACTCCTGCTTTTTCCGAAATTTTGTCTTCATATCCCGGATTTTTCTTGATAAATGTTTCATATGCTTTGGTATACGTCTTGTAAGCATCTGTCTTCATAAATTGGACATATGCTGTAGCCGCCTGAGTTTTCATATCATCTGTGATCTGTGATGGTGCCATGATATAATAAGTTTTATCCTGTTTACCAACCATATAAGTTCCAACACATGGATATTCCTGATCATCCTCCAGGATCAGATTGTAGGTTATGTATACATAACTGTACTTGTCATTTTCAGAAAGGATCTCACAATCCTGAACAGATACTTTCTTAGGATTATGTGCCGCAAAATATTTGAGTGTTGCTGTAATCTCTGCCTGAAGATCTGCTTCTGTATTATCTGCCTGGTTATAGCACTCCTTCACTTTCTTTTCTTTCCCGTCAGTATAGGACTGAATCAATTCCTCTGTTACTTTTTCCGGTGATTTATGACTCACTCCCCCGCATCCTGCCACACAGAGTGTCAGTAATACTAACACTCCGGCTGCAAGATATCTGTACCATTTCTTCATGGTTATTCCTCTTCCCCTCTGTTCTCATCCTGTGTCTCCTGATCTGTCGGCTGATCAGATTCTTCTGTTTCTGCACTGTCCGTAATTTCCACTGCTGCCTGCTGTGCATTTGTATCTTTTTCTTCTTTATCTCTCACTTTAGCTACACTGGCTACAGTGACACCCTCTGTAAGATTGATCAGTTTTACACCCGATGTAATTCTTCCAAGAATGGAAATATCAGCGCAGGCGATTCTGATGATAATACCTTCCGTAGTGATCAGCATTACTTCATTATCTTCATCTACAGCTTTCATTCCGACAACATTTCCTGTCTTCTCTGTGATCTTATAACATTTCACACCTTTACCGCCACGATTCTGACGAGTAAATTCATCCATGTCTGTACGTTTACCCATACCACGCTCAGATACGATCAGCATATCTTTGCCCTGGCTTTCGATCTGCATACCGATCACAACGTCATTATCTGTCAGGTTCATACCGCGTACGCCCATAGAAGTTCTGCCTGTACTTCTTACATCTGTTTCTTTAAAACGGATACACATACCATCTTTTGTAACAAGTATTATATCCTTCTTATCATCTGTAAGCTTAACCTCGATCAGTTCATCATCATCACGCAATGTGATAGCTGCCAGTCCGTTTTTACGCACATTCGCATATTCTTTAATCGGTGTTTTCTTTACCAGGCCATTCTTCGTAGCCATCATCAGATAATGACCATCTTCAAATTTGCGGAGCGGGATTACTGCAGTGATGCATTCCCCCGGCATAAGCTGTAACAGATTAATAATCGCAGTTCCTCTTGCAGTACGTCCTGCCTCCGGAATCTCATATGCCTTCAGACGATATACCCTTCCTGTATTTGTAAAGAACATCAGATAATGATGGGTAGTTGTCATCAGAAGTTCTTCAATGTAGTCATCCTCAAGAGTCTGCATTCCCTTGATTCCTCTTCCACCTCTGTTCTGGCTTCTGAAATTATCTACTGTCATTCTCTTAATATATCCAAGTTTGGTCATTGTGATTACTGTATTCTCTCTCGGAATCAGATCCTCTGTAGAAATATCGTATACATCATATCCGATAGAAGTCTTTCTGTCGTCTCCGTATTTCTCTGCAATTGCAAGAATTTCTTCACGAATCACGCGAAGAAGAAGACTTCTGTCCGCAAGGATAGCCTCATATTTACGGATTTTTTCCATTAAATCAGCATATTCTGCTTCCAGTTTCTCTCTTTCCAGACCTGTCAGAGCACGCAGACGCATATCTACGATTGCCTGTGCCTGAACATCTGTCAGTTCAAAGCGGTCCATTAACTCCTGTTTTGCAATCTGCACATTCTGCGAAGCTCTGATAATACGGATCACCTCATCAATATTGTCCAGTGCTTTCAGCAGACCTTCTAAAATGTGAGCTCGCTCTCTTGCTTTATTCAGGTCATATTTCGTTCTTCTGGTCACTACATCTTCCTGATGAGCCAGATAATATTCCAGCATCTGTTTCAGGTTTAATACCTTCGGTTCCAGACTTCCGTTATTCGGAATAAGTGAAAGCATATTTACGCCAAAAGTATCCTGTAACTGCGTATGCTTATACAGTAAATTCAAAACTACATTTGCATTTGCATCCTTGCGCAGATCAATACAGATTCTCATTCCCTCACGACTGGAATGGTCATTCAGGTCTGTGATTCCGTCAATCTTTTTATCTCTTACAAGTTCTGCAATCTTTGAGATCAGACGCGCTTTATTTACCAGATACGGAAGCTCTGTGACAATAATTCTGGACTTTCCGTTTGGAAGAGTCTCAATATTTGTCACTGCACGTACACGAATCTTACCACGTCCTGTTCGATATGCTTCCTCGATTCCTCTTGTACCAAGAATCTCTCCACCGGTCGGGAAGTCTGGTCCCTTGATGATCTCAAGGATTTCTTCCATTGTTGTCTCGTCTTTATCTGCAATCTTGTTATCGATAATTCTGACTACTGCGTCAATGACCTCACGAAGATTGTGCGGCGGGATATTCGTTGCCATACCTACGGCGATACCGGATGTACCGTTCACCAGAAGGTTCGGGAATCTTGCCGGAAGTACAACCGGCTCTTTCTCCGTCTCATCGAAGTTTGGCATGAAGTCTACCGTATCTTTGTTGATATCAGCAGTCAGTTCCATGGAAATCTTACTCAATCTTGCCTCTGTGTAACGCATAGCCGCTGCTCCGTCACCGTCCACAGAGCCGAAGTTTCCATGCCCGTCAACGAGCGGATATCTGGTAGACCATTCCTGAGCCATATTAACCAATGCTCCGTAAATAGAACTGTCACCGTGCGGATGATATTTACCCATTGTATCACCGACGATACGGGCTGATTTTCTGTGCGGTTTATCCGGTCCATTGTTCAGCTCGATCATGGAGTAAAGAATTCTTCTCTGTACAGGTTTCAATCCGTCTCTTACATCTGGAAGCGCACGGGAAGCAATAACACTCATGGCATAATCGATATAGGAGGTCTCCATCGTTTTCTTTAGGTCGACCTCATGGACTTTATCAAAAATATTGTCTTCCATTTATCTATTTTCCTTTCTGCAAAGCGAAAATATTTCGCTGATATTTAAATGTCAGGTTTAAATGTCAAGATTCTGTACATACTGTGCATTTTCTTCGATGAACTCACGTCTTGGCTCTACCTTATCTCCCATCAGTGTTGTAAATGTGAGATCCAGCTCGCTTGCTGTCTCATCATCCATTGTGACACGAAGGAGTACGCGGTGCTCCGGATCCATAGTGGTATCCCAAAGCTGCTCTGCATCCATCTCTCCAAGACCTTTGTAACGCTGAATTTTATTATTGTTATCACGCCCAACTTCCTGCAAAATGCTGTCAAGTTCTTCGTCGCTGTATGCATACCAAACTTTTTTATTTCTTTCGAGCTTATAAAGTGGCGGCTGTGCCAGATACACGTATCCTTCTTTGATCAGATCTGGCATAAATCTGTACATAAATGTCAGAAGCAGTGTACTGATATGGGCTCCATCCACGTCGGCATCGGTCATGATGATGATCTTGTGATAACGTAATTTGCTGATATCAAAGTCTTCATGGATTCCGGTTCCAAATGCCGTGATCATGGCTTTGATCTCCGCATTTCCATAAATTCGATCCAGTCTTGCCTTCTCAACATTGAGGATTTTACCACGAAGTGGAAGGATGGCCTGTGTTGCACGGTCTCTGGCTGTCTTTGCGGAACCACCGGCGGAGTCTCCCTCTACGATGTAGATTTCGCATTTTTCCGGATTCTTGTCAGAACAGTCTGCAAGCTTACCAGGAAGTGACATACCATCAAGGGCTGATTTCCTTCTTGTCAGATCTCTCGCTTTTCTTGCAGCCTCTCTCGCACGCTGTGCCATCACAGACTTCTCAACTGTTACTTTAGCGACCTGAGGATTCTGTTCCAGGAAAATCTGAAGCTGTTCACTGACAACATTATCAACTGCTCCTCTTGCCTCACTGTTTCCAAGTTTCTGCTTTGTCTGACCTTCGAATTGAGGATCCTCGATCTTGACACTGATAATTGCAGTCAGTCCCTCACGGATATCCTCACCTGTCAGGTTCGGCTCATTATCTTTTAAAAGTTTATTCTTTCTTGCATAATCATTAAATGTCTTTGTTAACGCATTTCTAAATCCGACAATATGAGTTCCACCTTCCGGAGTCGTAATATTATTTACAAATCCGTAGCTGTTCTCATTGTAGGAATCATTGTGCTGCATTGCAACTTCAACAGATACATTGTTGACGATTCCCTCACAGTAAATGATCTGCTCGTAAAGCGGAGTCGTACTGCGGTTCAGATACTCAACAAATTCTTTGATTCCACCTTCGTAGTGGAAAGTCTTCTCAATCGGCTCTTGTGGTCTTTCATCGCGAAGAACGATCTTCAGTCCCTTTGTCAAAAATGCCATCTCACGGAATCTCTGCTGTAAAATGCTGTAATCAAAGATTGTTGTCTCAAAAATCTCTCCATCCGGCAGGAATGTGACCTTTGTTCCTGTCTTTCCCGGCTCACATTCTCCGATGACTTCCAGCTTCTTTGCAACTTTTCCTCGCTCATAGCGCTGTCTGTATACTTTTCCTTCGTGACAGATTTCAACTTCCAGCCAAACAGAAAGCGCATTTACAACAGATGCACCTACCCCATGAAGTCCTCCGGATACCTTGTATCCTCCACCACCGAATTTTCCTCCGGCATGAAGCACCGTAAATACGACTTCAACTGCCGGAAGTCCCGATTTATGGTTGATTCCGACCGGAATTCCACGTCCATTATCTGTGACAGTAACGGAATTATCCGGATTGATCGTTACGTGAATGGTATCACAGAATCCTGCCAACGCCTCATCAACCGCATTATCAACAATCTCATATACCAGATGATGAAGACCTCTTGATGAGGTACTTCCAATATACATTCCCGGACGCTTTCTTACAGCTTCCAGTCCTTCCAGTATCTGAATTTCGTCTGCGCCATATTCGTGCTGTACCTTTTCTGTAGCCATGCTAATCCTCCTAGTTTTCCTTTATCACTTGTCCGTTCTGGACATGAAATACTTTATTGACTTCAAATCTATGATTTACAAATTCATCCACTCCTGTACAGGTAATGAGTGTCTGTATATCATGAATACTGTCTAATAAATAGTTTTGCCTGTGTTTGTCAAGTTCAGACAACACATCGTCAAGTAACAGAACCGGTGTGTCTCCGGTCACTCTTTTCACCAGCTCGATTTCTGCCAGTTTCAATGACAATGCTGCGGTCCTTTGCTGTCCCTGGGATCCGAATCTCCGGATGTCCAGATTCCCGACCATAAAACAGACGTCGTCTCGATGAGGCCCTACCGAAGTACTCTTCATCCTGATATCTCGCTGTCTGTTCATCTCAAGAGCCTGCTCAAGAGACATGTTTTTCGTACTCGGTTCGTAAATCAGACGGATTTCTTCCTTACCGCCAGTCAGTTTCTTATGTATTCCGGAAACAATTTCGTTCATTTCGTCAACAAATTGTTTCCTCCTCGCAATGATTGCATTGCCATACTGAACAAGCTGGAGATCCCAGATGTCCAGAGTCTCCATTGCATCTTGCCGGTATGCACTGTCTTTTAGTAAATGATTTCTCTGATTTACGATCCGACTGTAATTGGATAAATGATTAAAATATACTTTATCAAGCTGTGACAGCTCTAAATCTATGAACTTTCTTCTTCCCGCCGGACCATTTTTTATAATGTTCAGATCTTCCGGTGAAAAAAATACGAGATTTACAATGCCAAATAATTCTCCGGCTTTGCGTATCGGAATCTTATTAATAGCAACACCTTTCGGCCGGTTCTTCTTCAGATGCATGTCAATCTGATCCTGAATCCCGCGTTTTTCAACAATCACCTCAATGTGTGATTCCTCTGCCCCGAACTGGATCATATCCCGGTCTTTGCTCCCTCTGTGGGACTTCGTCGTCCCGGACAGATAGACAGCCTCCAGAATATTCGTCTTTCCCTGAGCATTATCCCCGTAGAAAATGTTGGTGCTGCCGTCAAATTCCAGATTCAAAAGTTCGTAGTTTCTAAAATTTTTCAGTTTCAAAGATTTAATCTTCAATTTTGATTTCTTCTCCGCCAAATGATACAACATCCCCGCCGTATAATTTTCTTCCACGGCGAGTATCAATTTCTCCATTTACAGACACCTGTCCGTCCTGGATGACTTCTTTTGCCTCAACGCCCGATTCAACAAGACCGGCTGCTTTTAATGCCTGCCCAAGCTTTATAAATTCATCACGCAATTTGATTGTTTCCATAGTCGCTCCTTTACATTTGTTAAAAATGAATAAATGTATAATTATTCATGCATTTTTATGAATAATATTAGTATTTCTGTATAATTATGCACTTATTATACATTTGCATTAAAGTTTACAGGAAGGATAAGATAAATATAGCTTTCTGTCTCATCCTTGATGAAGCAAGGTGCTTTCGCATTCATCAGATAAAGTGTAACCTCTTCATCATCAATAACACGCAGTGCGTCAATCAGGAATTTCGGATTGAATCCGATCAGAAGATCTTTTCCATCCTTGGAAATCATAATCTCTTCATTCATGGATCCGATCTGAGATTTGATTTTTAACTCCATCATTTCATCCTGGATGTCAATGATGATCGGTTTTTTATCTCCTTCTTTGATGAGAAGTGTTGCGCGGTCGATACAATTTAAGAATTCTTTTTTGTTAATTCTTACTTTTGTATCGTAATCACTGGACAGCATCTGATCAATTTTAAAATAATCGCCTTCAATAAGTCTGGAAACAACGATTGTATTGTCAAATTCAAACACAATATGGTTATTTGTATAAGAAATTTCGACCATACTCTCAGCTTCTCCGGATAAAATTTTACTAATTTCAATTAAAGTTTTACCAGGTACAACCATCTTATAATCACTTACTGGATTTTTCAATTCAATTTTACGGATAGAAATTCGATGTCCATCCAAAGATGCAACTCTTAAAACATTATCTTTTATTTCAAATAATTCTCCGGTCATTAATTTGTTGCTTTCTGTATCAGCAATAGAAAAGATAGTCTGGCGAATGACTTCTTTCAAAGTAAACTGTGAAATTGCTATAGAATCATCTTTCTCAATAATTGGAAGATAAGCAAATTCATTGCCAGGTTTTCCGGAAATATCAAATTTTGCTTTTTCACACACAATAGTTGTCTGAAGTCTGTCATCAGTTTCTATAGAAACTTCATTATCCGGAAGTTTTCTAACAATTTCAGAAAAAATCTTTGCATCAATGGCAATCATACCACGATCAATGATCTCACCTGCAATTTCTGTCTGGATGCCAAGTTCCATATCGTTGGCAGTCAACTTAATAATGTCAGTAGTGGCATCAATTAAGATACATTCCAATATTGGCATTGTTGTTTTTCCAGGAACAGCTTTAGAAACAATATTAACTCCTTTTACAAGGTCTGATTTGTTACATACGATTTTCATGTGTGTAAAACTCCTTTCCCACGTTACGCATATATAGAAATAAATAAATTTTTTCCGCCTTATTCGCCTTAGGGGCTGTGGATAAGAGGAAAACCCCTGCGCGCCCAGTAAACTCAGGCGTTTCGCGCTTTGATAAGTCTGTGAAATTAAACTGGAAAATGTGTGGAACTGCTTTGGAAAACATTTTTGTTGCTTTTTGGAAAAATGGACAAAAAATCACTTCTCCACACCATATCCAAATAAATCGGAGGATTTTCCACGCACTGTCCACATACTATCCACACAAGTATCCAAAAATGTGGATAATGTGGATAAATTGTGGATAACTATATGGAAAATCCTAAGCCGGGTTGATTTTCTTCTTTATTATATTGATTGTATTCGCCATCATCTCATCTGATTCGATATCCTTGGCGATCTTTTCTACTCCATATTTGACAGTAGAGTGGTCTTTACCTCCAAGAACTGCACCAATTCCTTTCAGGGCAGTATCGGTCATAGTACGCATCAGATACATACAGATCTGACGTGGAACGGCAATCTCCGAATCACGTTTTTTGCTTTTAAGGTCAGCAACGGTGATACCAAAATGATCCGCAACGATATCAAGTATCAGTTCCGGAGTAACTTCTCTTCTATTATCAGAAGAAATAATATCTTTTAATGCTTCTGCTGCAAGAGCAATATCAATCGGATTATTATTGTTGTTGAGCTTATAGAGGGCAATGAGTTTATTCAGAGAACCTTCCAGCTCACGGATGTTAGATTTGACGTTGGCTGCAATATAGTCCAGTACATCATTCTTAATGTTATATTTTTCCAGATGATCCAGTTCAATCTTCTTCTGGAGAATTGCCATACGTGTCTCATAATCCGGAGATGAGATATCAGCAATGAGACCCCACTCAAAACGTGTGCGGAGTCTGGATTCCAGTGTCTCGATATCTTTCGGAGGTTTATCACTGGAGATTATGATCTGTTTTCCAAGTGTATGAAGGTGATTGAAAGTATGGAAGAACTCTTCCTGAGTACTTTCTTTTCCTATTATAAACTGGATATCGTCAATCAACAGAACATCAATGTTCCTGTATTTATCACGGAAGTTCAGCATGGCAGATTCATTACCGGCTGTTTTACCATTCCTCAGGGCATCAATCAGTTCGTTGGTGAACGTCTCACTGGTTACATATAATACTTTTTTCTTCGGATTCTTGTCCAAAATGAAGTGTGCAATGGAATGCATCAAATGGGTTTTTCCAAGTCCAACACCTCCATATAAAAAGAGAGGGTTGTACACTTCACCGGGAGATTCGGCAACGGCCAGTGAAGCTGCATGAGCGAAGTTATTATTTCCGCCTACAACAAAAGTATCAAAAGTATATTTTGGATTCAGCCCTGCTTTCTCTGCTAAGGACTTCGTCTTTTTCTTTTGACCGTTATCAATAGATGCATTATGAATTTCATTCAGTTTATCGTCATCTTCCGATACAAACTGTATCTCGTACTCTTTGCCTGTAATCTCAGCAATACATACCATGAGTGGGAGACGGTACTTCTTATCGATGTATTCAACACTGGAATCCTTGTTCACAAGAATATAAGCAGTGTCATCGATGACATCGTAAACTTTCAGCGGCTTTATCCACGTATTAAAGGATACATTCAGCAGCTCGTGTTCCACTCGTAAATGTTCGATGATCTCAGGCCATTTTTCTTTCACTTCGTTCATTTTAAACAAACTCCTACTTCCCAAGTCTACTCTTTATCTATTTTACATCAAAATATGTATTTAAGCAATTAAAAAGTAAAGAAAATCATCGGTAATGCTTGACGTATCAAGATTTTTTTTATATAATCAAAGCTGATGTCTTAAGAAAAAATATGGGGCAACCCTTGGAAAAATATAAGGAGGTGGATATCTATGAAAATGACATTCCAGCCAAAAAAGAGACAAAGATCTAAAGTACATGGTTTCAGATCAAGAATGAGTACTGCAGGCGGAAGAAAAGTACTTGCAGCAAGAAGAGCAAAAGGAAGAAAGAAATTATCAGCGTAGGCCGCATATATGTGGC
>ENA-OOXA01001981-OOXA01001981.1-human-gut-metagenome-genome-assembly--contig:-NODE-1981-length-10485-cov-2.269703_pt1 | contig 10485 bp, 8 predicted proteins | sample MGYA00241581_ERZ501331 | MGnify/ENA primary metagenome ERZ501331 (study PRJEB25962, sample SAMEA2042982) | human gut metagenome | biome: human gut; feature: human-associated habitat; material: faeces...
CTCTGGTAGGGTTTGGGGCAACGCCCCAACTGTTGCTTCGTTAAACCAGCTCAAAGAGAAAAGTCAAGTCGGGGAAACGAGCGCTGAACAGCGAAGCGCTTTCAGCGCAGCGGTTGTAACTTTGCGCGTCCGCAGACGCGCCCCCAAGCCGCTTGCCTGACCAACTGCGCGACCAGCCAGTCTGTTTCCCACGCAAAAAGCGCTGCAGCATCAGCCATGCGCAGCGCATTTCATCCCCTTATGCCCGCTCCCTTGCCTTCGTGCAGCGGCTGACCAGTATGCCGATTTCGTACAGCCCGCACATCGGCAGACCCAGCGCCACCTGCGACACCACATCCGGGGGCGTCAAAATCGCCGCGAGGACGAAAATCGCCAGAATGACATACTTCCGCTTGCTGCGGAGCATGTCGGGCGTCGTCAGCCCAACGCGCGTCGTCAGGTACAGCACCACCGGCAGCTGGAACGCAACCCCGAACGGCACGAGGAAGCCGAACAGGAAGCTGACGTACTTGTCAATGGACAGCATCGGCGTCGCCAGCGAATCGCCCGCAACGAGGAAGAAATCCACCGCCAGAGAATACACGGCGAAATAGCAGAACACAACGCCCGTCAGGAACAGCAGCAGCGCCAGCACGAACAGCAGGCGGAACTTCCGCTTCTCCTGCGGGTACAGCGCGGGTTTGATGAACCCCCAAAACTCCCAGATGACAACGGGACTGGCGATAATCATGCCCGCCAGCAGCGCCACCTTGAACTTCGTCACCAGCGCCTCGGACATGGTGGTGAAAATCACCTGAATCCCGCGCGCCTGAATGGGAGCGAGAATCTGCGCCATCAGCGGGTCAATCGCCAGATAAAAGACGAGGACGAAGCCGATCAGCACCGCCGCGGCGGATATGAGCAGCACTTTGCGCAGCGCCATCAGGTGCGACAGCATGGATTCGCCCGCTTCCTTCAGGCCATCGGAGGACTCTCCGTCGGATGAGTCCCCGTCGGGCGTCTCATTCGGGCGCTTGTCTTCCGTCTCCTCGGCAGGGGTCGTCTGCTTCTGCTTCATGTTTCGTCCTTTTTGTCCTCTTTGGACTTTTCCTCCGCCTTGTCGTCCTTCACTTCATTCTTGAAGTCCTTGATGCTCTTGCCCAGCGCCTTGCCGACGCCCGCCAGCTTGCCGCCGCCGAACAGCACCAGCGCCAATACGACAATCAGGATGATTTCCGTGGTTCCCAGACGCATGTTTGTGTCCTCCCTCAGTTCGATTTCGTGTCCTTGTCAAACTTTTCCGCGCTGTCCTGCACGGATTTTTTCGCCTCGCGCAATTCCGCGGAGACATCGCCCTGCTTCACGGTGTCCTTGACGTCGTGCTGAACATCGCGAACTTCCTTCTCCAGCTCGTCCCAGCCGGATTCCTTCTTGATTTCGTTCAGCAGGCGGCGCGATTTTTTCACCGTGCGCCCCAGCCAGCGGGCAACCTTGGGCAAATCCTTCGGCCCGACCACCAGAAAGGCGACCAGCAGCACCAGCAGCAGTTCCGAAAAACCAATGTTGAACATGGCTTGATGACCTCCTTTCGGCGCTTATGACCGATGAAAGAAAGGGAGGGCGTGCCGGGCAGCGCCCATGCAAGCCCTCCCAATGTGATACGAAATGCAGCGGATTACTTGCCGACCTTGCTCAGCGCGTCTTCCACAGCCGCCATGATGGCCTTGCTGGAGATGGTTGCGTTCGTCGCCGCGTCAACATTCGTGGACTGCGCTTCGATAATCTTGCCCGGCACGGTGTCATACGCCGCGTTGCACACGCCGGCGGTGTCGCCGTGGGACAGGATGTCAATCTTGGCAATCTTGTCGCCGTCCATGGTCACTTTCACCTTCAGCGTGCCGCCGAAGGACTCCGCTTCGCCGATGTACTCGTTGGGCGCGAGGGTTTCTTCCTCCGCCACGGGAGAGGCGACCGGCAGCTCCGCGAAACCGAAGTGTGCGTTCAGCAGCTCAACCGTACGGCGCGCCACGTCGCCGCTCAGGCCGCCGCAGCGGCGCTTACGGATGATATCGCCGCGCTCGACGTTCGCAGCCGTCATGAACTTGGTGATGGAGTCAATGCAGTTGACGCTGGGGGCCACCGTCTGCACGGGGGCAGCCGCTTCAGGCTGGTAAATCGGCAGATTGGTGGAGCAGTACCACGCGAACAGATCCTTGGTCAGCTGGCGGGAATCCGCAGACGCGCAGACCAGACCAATCATCGCCACCGCGCCGCCGAGCGCGCCGCACAGCGTGCCGCAGGTGTAGCCTTCCTTGCCGTTGGCGAACATCTCTTCCGGGATGACGGTATAGGGATAGCCGACCTTCTCGCGCAGAGCAACCAGAATCGCCTTGGCGACGCCGAAGCAGCAGCCGTTCTCGAAGTAGCCTTCATAGGCGAGCTTCTCGACGTATGCCGGATCCAGTTCGACATAGGGGTAGGGGTACGCGGGGACTTCCTGACCGTCCTCCGCCTGCGCCTTCAGCAGTCCGGGAACGCTGCCGACAACCGCTGCGCTGCCCAGCAGGGCGGCGCTCTTCTTCAAAAATTCACGACGAGTCTGCATCTGAATAACCTCTTTTTCGTTCCGCATGAAAATGCGGTGTAATACCATTTATTATACACGACGGGATGGGCTTGTCAAGACTTCAACAAAATCTCGGCGTAGAATTTGCCGTCGTTTCTTTGTGAGGTTTGACAACTGTACCTTCATTTTCTTGTGATTATGGGTAAAAAGAAAAGAAGAATGCAGCGCGGGCTTCACGTGCGGTCAGTCCATCCGAACCGCCAGCACCGCCATATCCTCCCGACCGGGCAGCGTGAGCACGACACGCCCGCTTACGCCCGTTTGCAGCGTCTCGCGGGTCATATTCCATGTGTCCAGCACCTCGACCCGGTATCTATGCGCCGGCGGCAGCTTGATGATTTGCTCCCGAGCGGTTTGCTGACCGTAATACCACAGATAAGCGTCCTCCGCGCAGTGCGCCGCCCAGAGATGCTCCCCGCAAAGCAGCATGTGCCGGTCGGGCGGAGCCATTCGCGACAGGCTGGCAAGGAAGGGGCGAATCCAGTCGGGACGCTGCGCTTCGTCCTGCCGCTCGGCCTCCTCCCATACGCTTTCCAGCGGCGACAGGAAGCCCGGAAGCTCCTCGATGACGCGGCGCAGAAACGCGATGCGCTTCGGGCTTTCGCCCTTCAGGACGCCGCCGCGTGCCCACCACAGCACGTCGTCCGGCGACAAAAAGGTTTCGCCGTGCGTGCAGGCGCCGCCGCCGACATAGCAGCGCCAGAAGCGCCGAACCATCTCCTGACCGGATATGCTTCCCCAGATATGCGGCAGGTCGCCTTCGTAGCAGCATTCATCGATGACGACGGGCTTTCCGTATTCGCGCAGATAACGAGGAATTTCCGTCAGCACCCGAGTCTGGATGGAGGCATGGGTCACGTCTTTTCTTTTGAAGTCCCAGAAGCAGAAGCAATTATGGCAGGACAGCAGGTGATGATACGGATCGCAGGAGGCGACAAAGGCTTCGAGCGCCTCCCAGTCCGCAAGCGTTTTCTTCGGCATACACAGGTCGTATTCATTGGCCAGCGACCACCAGATTTCCGGCATGGCGGACAGGCGGCGGAGCAGATAGTCTAAATAACGGAAATTATCCGCCTGCGGCATGGCGGCAAAGCCCCAGCGGTCATAGGGGTGGAAGAGAATCAGGTCGAGCTGAATGCCCAGCGCGGCGATGCGGCGAAGGATGCGTTCCAGACGCTGATAGAAGGCGATGCTTGGACGCGATGTGTCCCACGAGCCATCCTCGCGGCGCGCAAAGGCGTACAGCGGCGGCTCATTGTGGTTGTAGTCGTAATCCTTGGGAAAAACGCACAGGCGGAGCTTATTGAAGGGCGCGGCGGCAAGGGATTGCAGCGTTTGCTCCACCAGCGCGTCGTCCTGCGAGATAAGCGCATAGACGGTTGTGCCGAAGGGAATATAAGGTGCGCCGTCCGCAAAGGCAAAGTGCGTGCCGACGGCGCGGACGATTCCGTGCGCCTCCGGGGAGGACGCTTCGCAGACAATTTCGCCCTCCGCCGTGACCGCGCCGCGGACTTGATAGCGATAAACGCCGGCATATTGCGGCAGGAAGCGCACGACATAAACGCCCCGCCCGTCGCTTTCCCCGTCATAGAAGCCCTTGACCGTCAGGGACTCCTGCGCGCAGGAGAAGGTGGCCGTCAGGTCGATCTGCGCCCACGCGTCCGGCAAGACCTCTCCGCCGAAGCGCAATTCAAACGTTTCATACTGTTTCATGTTCATGTGTTTTTTTCCCCTCTGCCTTTCGTTGAGCCATGCACCACGCGAAGCCGTCCGCACAGCGCTTCTCTGCGTCCTGAAAGTGATTTCCAACGTTCCATTGCAGCGTATGCCGCACGCCCCGCTCGCTGAGCCGTGCGTCCTCCCGTCGGATGGCGTCGCCGACGCTCGCAAGCACGGGATTGCGGCTCTTTTCCTCCCGGTCGCCCAAGCTGAGGTAGACGACGCGGCTGCGAAGCGCGTGCTGATCCGCATATGCGCGCCAGCCGGGAAACCAGACGGAGGGCGATACCGCGGCGACGGCTGCGAAATCATCCACCTGCGCCGCGCTCCACAGGCTGAACAGCCCCGCCAGCGAATATCCGCCGAGGATGACGGGCGCATCCGGCGAAATCGCGTACTTCGCGCGCACTTCCGGCATCAGGCGCGACCGCAGCCAATCCAGCGTATCCGCCGCGCCGTGCCCGAAGGCTTCCCTGCCGAACACAGGCGGCGCGTCCCACGGGGACAAATCCATATTCCACGCCTCCACCGGGAACGCGACGTGCAGGAAGCTCCGCGTCGTCTGCGCGGCAAGCAGCTGCATTTCCTGCGAAAGCGTGTCCCGCGCGTCAATGGGCTGAAGCAGCACAAAATCCGGCTGATTGTGCAGGGTGACAAGGCAGCGTTTCTCCGCCAGCGCTTCGGCGGCAGGGAGCAAATCCGGCATATCCGCACGACCTTTCCGTTGGATTGCATCCAGTATACCAGATTCACCCGAAAAGCACAAGTGATACTAATTCGATTCTAAAACATGGCATCGAGCATAGCAGATTTTTCGTTCTGGCAAAGCTGAGTGAAGCGAGGCGTACTGGAGGTACGCACGAGCGGAACGAAGCAAAGCCAGGGCGGAAAAGATGCTGTGCGAATGACATGGTTTAGATGAGAATTAGTATCAGTTTCCCGGCGGTGTCAGTTGATCCGCGACAATCGGCGACCTCCGCAGCTCCGAAAGGAACTGCATCACCGACGCGGGCATATCGTCATCCTCGCCGAAGGTGCGCGCGGAAACACGCCGCACTGTGTCAATGCCCGCGGGCGTCATCCGCCCCATGCTGTCAAACAGTCCCGGATGCAGCAGCCACATGTGCGCCGGACAGACTGTGCAGAGCGTCTGCATCAGGTGCAGCATTTGCTCGGAGAAGGACTGATGCCGCGTCAAATCCGGCGTTTCCGGCGGAATTTCCAGCGTTTTCAGGGCACTTAGCCCCCGGCTCAGCGCCCATTTGGCCTCGCGCATCAGCTGCACTTGGATGTTTCCCGCCGCATACGTCCGCCCCGTTGCGACGGATACGAACTGGTTCAGATTACCCACCATTCCCGACGGCAGCAGGTTCACAAGCAGCGCCCCTCCGCCCGTCAGCGCTACCGGCAGCGACGCGGGCAGATAGTGATTCTGCATCGAATCCGCCTGCACGTCCGCCGTCAGCAGGCCCGCAGCGAACAGGGCCCCTGCCAGATATTCCGCCGCTACGCTCTGTAAGAATGTCACCTGCCCGGCGTTTGCGCGCGCGTTCAAGTGCATCGCCAGCGGCGCGGCGTTCTCAGTCAGCAGGAGGTCGAGCATCATGCACGTTTTGCCGACGTGCGCCTGCGTATCCGATGCAACGGAGAACGCCGCCGTCAGCGCATCTTTCGCCAGCGATAAGCTCCCCATTGAGCAGCCGCCAAAATCATATTCGATACGTTCCGGGTGATTCGCGTACGTCTCGTAGAGCGTCAGCTGCGTGCCATACGGGATGTTCGCGCTGCGCTCCGGGGTCGTGCGGTTCTGCAGATAGATCGCCGCGCGGATGCTGCCCGCGCCAATGTCCAGTGCCGCACATCCGCCGTGGATTCCGCCCTCGCCGCGCAGGTACGCGCCCAGCGCCGCTGTCTCCGTCGTCCACGAAACGCGCTCCGTGCCGGGGACAGGCGCAAGCCCGGAGGCAATCGTCGCCGCCGCCGCGCCGTTTTCCACCGCATCCAGCACCGCGCGTCGTCCGCCTTCGCCCATGTCATCCTCCACGGCAATGCGCCACGACAGGCTTCCCGCGCCTTGCAGGACGGCACTTAGCGCCGTATCCAGCATCAATTGCTGAATCAGCAGTGTCCGCGCCCAAACGCCCGCCGCGTCGCTGCGCCATTTGAAGCCGGTCAGCAGACGATTTTCCTCCTTCGCCGCCAGCGCGCCCATGTCCGCCGGGCGGTACACATAGCCGTCCCGCCCCGGCACATCGCCCGCGCCCGTCAGCACCACCGCCGTCGGGATGAGGTTCGCCGCCATCGTCAGGCTCGTCATCATGTCGTCCATCGGCGTGTCGGATAGGGTCAGCAGCATCCGCAGGAGCGGACGGTGCGTCGCCGGAATCTCCCGTCCGCCGATGGTCAGCGTCACCGCTGTGACCGCCGTACCGAGGTCAATGGACGCAATCGCAGGCTGATTTCCGCCCGCGTCCGGCTCTTTATCGAGGATGTTCGGCAGTGCGCCGAGGCTCTCGCCGTCTTTTTCCAGCGTCAGGCAGGATGGGTACTGCGCCGTCAGCAGCGCCGTCCAGTTTTCCCGATTTTCCACGCCCTGCCACTGCCCGTCGGACAGTGCGTACACCTTCGCGTCGCCGCCCTTCACCAGCACCTGATACTGATGCCAGAACGCCATCGGCGCACACGGGTACACCGCCACCATCGGCGGGTTTTCCAGGTACAGCTGCTCATCCGGCGCGTAGGTGCGCACAAACCACACTTCGCCCCGCGCCCTGAGCAGATACGATGCAGTGACGCTGCCGTCCTCCTCCACCTGATAGCGGAAAGCATCCAGCGCCAGCGCGGTCGGGTTCTCCGCGATCGTTTTCGCCATTTCCATAGACAGCGGCGGCAGCATCGTCGCGTTTTCGAGAATACAGCAGGTGCGCAAGGCTTGGTCGCCGAGCTGCACCCCGGTCAGGCACGTCAGGCGCTGTGAAAACGGCTGCTTCGCGGCTTCCTGCCAGCCGTCGCCCAAGGCTTCCTGCAGGAGCGATTGCACCGCGCCGCTGTCCGCCCGCCACGGGAATTGCAGCGTCACCGTGCCCTGCACCTGCCGCGCATTCTGCTCCGCCTGCCCCTTGACCAGCGTCAGGTATTCACGCGCCGCGGGCAAAAGCGCCTTGTCGCTCCGCTCGCGCAGGTACGCATTCAGCGCATCCGCCAGCTTCTTGTTCCACCAAACCGAGCCGTCCGCCATCAGAGCAATTTCCTGCTCCACGCCATTCAGCGTCTCCGCCTCGTCCGGCCAGTTTGTGTCCGTCCAGCCCAGTACCTTGCTGCTGCGCCCGAACGCCTTGCCGTGCCACAAAAGCACCTGCTGACGTTTAAGCGCCTCGCTCACCCCGACCGTTTCCGACGTGAAGCACTGCATCAGCGGATTTTCCGTGTCCATCAGCGAATTTTCTTCCAGCACCGCAAAGCCCGGCACTTTCATCATCCCCAGCGCTGCCTGCGCGCGAATCGCCAGCCGCGCCAGCGTTTCTTCCTCGCTATGGGAGAGCATTTCGCGCTCCTGCGTCAGCCGCTGATTCAGCGCCGCCCGGAAGGACTTCGCGCGGTCGCCCGGCAGATTCATCCGGTGCAGGCGGCGGAGCAGCAGGTCGCAGTCCGCCTCGTTCAGCAGCGGCAGCGGGCTGCGGAAGCACTTATCCTCCCGGTTCACCCATGTTGCACGTTCCGGCAGCATGTCCCAGATGTCGCCCATCTGCGCTGCGAGCGTCAAGCCGTTTTCCGCGTCCACAAGCCCCAGCAGTGCTTCCTGCTGATCTTTGACAAGCATCAGCAGACGAATCGGCTGATTGCGCTGCTCCATCGGGCGCGCCGCCATCACCCACGATGCAAAGCGCGACTTTTGCGCGTCAATCGTCCGCACTGCAAGGCGCACATCCGTCCCTTGCCAGCTGTCCAGCAGCAGCGCCAGCGCCATTGCGCCCTGATATGCCGCGTCGGGGGTGATTTCGTCCGTTTCCTGCCGGATGACCATCCGTTTCGCCAGCGCCGCCATTTCCGACGTGTCAGCGCTCAGCCGGACAAGCCCTGCGCCGTCCGATTCCTTCTCCCTGCCGTTTCGATCGGGCAGAAAAAGCAGTTTGCTCATGCGTTCTCCTCCTGCATGGCGGTTTCCATGGCAACAAGCAGCAGCTGCACAGCGGGCGCATCCTTTTCCTTCGCCCCGCGCCCCAGCTGCTTCATCGTCCTGCGCAAATCCGCCGTTTTGCCGCCCTGAACCAAAACAGGGAACCACGCTGCGAGTTCCTTCCGCCCTTCTTTTTCGCCGCGCAGCAGCCGATCCATCGCTTCCTGCAAAAACAGCCCGTTCTCCGGCGCGGCGGAGATCAGCGTCGGCTTCTCGAACCGCAGCTGACCATCGCGCATCTCCTGCGCGTCGTGGCGCAGCATCTCGCACATGCCCGCCGCCATCTGCTTGTGGCGTTCCATGCGCTTGAGCTTCGTCTTCGCGTCGTCAATGCGGAAGCGCTCGGACGGCTTGACGACAGCTTCCGCCTGCGCAATGCGGCGAATCGCCTCAGCGTAGTCGCGAATCAGACGGTCATTTTCGCTCTCCGCCTTTTCCAGCGCATCCAGCACCATTTTCATTGCCGCCTGACCGCCCATTTGCCGGTTGAACGTTTTCTGCACGGAATCCTCGTTCTGGATGCTCTCCGCCATCCGCGCAATGCGTTCCAGCGCCGCCGCCGCTTCCGGGTCCGTGTCGGCGTTTTCGCGGTGGACGTCGTTGTCCTCCTGCATTCCGTTCTGCTCGGCGTCGTAGCGCAGCACAGCCAGCTCCCCCGCGCGGCGAATCTGCATATCATAATGTTCCCTGCCCTGCTCCCGCGCCGTTTCCAGCACGGACGCATAGCGCAGATCCAGCGGCAGCGAACGGATGATGCCCGCCAGATACAGCAGCGCGACCTGCGTCAGGCGGTCAATGGCCTGTGCATCGGCGCGAACATCCTCGATATCCTCCGCTGCGCCGCGGAAATAATGCGGATACCAGCCAATCCAGCCGCTTTTGAGCGCATTCCCCTTCGCAAGCCGTTTTTCCAGCGTCGGGAGAATCTTCCGCTGCCAGAGCAGCGCGCCTTTGAGCAATCCGCCAAACGCCACGCGATAACGTTCATCCCCCTTGCCGAACAGCGCCCAATTCGCCTCGCCGTCTGCGGTCTGCACTGTGAACGTGCCCGTCAGCCACGTCGGGCGGTGCAGCAGCACATCCATGCAGTACGCGCCAAGCCAGTCAGTCAGGCGGGGCAAATCGTTGCCGCCGGAGGACTGCGCACTCTGCGGAAGTCCAATCAGGCAGACAGTTTGGAAGGCGTTTTCTATGCTGATTCTCTCCAACGCCGCCTGTGCGCGCGCGGGCGATTCCCCGTCGGCACAAGGGAGCATCAGCACCGCGGCCATGCGGAAATTGTCGTTCTGCCCGAAGCGATTTTGGAGGAGAGCGGCGACATTTTCAATGCCCGCCGCGCCCGTGCCGCCGCAGAGCGAACCAGCCAGTACAACGCGGACTTCCTCACCCGCATTCAAGGCGGACTGAATCTCATCAAGCGTGCGGCGCATGGCATCATCGGGGTCGTTTTCGCATTCGCTGAGCATCGCCGCGAACGCCACGCGTGCGAGTTCGGGGTGGTCATGGAAGCCCTGCCTGAGGTCAAGAGACGCGGTATCCGCCGGAAAAAGCGCCTGACAGAGCAGGGTATCCTGCTTTTCGTCCTGCGTCCAGTCCGCGAGCGTTTTCGCGTTCATGGGCAGCGGATCGCACCATGTGCGGAGGTTGATTTCGGTCTGGAAGGCAGGGTTCTCCGTGCCGATATACGTCCGGGACGCCCAGATGCGCTGATAATCCGCCAATTCCTGACGCAGCTGAACAGCGCCGTGCATCCCGTCGCCATCAGGGTCGCACAGCACCAAATCCAGCGTTTCCTCCGGCGTAATGCCCGCGAACGCCATAAACAGCAGCGCTTCGAGCATCCGTCCGCCGCTTCCTCCAAACAGGAACACCTTTCTTTTCATAACCACTCTCCTTGCAAAGGGCTTCGCCCTCTGCACTCCTACCAGAGGCTCTGCCTCTGGACTCCGCAAGGGACTTCGTCCCTTGACCCTTTCGCGCGATT
>ENA-OOXA01001985-OOXA01001985.1-human-gut-metagenome-genome-assembly--contig:-NODE-1985-length-10473-cov-1.994337_pt1 | contig 10473 bp, 8 predicted proteins | sample MGYA00241581_ERZ501331 | MGnify/ENA primary metagenome ERZ501331 (study PRJEB25962, sample SAMEA2042982) | human gut metagenome | biome: human gut; feature: human-associated habitat; material: faeces...
TACTTATCATATATATCGGACGAAAGGGGGAATACTTTAGTACTAAATTAAAATTTTTTGTATCTGGTTATTTTTCAAATTAAATGCAAAAAGTGTTTGCATTTAGTCTGAAAATAAAATATTTTGCATTTAGTCTGAGAAATTTCAAGGAAATACCCTATCCAAGCATTAGCTCAGATAGGGTATTCTTATCATCCAGCAGAAAGATGTCCGTGATGCATCGGTGTTAAATTTACATTTTCTCTTGTGATAAGCTCTAAGCCCAACAGATCAAAGAAATCCTCCGGCAAACGCTCCATCGCCAGATCATAAGGACACATCCCACCAAGACTTTTCCGGACATAACTGTTCACATGATTTGTAATTACCGTAATGTCTCTCTGATCGTATGGTTCCAATGAGGTCCCTTTAGGAATCACTTTTCTTAATAACCGGTGATTTCTCTCACAGTGTCCCTTTTCATCCGGGCGATTCGGTTCACAAAAGAACACGTTTGTTCTTTTCTGATCAGGATAAATGCATGACCTCTCCATACCTTTTACATCCATGAACTCATGACCATTATCGGTCAGCAGAATTGGGATAGCTTCTCGAAATACCTCCGTACCTACAGCCGTTTCAATTCTGTCAAGCATCTCCACAACACATTCAGAAGTCTGATTATCCATAATAAAATAAAGTTGCATATGCTCAGATACCCAATGGAGCGTGAGAAGGACCGCCTTATCCTCCTTCTTTCCTTCTACACAGTCAAGCTGCAAGACATGGCATCCATGGTTTCTGATATATTTCAGATAATCCGTCCATAAATGGCCTTTTTTCTCAGCAGTGATGATTGCATATGCGTCCTTACTTAAAATGCGCCTTTTTCTGGGCTTCCTTTTTACACGTTCCTGTAAGTCAACATTTCTTGCAGACAAAGCGCATGCATCAATCAGACGATATAATGTCGCCTCGCTGCAAGGAAGTTCATCTCCCAAGGTCTGAATTACAGAGTATGGCGAATGTCCCGCTTTTAAGAGTGGGGATACCTTTTGATCAATCTTATCCAACATGTCCTCCGTCAGATCGAATCCAATCCTTTTCGTCTGCAATTCTGCCTTATACTCGGTATGAGCGTCTACACCTTTGTATAAGCGCTTCTCCATTCCACAGTTGAACTTCCGATCACATCCATTACATACATGAGGCGACGCATCTTGTATGGGACATTCATCCTTTTCATAATCACGACAGATCTCCCAACAGTTTCGTTTGTCACATTTCTTGCAGACCGAATTACAGTATGTACGAATACAGATCCTTCGTTTTCCGCAAGTGGACCACTTCCTGCAGTCGTTGATTTTCGTGTGGTTTCGAATCTCTCGAATGATGGTGGAAGGAGATTTATTCAACGTCTGTGCGATCTCATAAGGCTTTGCGCTGTTATCAAGCATGGTCTGGATGGTGATCCTTTCATCCTGAGACAAATGCTTTTTAGGGCGCACTTCCCCCTTGGTTTGCTTTTTCTTTTTGCTCAATAGTACAATTTCTCCTTTGTTTTAGTAACATGGAAATAGTTAGATACGATTCGCGCACAAGACATGTTTAATAAATTTGTATATATATGATATAATAATTTTGTTCGAATTGGATATTGACTTTCACCGATAGTCATCATATGATGCTTATAGGAATTAAGTTTGTGTACGAATAGTACATGGCGCCAGATGGTCTGCAAACCATCTGGTGCATTTTTATGTCTAAAATTAACTCTGCAAAGTTCTTTTTAGACGGCAATTATTAATTTTCATGTTCTACTATGAATAGTACCCACCATTTCACGTAAAATCAACGTAAATGATTTATAATGTTGAATTCAAACATGTATTCCGGGTTACTACAGTGGTACTTTAGCTTAAAATGGGCAATCTTAGGAAATTACGAGAGAAGAAAAAACTTTCACAGGGACAATTGTCAATCAGATCCGGTGTGAACCTTCAAACGATAAAGGCATATGAACAGCGCACTCGCAACATCAATCATGCGCAGGGAGATATCTTGAACCGACTGGCAAATGCTTTGGATTGCGCAATTGAGGATCTTTTAGAAGATGATCCTGCTTCGAGGGTATAAGAAAAGGACCACCTCTTTACTGAGATGGTCCTTAAATTAACTTATCTGTGAATAAATCTCCACAACTTACAAGGTCTTGCCTTCGTCCGCAAGCTCCTTAAGGGCAGTGTTATACTCCTTTTTGGAATAGTTTTTATTTCCCAAAATTTGTTTTTCCGTAGCGCCAAATGTTGTGATCATATACTTAATAGAATCAACATTCGATCTCGCAATTGCTTTCTCAGCAGCTTTCTGTTCATATCTTTCCATTACTTCGCACACGGCATCCAGCCCCCTTTCTTCATGCTTTAAAACATTCATTCTGTCAGTGAACTCCGGAAATTTGGAATTATTGACTTCCTTTTTAAGAAAGCAATCCATATATTCCGAAATTGTAGTTCCGTCCTTCACTTCCGTATTCACAAAGACTCGATAGAGTCCGTCATCAATACGGTGTCCCGTTTCTCTAATCGTGCTATCTACATGGTAGAGCACATGGTTTGCTTTAAAAATATCAAACTGAGAAATATATACTACAATGATGTCTTCGATTTGTTCAAACTTCTCATTTTTCTGTGAATCTTTCACAGCAATACTTGAAGCATTGAATCTTACGCGACGGACATGATCATCATTATCAGATCGCTGAACCTCAACATTGCACTTTTTCCCATTTCCTAAGATACATAAAGCATCCAATCGCACTGAACGACCATACAGATTTCTCTGACTGCTTTGCACAATTACATCTTTGACAACCAGATTTTCGTCCTCAAGAAGAATACGCAACATTTCCTGACAAAATGGTATATCATCTGCCAGAACTTCAAAGAATACGTCATCAATTGGGCGAAGATCTTTAACTTTTTCTACTTTTTCTTCGAGACTAATAGTAACCTTTTCTTGTTCCATTGCTTTTCCTTCCTTTCCCTACTTATTTTTGACTAAATATCTATATAAACAGGGAAAGTTTGGCATCCCTGATTGCTTTTATCAGGGAATATCCCTTATTTTAGTCTGTATCAGACTTTGTTATATATGCAGCCACGAAATATTTCCCGAAACTACATCCCTTGTACTATAATACTTTTACTTTACGCTTATATTATAACATATGCCGTGAAATCTGCAATATACATTCACCGGCATTCAGACTTCAAGACCGTATCGGTATCTACAGACTCTTTTTCCTCGACTCAAACTTAATACATATTCATTATAAGGCAGAACGCGTGTTCTTGCAAGAAAAATCCTTTTCAACTTCTCCATTCGTTTACTCTATTGATAATAGTATGAACTGGTTTTTTGTCGCATTTCGACTTCTCAAGGTAAATGCAAATTTTTAATCCTTTTTGCATTTACTTTGAGAATAAGTCCTAACATCATTAGATGCCATGAGCTTTGCCCTTGATTTAAGCGGCAATTTTGAATTTTGTTCATAATAAAACAGGCACAAAGTAGAGCCAAAAAACCTATTTTATGCCTGTCATACTAAATGCAAACCTATTTTGCATTAGGTTTGCAAATTAACCTTTTTTTCATAAACATTACCTCTTTTATGTGCAATTATTTAACATTAATTCCGCAGTGTCGTAAATCTACAACCGACACGTTCTTAACTTTAAACGTATATTTATGAATACCTTTTTTAATTACTTTATTTGCCGGGGATCTGTACTGATAAATCAGTTTACCCGGACAGGAAGCATAGGTATAAAACGGATAAGCCAGATCTGCTCCCATCGTATTTACAGTATATCCCTTTACAATAATGGTATTTCCACTGTAGGAAAGAGATTGGGTTACAAACTTGATTTCATCTTCTTCATAGTCGCTCAGCTTGGTGCTGACCTTCAAGGAATATGTATTTGCCTTTGGAGACACTGCCTTACTCGTCTTTGCATCATTTTTGTTTTCGATCATTTCGACTTTCGCCTTATATTTTGCCGAACCTGCTCCTTTTGCCTTATAAGTAAATGTGTATTTACTTGTGGCAGCACTTGTAAAAGTCTTGATCTTTTTTGAGCCTTTATAAACATAAATTTTGGAAACACCACGGACTCCTGCACCGCCATTATTGACATCCACCTGAATGCCAGCCTGATCCGCAGACATCTTCGTCACTTCAATCTTCGGCTCTTTTTTTACGACTGTTTTATACACCGGTTCATCCGTAACGGTGATTTTTGCTCTAACCTTAAGGCGTGGCAGCGTTTTCACATTCTTGTTTTCTTCTTTTATATAGCCATACTGTACGGATACCTCTTCGCCAGGCTTTGCGGTCTGTCCTGTAATAACGGCTGATTCACTCCGATTGATCGTCTGACTCATTAGTGCCGGTCCAAAATCAGCAAACCAGGTTAGTGTAACCGGGCTTTCCGTAGTCACATACATACCTACCCGGATAACTTTATCCGTGTCATTTTTTACAACAAATGTATCCGGTTTCTGTCCGATATAAATGTATCCGGTAGTATTTGCTTCACCAAATATTACACTGCCACTTTTTGCTTCTGTAAGTGTGTAAGTTACCTTATTTGCATCCAGATCCATTTCGAAGTTCTTTGCAAAAACAGGCTCTGCATGACAGATTACCATGACCAGCATAAGCATACATGCTGCTATCCCCAAATGCAGTAACCTTCTTCCTTCCATTTGTGTTTCCTTAAATTGTTTGACCATAACCAGTCCTCCTTTTTCGTGCATTTACTTTAAAATTATTTATATGCATAGTAGATAAATTTTGCAAGTTCCACGCGCGTAACAGCATCGTCCGGTCTGAATTTATGATCACCATTGTCTTTGATGATGCCCTTGGACTCGGCCCATGCTACCGCATCCGCATAAAATACCCAGTCCTTGTAGTCCGTAAATGTTGATTTCTGGGATGCTTTCGGTGCACCGATGCTCTGCCATACATAATACAGTGCATAGCCACGCTGGTAAGCATATTTTCCTTCAAAGATTCCATACTCAATCAGTCCCTTATCCACTGCCCACAATGCAGCTTTATAGTAACTGTCCGTGCTCTTGACATCCGGGAAATGATTTAATGCTTTCGGTGTCGGAGATCCGTTTGCCTTGTACAAAGCGTTAAATACATCACCCTTGGTGCAGATTGCCTTGGAATAAAATTCGTTCTTGCTGGTAGGCTCCATGATCTTGTTTTTTACCACCCATGCAACTGCCTTGGCATCGGCAGCATCCACATCGGTGTACGAGGATGTGGAAGATGCATTTTTAATCTTGATCTTCACGGTCTTTGTCGCATTCAGATTGATCGTATAGCCGCCCTTTACTTTTTTCATATAGGTTGTATCAAGTGGCAGATACGATTTCACACCTGCCTGATCCGTACAGATCAGATATTCGCCAGCCATTGCCTCCTCATCTGCAAAAGTTGTCTTTCCGGTGCTTGTTGTGTAGGACTTGATCTTCTTATTGGAAGATGCAAAGATCTGCACCGCCTCTGTCTCATAAGTTCCAACGCCCAGATACTGATAATTTTCCCGTAAAATGTTTGCCTTATGACTGGCACTGTTCATCCATCCACGCATCGCAAGCTGTGCCGTAACCGTTTTTGTACATTTGTACATATTCTCGCCGAGTCCGGTAGTCTTAAAGGAAGACGGAACGGCAGTCTTGTAGCTGGTTCCATTAGGTCTGGTATGTGCTGGCTGTGTATTGTTGACATTTTCCTTTGCACGGACTGCGGTTGCTTTTTGCAATGCTGCCGGCATGGTAAGAAGTTTTTTCCCTTCCTTTGCACGCTCAATATTGGTCAACCGCAAAATGTTCCATTCATCCTCAGAAACGGCAATTCCTTTTTCCGGCCGGTTGTTTCCCAATGTCGGAATCACTTCATTGATATAAAGTTCCCTTGTCTTTCCATCCAGTGACAGATTCAGATAGGCGGTAACACCTCCCTTGCTTTCATAAGTTGCATCTACTTTGCGGAACGATTTCCATTCTGCTTTGGTTCCGTTTTTTGCTGCAGCAGTAATTACTTTCATGACCTGTGCTTTGGTTGTTGTATTGGTCATATTCATTTTGCCGGCTGCTGAACTCATTGCCCCCCAGTCTTCCTCGAGTTTTTCCTCTGTCGTACCCACATTGTCTGCTTTTACGGTCATCTGCGGTATGATGCAGATCATCATAATAAGTACCAGTGCCAGACTGCACAAATTTTTTCCTATTTGCAGGATTATTTTTTTCTTTGCTTTCATATAGATTTCTCCTATACTTCTTTGTTGTTCTTTAAGATCAGCCTTTTATGTTTGTTTGAGTATGTCCAGTATTTGGAAGAAAGCTTCGAGCAGTTTCCGAATGTGATCGAAGAAACTTTCTTCGCCTTTGACTGATATGGTACCCAGCTTGTATACTCGCGTCCACTCTTCTTTCCGGAACCGGTATAATAATTATCCGATACGGTATTTTCCCCTGATACATAACCGGCGATCTCACCAGCCATGGCATATTTTCCTTTTGCCGTAACTTTTCCTACGTTGTAATTGCAGCTTCCATCACTGAATTCTCCGACAACACCACCTGCATACCCTTTTCCGGTAAGGCTGACCGTTCCTGTATTATAACAGTTTTTAATCTTTGTCCCGTAGTAACTTACACCGCCAACATTGGTAAATCCGTTCTTCGTATTGACAGTAATCTTACCGGTATTGTAGCATTCGCTCATTAACGATCCAAATCCTACACCCGCAATATAATTGTCTCCTTCATAGTCTCTTCCGGAGCAGACACCGGTAAAGGAAACCGCACCCTTGTTATAGCACTGTTTAACCGCATTGTTTACAGTGGACGCTCCGATTACACCACACACTTTGACTTCCGCGCGCGAGGTCTTTCCTCCCTGATTTGTCACGGAAATTTTACCGGTATTGCCGCATCCCTTAGCCTGTCCATAACACGTTCCGGCAACACCGCAAGCCTCAAATTCAAGCCCGAATCCTGCATCTCCCTTTGCTGTATTCTTAATTGTAAGATTTCCGGTATTGACACACTTTTCTATTTTCTTCGTACTTCCGGCAATACCATATACCGAAAACGAAGTATCCTCATTCCATGCTCCTGTCAATGTGATATTGCCCTTATTCCGGCAATTCTTGAAATTGGAATTTTCATATCCCCAGGAGATTCCGGCAAAATAACCAGGCAGCGCATCCGTTACTTTAATATCTGCATTGACTTTACTGGTACAATCGGTAAAATCACAGGATTTTGCGCTATAGACAATTCCGGCACCACCGATTGTCGCTTTTCCGGATACTGTGATATTGGAAAATCTGCACTTTTCCGCCTGATATACCAGGGCTGCTCCCATTTCTTTTCCCTGAATCGTCACATTTGTCATAACAATGTTTTTAAACGTTGCATTTTTTGCATTGTTGAACAGTCCCATTCCCGTATAGTTCTTAATCGTATGTCCTTTTCCATCCAGGGAACCCGTAAAGCACTCCTCGTGCTGCACCTTCATATCATAATCATAATAATTCGGAAACAGATTCAGATTCCCCTTAATTGTGATATCCTTCGCCAGATAATAATTTCCCTTCGGGTTATTCTGCATGGCGATCAGATCCTGCTCGGAATTGATCGCGGTCTCCTGTGCCGCGTATACGGTCTCTGTTCCTGTCTGTACATGCAGATTAGCCGGAACATTGGTACAGGCCAATGCCAGTGCCATCACAAAAGCTGTCATTTTTTTCATAAGCATTTCCTCCGTTGTGTCCATTTTTCAGACTTCTGGCACATCTGGTCTGATGTGCATTCGCTTCGGGAATATAGTACCACATTTTAAAAAAGATCTGCTGTTAATTGCGCGAATTACAGTTATTTCGACATGAACGATTATAAAATGCCGTCATTTGCGGTTCATAGTGCGGTTCATAGTTATGAAAAAAAGGGGAACACCTCTGCTTTGTGCAGGGTGTTCCCCTTTTTCTCTATAACAGCCACTTCATCTCCGCAAAAAATTCCCGCAGCATATTGTTCGGCAGATATTTTGGTGTGGAATCCGCCGCAATTCCACATACATCGGAAAGTCCGTACTTTTTGGCAATCTGTAAGGCACGGAATACATGAAAATTGTTGGTCACAATACCAACGGATGCGCCTTCTTTCATCAGCTTTTTACTGTTCGTGATATTCTGCCCGGTTGTCTGCGATTGATCCTCTGTCAAAATCCGCGCAGTATCAATGCCTTTTTCCTGCAGATACCGTGCCATTCCCTCTGCTTCAGACCACGGCTCATTGCTTCCCTGTCCTCCGGAAACAATGCAGACCGTGTCCGGGTTTTCATTCAGATATTCCACAGCCTTATCCAGACGATATTTAAGAACCGGACTCGGACCATCCTTTCTCACCTGTGCGCCAAGTACGATTATATAGTCAAGCCCCCCGCGTCCATCCGCGTGCATCTGGCTGATCACACAGCCCTCTACGATACAAAACACAAGCAGTCCGATACAGACAATCATTCCTGCAAAGATTTTTATCGGATGCGGCACCTTTTTCCACACTTCCATGTACACGGAAATTCCAAACAGAAACACCACGATCCCGATACCAATCCATATAAGGAAAAAAGCGGTGCCGGAACCGGTCGCATGAACCATTACCGCATAAATCACACTCAGGATTCCAAGCAGTAAACATATCCAAAATACCATCATATTCTTTTTCATTTCTCCATCCCTTTTCACTCCGCTAATACCGGATATGAAAGCCATTTTCCTGTTCATCCGGCGGTATGTTTTGCCGATCCATCCCGGTAATATCAATATATCTGTCCTGTTTCAACTGTTGGATGATCTGGTCAATTTCTTCCGGCAGACCCTGCAATTCGGCACTGACCGATCCGTCGTATTCATTCCGTACCCAGCCAGTCACACCATAGTGCTGTGCCAGATGGGACAGGCGGTAGCGGAAACCTACGCCCTGCACGTATCCGGTAAAGCGGATATGTTCCCTTTGTTTTTCTGCCATTTCGTTTTCTCCCTATATTTCTTTGCGATAGCTCTGATACAGCTTTTCAAATGCAGAAAACGACCGCTCGATCATATCATAATCCACACAGTAGGCCACACGCGCATACCCCGGACAGCCGAATCCGGTCGCGGATACAATCAGAAGATCCTGATCCTTGGCACGCTCGCAGAATGCATCTGCATCCGGCTCCAAAGCCTTGACAAACATGTAAAAAGCGCCCTGTGGCTTAAAACATTCATAGCCGATCTTTGTCAGGCCATCGTAGAGCAGATCGCGGTTTTTCCTATATAATTCGATATCCCCGGTGTTGCCGACACAGGATGCAATCACTTTCTGGAACATGCTCGGTGCACAGACATAACCCAGCGCACGCCCGGCTCCTGCAATTGCCGCATAGACCGTCTTACTCTCGGTCACTTCATCTGGAACGATCACGTAGCCGATACGCTCGCCCGGCAGTGACAGAGATTTGCTGTAGGAATATCCTACAACCGTATTCTTATAATATTTCGTCAGATATGGAACTTCTACGCCATCATAAGCCAGTTCTCTGTACGGTTCATCCGAAATCAAATAGATCACAGAACCAAACTCCTGCTGTTTTTTCTCGAGGATCGCAGCAAGTTCTTTGATCGTCTCCTCAGAATAAACAACACCGGTCGGGTTACCGGGGTTGGTTAAAAGAATTGCTTTAGTTTTAGCAGTGATATGTTTTTCGATTTCTTCTTCAGAAGGCAGATGATAACCATCGGTTACACTAGTCGGAACAGCGTTGATTTTAGCACCGAATTCTTTGCAGAAAGTAGTGTAGTTAGCATAGAACGGTTCAAATACCATAATTTCGTCATCAGGGTCGCACAGAGCCATGATTGCCATGATTAAGGCTTCGCTGCCGCCGTTGGTAACGAAGATATCATCAGTGGTGTAGTCCATGCCTTTTTCGTTATAATATTTTTCAATAGCTTTCAGTAAGAACATTTCGCCTTTAGAATTGCTGTAGGCAATAACAGGTGCATCATAAGCGCGGATGCTGTTCATGAATTGTTCCGGAGTTTTAATATCAGGTTGACCGATATTCAGATGATAAACCTTTTTGCCGGCGGCTTTAGCTGCATCTGCATACGGGGATAATTTACGAATCGGGGATGAAGTAAGACTTTGAATACGAGCAGAAAGTTTCATAATATAGCTCCTTTTATATTTGAAATTATTTTATTAGGTGGCAATCACCATTTTTATATTTTATTATAACACAAAATTTACTATAATAGTATACATATAAACATTTATATTGTATACATTAAATCGATAAATAAATGTAAATATTGTAATATAAATGTATAGTAAGTTTTGGTATCAAATATAATTTGACTT
>ENA-OOXA01001994-OOXA01001994.1-human-gut-metagenome-genome-assembly--contig:-NODE-1994-length-10447-cov-1.731236_pt1 | contig 10447 bp, 7 predicted proteins | sample MGYA00241581_ERZ501331 | MGnify/ENA primary metagenome ERZ501331 (study PRJEB25962, sample SAMEA2042982) | human gut metagenome | biome: human gut; feature: human-associated habitat; material: faeces...
GAGTTATTACCTGGATGAACGAGGACATCGACTGTGCTCCTGAATATATGTATGAACACAGCCACGCTTACCTTCCCAATGTAGAAGAAGTTGCCCCTTATCCTGATGAGCTCGCCGCAATAGCAGCTTACAAAGCTGGTGATCCAAACTATCAGCCTTCCATTTCCCAGGAAGATCTGATGAAAGAACTTGGAATTAACTAAATAAAAGAAAAACCGGCTCCTGCGCCAACAGGAACCGGCGAGCACATCCGAAGATGTACAGCATTTTCAGCAAAAATATTGTATCATCTTCGGGGCAGCCATGCAAGCGGAACCTTTGTTCGCGCTGGCTGTTATTTTTATACTTATTTTCACATAATTATAATCGAGGTGATACCATGACTGAACAAAAATCTGATGATCTGCGCATGGGAGCACTGTATATCCGTGTCAGCACCCATGAGCAGGATGAGCTGTCTCCTGACGCGCAGAAGCGTCTGCTCCTAGACTATGCCAAGAGTAATGGAATCGTTGTCCAGAAGGACGCAGTCTTTGTGGAGAGTGTCTCTGGGCGTAATGTGAAGAAGCGAAAAGAATTCCAGAGAATGATTGCACAGGCCAAGTCCCCGGAACATCCTTATGATCCTGGTGTGGAAATTCAGCCGATTTGCCCGCAACCAGGAGGAGTCCATCGTTTATAAGAGTATGCTGAAAAAGGACCGTGTGGACGTGATCAGCGTGTCTGAGCCGGTTATTGACGGACCGTTCGGCAGTCTGATCGAGCGTATTATTGAATGGATGGATGAATACTACTCTATCCGCCTGTCTGGAGAAGTGCTCCGCGGCATGGGCGAAAAGGCGTTAAAGCAGGGGTACCAGATTTCGCCTCCCCTTGGGTATGATGCAGTCGGGGACGGAAAACCGTATAAGATCAATGAAAAGGAATTCAAAATTGTCTCTTACATCATGTCCCAGTATGATGATTACTGCCAGGACACCACTTCCATTGCCAGAAAATGTAATGATCTGGGCTACCGGACCAAGCGGGGAAATCTGTTTGAACGGCGCAATATTGACTATATCCTGCGCAATCCCTTTTATGCCGGCATTGTAAACTGGAATGGACAGACTTTTGAGGGAACCCATGAAGCACGTTATACCACAGAGCAGCTTGACAAGCGCATCAAGCTTATGAATGCCAGACGAAGACCAGCAAAACACCGGAATGCCTCCACCTGTAAGCACTGGCTTTCCGGTCTGATCAAATGCTCCATCTGCGGCGCCACCCTCTCCTACACCGGATCCGGAGCCTGTCCTTACTTTCAGTGCTGGAAATACGCAAAGGGTTATCACAAAACCTCCGTGGCCATCTCAGTAAAGAAAATGGAGCAGCTTGTCATTGATTACCTGAAGCAGCTTCTGGATGGCGCGGATTTTCAGTATGTCCCCAAAACAACTGCGCCGGCGCAAAATGAAGAACTGGAACAGCTGAAGCAGGAACTGGCCAGACTTTCAACCAGGGAGCTGAGAATTAAACTTGCCTATGAAAATGAGATTGATACTTTGGAAGAATACAAAGAAAACAAGATAAGACTGCAGAAACAAAGGGAATCTCTTTTAGAGAATATCAAGGAACTGGAAGCACAAAAACCAGAAGATCCATCCAGGGATAATGTCCTTTCGCAGATTCGAAGTGTGTATGATGTTCTCCTGGATCCTGCTGCCGAAAGTAGTACAAAAGGGAACTTTATTCGAACTATAGTCGATCAGATTGTATTTGACAAAGAAGCTGAAATGGTGTATTTTGATATTATCATCTAAAACATATCAATTTTTCACAGGTTACGATTGTACTATTTCTTAATTCAGATTTAACTTTTTTCCAAAAAACAAGTGACTTTTATCTATTATAGGGTATCGGACTCCGGTGGCCCGGATGGAGAAATCGGTGCTTCTATGCGCTATCTCTCCCAGCGCTTTACCATGCCGAACCGAACCTCTGCAGCTGTGCTTAATGATATCGGTACTGAAGAACTGGCACATCTGGAGATGGTTTCCACCATGGTTCACCAGCTTACCCGTGACCTCACTATGGAAGAAATTGAGAATTCCGGGCTGGGACCATATTATATTGACCACACAGTTGGCGTGTGGCCACAGGCAGCAGGGGGTGTTCCCTTTAATGCCTGTGAATTCCAGAGTAAAGGTGATCCGATTACGGATCTATTTGAAGACCTTGCAGCAGAACAGAAAGCACGCTCCACTTATGACAATATTCTCCGTGTAGTACGAAATATCCCGGAAGTTGCTGATCCTATCCGTTTCCTGCGTGCAAGGGAAGTGGTACATTTCCAGCGATTTGGCGAAGCACTTCGCTCCATCCAGGAACAGTTGGACGCTAAAAACTTCTACGCTTTCAATCCTGGCTTTGACAATCCCTGCACTGCAAGCTGTGCACCTGAAGCAAAATAGCATATGCTGCTGGTCATAAAGATAACCGTAACAGCAATACACATCTCACAGAAAACCTTTTTTAAACACGCTCTAATACTGCCCGGCAATTGCTGGGCAGCTTCAAAACAGTAGTCAGCAGGCTTTTTCTCCACCCATACCAATTGTTCGTTTACTCAACTTCAAAGTCACCACAAATATCCTCTGGAACCATATTATCGGATTCGTACATAATACTTTTTCTTTCATACCCCTTCATAATCAAACGCTGGTATAAAACTTTCCTCCGCGGTCTCCCCTTCCTGAAAATAGCCATTTTCGATTCCAAGCTCAATGGCAGCGTCCAACACCTTTTCATACTCTCGTCTGGTCACTTTCCGATTCAGTTCCGGAAATTTCTCATTCTTCCAGACAGGCGTATATTGGTTCATTACGCTGATAAAAATATCCTCCCCATAAGTCCGGTACAGATATTTCAATACTGCAATAGAATTTTTGGTATGCCCTGGCAAAATCAGATGACGAACAATTGTCCCGCGTTTTATATATCCATCCTCCGCAAACTGACAGGGACCGGTCTGGCGCATCATTTCGGCAATTGCACTCTGCGCCGCCTGCGGATAATCCCTTGCGTTGGAAAAAGCAGCAGCCAATTCAGGCTCCATATATTTCATATCTGGCAGATATACATCCACATAACCATCCAGTCTCCGGATAGTTTCCACGCTCTCATACCCACTGGAATTGTACACGACTGGAAGATTCATTTCCTTTCCTCTGGCCAGCTCCAACGCCGAAATAATATGCGGCACATAATGAGCCCCAGTGACCAGATTCAGATTTGCCGCCCCTTTTTCCTGCAATTCCAGAAAAATTTCAGCAAGCCGCTCCACTGTAATTTCTTTTCCGGAATCCCCAATGGCAATATCCCGGTTCTGGCAGAAACAGCACCGTAAGCCGCAGCCAGAGAAAAAAACAGCCCCTGATCCTTTTTTTCCGGAAATACAAGGTTCCTCCCACATATGAAGAGCGGCACGGGCAGCCCTTATAGTACTGTCCATGCCACAATATCCTCTTTTGCCCTCCAGACGATTCACATTACACTTCCGGGGACATAAGGTACAATTCCTAAATAATTCCTCTCGCATAAATTACGAATTCTCCTCTCTGATCTTCTCGGTCAGTTTCCTTCCCCCCTGGTCATACCACTCTTCCACAAAGGTATCAAAGTAATCCATGGGCTGCTCTCCCATGATCATCTGAATAAAGGCATTTTTCTCCAGAGAAGCAAGCATGTTGGGAATCTCTCCATCCGAATCAACCAGATATGGTCTGCGCACCGAACTATAATGGCCGTCAACCAGCACGCCCACTGCTGAAATTCTGGCCTTGTACGCAGCCCAGTCCTCTACAGTTACATTTTTCCCGCTCAAATACTTCATACAGGCATCATAGTAAGACTTTTCCAGTGCGCTTAAATTACTTGCCTTCTGCTTGCCGGACATTACTCTCCTGATATCCTTCGTAACATTATAAATTGCCTCATTATAATCTACATTAATAACCAGCGGTCTGGCTGTAGGGTCCACATTCAAAGCAAAATAGCTGTTGATCTCATCCGCATTTTCCTCATCTTCGAACCGGCTGTAATCAAACAGAACACTGATAATTTTCATTACAATTTCCGGATGTTCGTAACCCTTTCTCACAACCACATATTTGTTGTCCCGAAAAGAAGCATAAACGTTATCTTTTTCCTGGTATTCAGCAGTAAGGTAATAAGGCTCCCAGTCTGCTTCCGGATCATTCTCAGCCACATCCATAAGCGGATTATTCGGTGCCCACCAAAGTCCAAAAAACGCACCGCATTTACCTTCCACTACCAGATCACGGAGATTATTCTGAGCACGCAGGGCAAAGTTCTGATCCAGTATTCCTCTTTCATATAGCTCACGCAAATAAGCAACGGCAGATCTGGTCTCCTCTGTCAAAGAGCCATAGATAATTTCCCCGTCTTTGTCCTTGATCCATCTTCTTGGATAAGAATAAAATTTCTCAAAAATAGGTTCCACCGAATAATTCTGACTGGTAGTAGACACAAAATTTGTATCACACACAAGTCCCACAGGATCTTCCCCTTCCTCTGCTCCCATCCTGTTTTCCTGAAAAATCTGGATAATATCCATAGCCTCTTCCAGAGTCTTTGGCTCTGCAAGGCCTAGCTGGTCCATCCAGTCCTTTCTCATCCACAAAAGGCAGGGACCGTGGTCGATTACTGCTTCCGGAAGCGCCATCAGCTTACCATCAAAGGTTCCTGCACCGAGAAGCTGGGGACCATAGCTGTTATACATGGCCTTGATTCTCGGGGAGGTACAGTTTGCATAAACCTCAGTCAGATCCTCCACCATGTCATTTTCCACAAGAACATTTAAAGTCTCCCTGTCTGAAACCACCAGTACATCCGGCAAAGTGTGATCATTTACCAGCACATTCACATACTCGTCGTAGCGATCCTCCCGCTCCATATAGGCATTTTCATTCTGCACGTTCAGAATCTCTTTCAGATATCTGGTATAAGCGCTGTCTTCGTAGGTATTTCCTGCTGGAAGATTGGAATTATTGGCACCGCTCATCTGTCCTAAAGTATAAGTCACAAGCTCCGGGTACTTTCCATACGGAGTTGTGGAAGCTTTTTTCCACAATCCGCTATCTGTAGAATTATCTGTCTGGGATTCTTCTGTTTCTGTACTTTTCTCTGCATCCGTTCTGTTTTCTGCTGTCTTTTCCGTCTCGTTGTCTACAGTGCCTGGGTCAGCTGCATCAATTCCGGAATCACTGCTTGATTCCTCAGAAAGCTCATAATCTGCTTCTTCGTATTCCACACCCGTTGTCTCTTTTCCCATATTTCCAGCTGCGCTATCACAGCCTGTCAATGAACCAGACGAAATCACCATGGAAAAAGTCAGTCCCAATACCAGAATTCTATTTTTTTTCTTCACTTTTTCCACCTTTCTTTCCTGTTGTGTCCTCTGTGTCTTCTTCCGGTTCCTGCAAAAACTTTTTCGTAGAAAACTCTCCGGCTGCCACAGCCTCCTCATCCGCTTTTTCTCTTGGAATTCTCATTTCTACCCTGGTGCCTTGATCAATCTGGCTAAACACCTTGATTCCGTACTCCATCCCATAAAGAAGCTGCATTCTGTCATTGACATTTTTAAGACCATATCCGGAAGCCTTGTAAGTTACCAGCTTATCTGCCTCTTCCTGTTCCATTCCTGGTCCATTATCCTCCACAGCAAGAAGCACATCCTCACCGTCCTTTACAAAAAACAGTTTCAGAATCTTCTCTCCTTCTTCTTTCATGTCCAGCCCATGCTCCAATGCATTCTCCACAACAGGCTGCAGCAGCAATTTAGGCACAATATCTCCTTTCACCTCCGGGTCAATGTCCCAGATCACCTGAAAATCATTGTCATGCATCACCAGCTGGATATCCAGATACGCCTTAATATTCTGAATACAGTTATCCACAGTTACCATATCCTGCCCCTTACTCAAAGCAGTCCGGTAGAACATAGATAAGGACAAAGTAACCTTACTAATTTCCCTCTGATTGCTTCGAATAGCCATCCAGTTGATAACAGACAGGGAGTTATACAAAAAATGAGGGTTGATCTGGGCAGTCAGTGCCTTCAGTTCAAACTCTTTCAACGCAATCTTATTCTCATAAACCTCATGGATCAGACGATTGATCTCGTCCATCATGCTTCGGAAGCTGCGCACCAGAAGGCCAATTTCATCTCCAGCATTGCTGTCCACCGTAACCTCACGGCTCCCCTGGTTTACCCGGTTCATGTTATCGGTAAGCTCCTCGATCTTTCTGGTAAAAAGTCTGGAAAAAGAAAGTCCCAACACCAGAATTATGGCTACACAGGCCGCAATCAGGGGAATCTCGCTGACCAGGATTCCTGACACAGAGCTGTCCACTGCTGATTGCAGCTTATACAGATAAAAAATCCATCCGCAAGCCGCGTTCTTCCGGTTTACAAAAGCATAATCTCCCTGCCCGGACTCCAGAAACTCCCTGGAGACAGCCTCTCCCGAATCCTTTTCTTCCTTTTCACCCAGCATTTCCTTCTGAAACAGAACATTTCCCCCTTTATCCAGGATCATGCCCCCGGATTCTGCAGAAATAATCTTTTCAAAGGGCTGAAAAATCTTATTATAATCCAGTGTAACGCAAAGAACTGCTGTCTGCTCTCTGCCAGTATAAATCCGCCTTACAGCTGCAATCTCCGGTATCTGGCTGTCCACCACCCACTGCACAGACACATCCTCTTCCAGTTTGTCATACCACCACTCCTTATCCACCTCTGACAAAGGCACAAGTGTATACTCATGGCGCACTTTAATGCTTTCTGCAAACAACTGGATCTGTATAATGGCATCATGATAAGACTTTGGTACAGACAAAAGAGGATCTGCTACTTCTGTATATTTTATATACGCTTGATAATTATCCATATTTTTCTCAGTGATCAGATCCTCAATATCCGGGGAATAAGTGAGATAATTCAGAAGACTGGAAAAAACTTCTATCTGGCTGTCGATTCCCTCTCCGGTCTGTTCCAGAATGGAAGACATATCCTCCATTTCTTTTTCCCGGAGCAGACTGCTCATGCGGTCATGACTATACAATACAAGCAGGATCATGGGAACCAGGCTGGCTGTCACAAGAAGAATAGTCAGCTTATGACGATATTTCATATTCTCAAATTTATTCTTTATGACTGCCGGTATTTTCATCCTCTTCACCGGTTCCTTTCCGATAGGACTCCGGGCTGCTTCCATAATATTCCCTGAAACTTCTGCAGAAATAAGAAACATTGGGGATTCCTACCTGTTCACTGACCTGTGCCACCTTCATATTAGAATTACACAAAAGCTCCTTCGCCTTTTCCATCCGAACCACACGTATAAAGCGGTTCAGGTTCATACCAGTCTCTTTTTTAAAAATAAAGCTGAGATAGCCAGAAGACAAATACACCTTCTCCGCCAATGTCTCAAGACTTAAATCCTCCGCATAGTGCTGGTAAATATAATTCTTCACAGAAGCAACTTCATCTCTGGAATCACTCATGGAACGCTCCAGAAACTCCTCGTACTCCTTAATATTCTCCTGGGTGATTGCAAGGATCTGCTTCAGATTGGTACAACTGTACAGCCGCTCTACCTCATGATCCAGCTTCCGCTCCTCAGAGAATTGATTTTCCTGAAAAAGCTCCTGGATCACATTGGAAAAAACAAATTTCACATACATGGCAGAGAAACGGGTATCATTCTCATATTTCTTCACCAGACACTCAAAATGCTTCTTCAGCTGTTCCACATCTTTGCGGGAAATGTCTTCGGAAATCTTCTCCATCAGACGGGAATCCTGTGTCTCCGCATTCACCGGCTGGCTGTCAGAGGCCTCATTATTAAACACATGCACATCTGGATGATAAAATTTCTCCTCCATGGTCTGCTCCAGCTGGGACATAATTTCAGGCAGCGCCTCATGCCCTTCAAACCGGCTGCTCACTGCAAGGTGAAAACTTGCAGAGTAATTCTGCTTCAAAATGTCATATAAATGCTTGGCAACCAGCTGATAATCGCAGTACACATCAGAAAAAAACAGCACAGACTGTCTGGTATTCAGATTCAGGTAAAAGAAATTCCGGTGCAATCCCTGCATCAGTTCCTCATCAATATTATCTGGAACATTATCAAAAAATGCCTTATCTGATTCGATAAGAATCGCACAGTGCCACTGCTCCCAGTTAGATTCATCTAAAATCTCCCCAGCTTTTTTCAACACTTCTTCATTTCCGGAATACAGGTAAGTCTGAAGAAAATACTGAAGAAGAAAATTCTTCCCTTTCTCTTCCTTCTGCTTCTTGGACCGGATACTTTGAAGCTCTGCTTTTACTTTCCCGATAGTTGTATGAAAGGTATCCGGATCAACCGGCTTCAGCACGTAATCCTTCACTCCGTAACGCATAGCTTCCTGGGCAAAAGCGAAATCACTGTATCCACTAAAAATTACAATTGGAAGATTGGGATACTCTTCTCTGACCTTGCTAGCCAGCTCCAGACCGTCCATATGAGGCATTTTTATGTCTGTTAAAAGAAAATCAATCTCTTCACTTCGCAATACATTCAGTGCCTGCCTGCCATTGGCAGCCTCATGGATCTCGTATTCTCCCTCTTCCTGTGCCAGAAGGAATTTAATTCCCTCCCGCTCAATTTTCTCATCGTCTGTTATCAAAACTCTGTACATATTGGTACTCCGATCTTTTATTATATTTAACACCGGGACAACTCTTCCAACTGTCATTTATGTCCGCCTGTCAGAAAAGCCAGAAATTTCATATCGCCTGTTGCTTCTGCCTCTTTTTTTCTGTCTGGCGCACATGAAATCTTATATAAAGATAAAGATAGCCCCTCGCATCTCTGCAAAGAACTATCTTTATTTTAACATTCTGGTATCATATTGAAAAGGGAATAATCTCCAAATTTCTCAGGTAAAAACCGTTCTTTTACCCAAAGAAATCAACCCTTAACTGCACCTGCAACAACTCCCTCGATAATATATTTCTGGCAAACCAGATATACAACAATAATCGGGATAATGTCGATCATAATACTTGCCATCATCGGTCCCATCTGCACATGACCATAGCTTCCACGGAAATACTGGATTGCCATTGGAATTGTTTTATACTTCTTAATATCCAGAACCAGTGTTGGAAGAAGGTAATCGTTCCATACCCACATCAGCTCCAGAATTGCAGTAGAGATAATGGTTGGTTTCAAAATCGGAATCAAGATCTTAAAGAAAACCTGCAGAGGACTGCATCCATCAATCATGGCAGCTTCCTCAATTTCCAGCGGGCTTCCTTTTACAAAACCGGTAAACATAAATACTGCAAGTCCGGCACCAAATCCAAGGTAAACAATGCAAATGGTGTATGGATTATTCAGTTTCAAAGTATCTGCTGTTTTTGCCAGGGTAAACATAACCATCTGGAAAGGAACAACCATACTGAATACGCAAAGGTAATACAGAACCTTGGAAAGCAAGCCGTTTACACGTACAATGTACCATGCGCACATGGAACAGCAAAGCAGAATCAAAACAACAGACATAACTGAGATCACAAGGCTGTACCAGAAGGATTTCAGGAAATCCATCTGTGTGACGCTGGCTATAAAGTTCTGGATTCCGTTCCAGGTCTCAGATGTAGGAAACTGGAAAACACCAGATGTAGTAATTGCGGACTCCACTTTTAAGGAGTTAAACAGGATCATAACAATCGGGTAGATCCAGATAATTGAAATTATAGAAAGAATTATAGTTGGGATAATACTTTTTTTCTTATCTGCCATTATGCCTGCACCTCCTTAGATGATGTTGCTTTAAGCTGAATCAGGGCAATGGCTACAACCAGAATAAAGAATACAACTGCTTTTGCCTGGCCGATACCCTTCCATGCAGGGCCGCTTCGTCCGTAGAATGTATCGTAAATGTTCAGTGCCAGTAACTGTGACTGTTTTCCAGGATCTCCGCCTGTAAGGGAAAGGTTCTGGTCGAACATCTTGAATCCGTTTGTAAGAGTAAGGAATGTACAAATTGTAACAGATGGCATGATCATCGGAATCTTGATTTTAAACAGGATCTGTGTTGCGGTTGCGCCATCAATCTGTGCGGCCTCAATCAGATCCGGAGATACGTTATTAAGACCAGCCACATAAATGATCATCATATATCCAATCTGCTGCCAGCATACTACTGCGATAAGTCCCCAGAATGCTGACCACTCTGAGCTTACGATTGTCTTTGAATAGTTCTGCAGGATAGAGTTAAAAATCATCAACCATACATATGAGAGTACGATTCCACCGATCAGGTTTGGAAGGAAGAATACTGTACGGAAAAGATTTGTTCCTCTGATTCCTTTTGTAAGCGCCATTGC
>ENA-OOXA01002001-OOXA01002001.1-human-gut-metagenome-genome-assembly--contig:-NODE-2001-length-10409-cov-1.600927_pt1 | contig 10409 bp, 6 predicted proteins | sample MGYA00241581_ERZ501331 | MGnify/ENA primary metagenome ERZ501331 (study PRJEB25962, sample SAMEA2042982) | human gut metagenome | biome: human gut; feature: human-associated habitat; material: faeces...
ATAATCAGTATCAGAAAGTACATAATATGTGAAAATCAGGTCATCTGCGGTAAGAGGCTCACCGTCAGAAAATGTTACATCTTCACGAAGCTTGAAATTGTATACGGTCTCATCCTCGCCCTCTGTAACAGTTACATCGGAAAGTCCTGTGTAAGTATAATCAGTTCCGTTATACTCATGTGTCTCACCCTCGATACCATTGTAAATAATAGCACCTGTACGGTCACTTCCAAACAGATACTCACCTACATTCTCTGCGATCTGCTGATCCGGAACTGCTTCTGCGAACATTCCACAGAATTTCTCGGAGAAGTTGGTCTGTCCAACAACCAGCGGTGTATCGGAAGAACCTCCCTCAGTCTCTTCTGCTGCATCAGCTGTGTCTTCTGCAGCGTCTGCATCCTCAGCAAAAACAGGAACACTCACTGTTGTTGCTGTCATGACGCCTGATAATAACAGGGCCATTAACTTCTTCTTGCTCATATCATATCCTCCTTTTTGAGATATTTTATTGTAACTATTCACAGGGTATGTTTCGAACATACCCCTGAGGTCAGCTACTGCAGACAACCTGAAAAAAGTTGTCTTATACCTCTCTATTTTACCATGTTTTATTACATGTGCAATAGCTATATGGCGAAATATGTCTGGAATTTTGTCCATAATTGTCAAAAACTGAAAGATTTTTACTCAAAATTTGTAAATTTCGCTTTAATCTGCCAGTTTTGCGCAGTACTAACACTTCCCAGTGCTAAAATCATCACAGCGGCTGCCTCGAATAATAGTTCCCTTGTAAAAATAAGATTTTCGAAATCTTTTAACAAAAAAATCAGGTTTGCCACGCTTGTAAAAAGTCCCAGTACCGTGATGGCAATGCTGCACCTTACCGGACGCCGCACCCCTTTTTCATACTGTGCACAGGTCATATGCCCTATATGCTTTTCCGGGATTACCACCTGTGAGTGATCTGCTTTTCCCTCCTGCTGTCTGCAAAAAAGAAATAAGGAAGCACCTCCCATGATTCCATAGGAAACAGGGAAGACTACCACCATATAGGGAAGCAATATCCAGAAGATCCTGCTGCCTTCATTGTTCAGCATTAAACTGGCAAAATAAATCACAAGGGCGGCTGCCATAAGGCCTGTATTGTTAAGGGCATGTCTTTTCAGCTCCTTCACTGACAGGCTGCTGCCATACCATTTTCCGGTATATTCAAATTTTTCCCCTCTCTGGCGGTAATCATTCCCATATTTTTTCACAATTCTGCCTCAACTTTCCTGTGAATTCCCAATCTCTTACCCGAAATTGCTTTTCCTCTCACAGTCTTTGTCTGATGACTCAACCCAGCTTCTTATCCAACTCATCCACAATCTTCTGAATGCAGCCATCTGTAAATGGAACTGTAAGTCCCACCTGTTTCAGCATGGACGGATAGAAATCACTTGCAGAAAGCCGGCAAAGCTTCATATAATCAGCCCACGCAGCGTCATGATCTTTCTCCATGCGGATCTTAAACTGGAATGCACAAAGCTGTGCAAGTACATAATCAATATAGTAGAAAGGCATCTCAAAAATGTGGTGCTGTCTCTGCCAGTAGCCGCCTTCTTCCATAAACCTGCAGCCAGTGGAATCCATATATGGGCGGTACTCCTGCTCCAGCCTGTTCCATGCATCACGTCGCTCCTTAGGTGTAAGCTCCGGATTGCCGTATACAATGTGCTGGAATTCATCCACCATTGTTCCATAAGGAATAAAGTCGATGGCATCCTCAAGGTGCATCTTGCGGTAATCATCGCCTCTTTCCCCGAAGAAAAGCTCGATCCATGGTTCCGCAAAGAATTCCATGGACATGGAATGGATTTCTGCTGTCTCCATGGTCAGATATCTGGAGTGATCGGTGATCGGATCCTTGCAGGATACATAGCTCTGAAATGCATGTCCACACTCATGTGTGATTACATCCACGTCACCGCTGGTTCCGTTAAAGTTTGCAAAAATAAACGGTACACCATAATCCGGAAGCTCCGTCATGTAACCACCGGTAGCCTTATTCTTACGTCCGAATACATCAAAAAGCTCATTCTCCATCATCATGTTGAAGAAATCCCTTGTCTCATCAGACATCTCCGTGTACATTTTGCGGCCGCTCTCAAGAATCTCCTCAGGAGTACCGATCGGCGCCGGATCTCCCTGTGGGAAATAAACACCCATATCATAATAACGAAGTGCGTCTACCCCAAGGCGTGCCTGACGGTTCTTGTGCATTCTGGAAGCTAACGGTACAAATACAGTCTTAATCTGCTCGCGAAGCTTCTGTACATCTTCCTTGGTATAAGAATTACGGTTCATGCGGAAGTAGCCCATATCAATGTAATTCTCAAAGCCCAGCATCTGTGCCTGTCTGGTACGGTTCTTCACCATCAGATCGTAGATTTCATCAAGCTCAGCCTGGTTCTCCTCAAAGAAGCCTGAAAAAGCATCCCATGCTTTCTTACGGGTATTCCGATCCTGGGAGCGCATATACTTACGCATAAGGGAAAGGTTCAGTTCTTCTCCTTCCCACATGATCTTGGCAGAAGCGATCAGCTTACTGTAACGGGAAGCAAGGGCATTCTCCTCCTGCATCAGCGGAATCAGACTGTCATCGAAAGATTTCATCTCCAGTTCCATGGACTTAAATGCAACCGGTCCGATTTTCTCTTCCATATACTGACGATATGGAGTGGCAAAAAGTACTTTCTTATACTCATTTGTCACTGCGTTCAGTTCCGGGAGCTTCTCATCATAGTAGCTCTTCTCGCCGTCATAAAACTCATTTGTCACATCTCCATCCCTGCGGATATGGGCGATGGTGTAAAGAGTTCTCACGTGATCCATCAGCTTGTTAAATTCCTGATGAATCTCGAACTGCTCTTCTCCGCTCTTCGCAGAAGATGCGCGCTGGATAATCTCCTGTGCCTGTGCAATTACAGCTGGAAAATCCACACGAGTGTAAGGCATTTCTGAAAATTTCATCTCGTTCCTCCTTTATAGACACAAATGGGCGGACAAACTTCCTGAAGCTTATCTTCAGAATGCTGTCCGTCCATTGTCGCGTATTATTTACTATATCATAATCACATCTAAATTAAAAGGCTTAAATTTATAAAAAATATTAATAAAAGAACATTATGACGTTGAAAGTGTGTTTTGCCAAATCTTCAGATTTTATTCAGCTACGCCTTCTTCTCCTTCTTCTACGATTTCCAGATCATCAAGCGTGTCATCTTCTTCGGATTCCTCTTCCTCATAATCTTCTGGTGTATATGGAGTTTCTGTCACGTTTGCCTTTTCCAGAAGAAGCTCTGTTACCTTGCTCTCATAAAGGGCATTTACAAGCGTTTCCCGTGTATAAAGAGTCTCAAAATCAGCAGGACTCTCGCCATAGTAGTCAGCATACTCATTTACATAATCCACGTATTCATCTTCTGTTACTTCAATATTATTGGCTTCGGCATATGCGCTGATGAAGAGGCGGCGGTTTACAAGATTTTTGGCTTCTTCTGCAATATCATCCTCTGTAACCCCGAACATATCCAGCACATCACTTACATCTCCGTCTTCCCCTACAAACATGGAATAACCGGAGAGTGCCTCTTCCTTGCATGCCTCAAACAGGTCGTCCGGATATTCTCCGGTAAACTCTGTACGTGCCAGGCAGGCAGAAATCAGATCTTCTGTCTCGTCATAAGTACTCTGTTCCTCATAGGACTGCTCCAGATATTCTTTTACAGAAGCCTCATATTCTTCCTTCGTGTCATACCCGGTATAATTCTTTACATAATCTTCATCATATTCCGGAGTATTGGAAGCTGTAACATCTGTTACCTCCACAGAAAAGTCAACGGTTTTTCCCTGCCAGTCTTCCTGCCAGGTGTCATCTCCGTATGTGATGCTAAAATCCAGTTTGTCTCCTGTGGAAACACCTGTCAGCTTCTGGTCAAATTCTGCACCAAATTCTTCCTGTCCCAAAGTGATAAAAGTCTCGTCAGGATCAGCAGCTTCCTCACCCTCCACATTGGCAGTAAGATTCATGTATACAATATTTCCGTCCTCGGAAGGTGCATTGGTAGACTGCTCATCACTGGCATCTGCCAGCTCTTCCTGGATCTCATCCTGTACCATATCGTCTGTGATCTCATAGGTATACCTGGTAACCTCTACACCATCATAATCTCCAAGAGTCACATAATCAGAAGCATTCTGAACCAGATATTCAGAAGGAGTAATGGGATCAAGAGCTGCTTCTTCCTCTGCATCATCTGCATCGATCACTTCATTATTCTCTACATCCTGTGAAAATTCAGGATCCAGTTCTTCTCCATCTTCATCCGGATCAGCAGCTGTCAGATCCTCCTCTGCTGTGCTCTCCTGGGTAGTATTGTCCGTGTTTTTCTGCTGAGAAGCATTATCTCCACAGCCTGCAAATACTGTCATAGCTGCCAGCGCAGCAAGAACATATCTTTTTTTCATATTTTTATTCCTTTCTGATAACTGTATAGCTAAGAGCCAGCTATCCTTTCTATATGTTTCGCATGTTATTTAAAAATAATATAACATTTTCGAAATATTTTGTAAACTTTCATTTCCTATGGACACTGATTTTTCACAAATCGTATTGCCGTCTGAAGAATGAAAAAAATCCTCTGCATGCTGCACCATACAGCATAAGCAGAGGATTCTGAAATTTCAATCTTCTATCAAGCCAATCCCTGTTATCTTTCCTCTCGGAAGTAGGAAAGTCCCAGGCTTTCCGGAGGCTGATTCTCTTTTTTCTTTCGAAAGCTTACTACAACCAGTACGATAATGGTAACCACATAAGGAACCATCTGGATCAGGTCTGTGACATAGCTTGCAACCTTGATTCCAAGAATACTTGGAAGGAACTGATACAGCCAGTAGAGCATACCAAAAAGATACGCGCCCCAGATACAGTTCAGAGGTTTCCATGTGGTAAATATAACCAGTGCAACAGCCAGCCAGCCAAGAGCCTCGATCTGTCCCGTTGTCGCCCAGATGCCCTGATTATAATCCAGAACGTAATATAATCCGCCGATTCCGGAAAGACCGGCACCAATACAGGTTGCCAGATATTTATATTTGGTTACATTGATTCCGGCTGCGTCTGCAGTTCCCGGATTTTCACCTACAGCCCGAAGATTCAGACCTACTCTTGTTTTGTTCAGCACGTAATGCAGCACAACAGCAATGATGATTGCCGCATATACCAGAAAACCATAGGCAAAAACAGTTTTACTTACAATTCCCAGCTTACTGGACAGGAATGGAATCTTCTTTGAAAAAGAAGCGTATGCCAGCGGTGCTGCAGTGTAGCTTGCACCATTTAAAATAAATACACCAAAGAAATTAGCAACGCCCATACCGAATGTGGTAAGTGCAAGACCGGTTACATTCTGGTTTGCACGAAGGGTAATGGTAAGGAAGCTGAAAATCAGCCCTCCCAACATGGAGGCTGCAATTGCTGCCACAAGCGCCAGGATCACACATATCCAACCCTTTGGATCTGCTGAATTTTTCTCGTAAAAATAGGAGCTGGCGAAGCCAGCAAAGCCGCCAAGATACATAATTCCCGGAACACCAAGATTTAAGTTTCCTGACTTTTCCGTGAGAATCTCTCCGTCTGCGCCAAAGAGCATACAAATTCCCTGCATAATCGCTTTTTGTATAAAGGTAATTAATACTGACATTTCATTCTCCCTCCTTATGCGCTGTGCTTTTTACGAAATTCCAGTTTATAGTTAATGAAAAATTCACATCCGATTACAAAGAACAAAATAATTCCGGTAATTACCTCTGATGCATTTTCATTCAGGTTATACTGTGTTGCAATCTGGATTGCTCCCTGCTGCATAAATACGAGAAGGAATGCAATGACTGCCATCGCCCACACATTAAACTTCGCAAGCCATGCTACGATAATCGCAGTAAAACCACGGCCGCCTGCTGTACTTGTAGAAATTGTGTGGGAAGAACCGCTTACAAGAATAAATCCGGCAATTCCGGCGATTCCGCCAGAAATTCCAACTGTGCGGACGATGACCTTTCCTACGTTAATTCCTGCATAACGCGCAGTATTTTCACTCTCACCTACAACAGCGATTTCATAACCGTGTTTTGTTCTCTTCATGTAGATAAACATTAATACTGTCAGTAATAACACTATAGCAAGATTCCATCCATAATCAAGGCCAAACAGCTGTGGAAACCAGCCTGCTCTCGTTGGCGCATTAATGATTCCAACAGAGTTAGAACCTGCCGGGTTCTCCCAGTATACAATGCAAAATGTTACGACCTGCATTGCGACATAATTTAACATCAGGGTAAATAATGTCTCATTTGTATTCCATCTTGCTTTAAAGAATGCAGGAATGATTCCCCAGATTCCTCCAGCAATAAAACTACATACAAACATAAGTACAAGCAGTAAGCCTGTTGGGAGGGCATTGCCCGCATAAATCATCATAGCCGCAGAAGCAACACACCCCATAAGGATCTGTCCCTCTGCACCAATATTCCAAAACTTCATTTTAAAGGCAGGAGTTACCGCAACAGCAACACAGAGCAAAGTTAATGCATCTCTTGCCGTTACCCAGAAACGTCTGCCCGTTCCTACCGCTCCTTCTACAATTCCTTCATAGACCTCTACTGGATTCATTTTAATAATTATGAAAATAAAACCTGCACATACAATAAGAGAAAGAAGAATCGCAATAATTCTTACCAGCCATTTCTTTCCAAATGACATATCCTCTCTTTTTGAAAGATGTATCAGTGGCTCTTTCACTGTATTATCCATTATTGTTCCTCCTTATGGGATGTCATCAATCTTCCCACTTCTTCTTTTGTTGTCTTTCTCGCATCTACGATTCCTGTTACCTTGCCATCACAAAGTACCATGATTCTGTCACAAAATTCCAGAAGCATATCTAAGTCCTCTGCGACACAGACAACTGAAACTCCTCTTTCTTTCTGCTTATTTAACAAGTTATAAATCATATAGGAAGAGTTAATATCAAGACCACGTACTGGATAGGCTACTAAGAGAACCGCCGGAGAAGATGCGATTTCTCTTCCGACAAGAATCTTTTGTACGTTACCTCCAGAAAGTCTTCTTACTGGATAGTCAATATCCGGTGTCACAACATCCAAATCTTCTTTAATCTTTTCGGCAAGTTCCTTCGGTGCTTTTAAGCTGGTAAAGAAGCCTTTTCCCTTTCGAAAAGAACGAAGCAGCATATTTCCTGTCATACCCATGGAGCCGACAAGTCCCATACCAAGACGGTCTTCCGGAACAAATGAATGGCGGACACCAAGTTCATTAATCTGCGCCGCATCATATTTGGCAAGGTCAATATCTTCTCCTTCTGGTGAGTGGAAAATGACACTTCCTGATGAAAGCTTTGTAAGACCAGCAATGGCCTCTAATAATTCTTTCTGTCCACTACCGGAAATACCGGCAACTCCAAGCACTTCCCCGCCAAATGCTTCAAAGGATACATTCTCCAGGACATGCAGCCCATCTTCATTCGTGCAGGTAATGTTATTGATTGTAAGACGTTTTTTCAAGTCATGTGGCATTGGACGGTTAATATCAAGAGAAACTTTTTCTCCCACCATCATCTCTGTAAGAGATTCTACCGTTGCCTCTGAAGTCTGCAGCGTTCCAATATATTTTCCCTTTCTAAGAATGGCAACACGGTCGGATAACTCTAATACTTCATTCAGCTTATGTGTGATAATAATAATTGCTCTGCCATCATCTCTCATATTTCTTAGAACTTCAAACAGTTTATCTACTTCCTGCGGAGTCAGTACTGCTGTCGGCTCGTCAAGAATTAAAATATTTGCTCCGCGGTAGAGCATTTTAACGATTTCTACGGTCTGTTTTTGTGATACAGACATTGTATATACTTTCTGTGCCGGATCAAGATCAAAACCGTATCTATCTACAAGTTCCTGAATATCTTTGTGCACCTTTTTCATATCAAGGACTGCATTTCCTTTTAAGCCAAGAATAATATTTTCGGCAGCAGTCATAACATCAATCAATTTAAAATGCTGATGAATCATTCCGATTCCAAGATCAAAAGAATCTTTTGGAGAACGAATGGAAACTGCCTTTCCATCTACTAAGATGTGACCTTCATCTGGGAAATAAATTCCAGAAATCATATTCATTAATGTGGTCTTTCCACTTCCGTTCTCTCCAAGCAATGAAAGAATCTCTCCCCGCTTTACTTTGAGATTGATTCCATCATTTGCGACAATTTTGCCAAATCGTTTTGTGATATTTTTTAATTCTATGGCATATGTCTGTTCCAACTTTATATTCCTCCATTATCTGATTTTATGTACTCAAAAAATATTTTTACTCCTTATTCCGTGAGTACATGCATTTGTTTATAGGCAAGTCAAAAAAGACTGGCTACTTTCTTCTTTGATTTAACTGTAAACAAAAATTCTGTTTTATTCCATGACTGAAAATCGGGCAGAGCCGCCATAATGACCGCTCTGCCCTTGTCATTGATTGTATTGTTAAATTACTTTGTAATGGAGTTAATTCCATCAATGATAAATGTGAATGCTGGTGCTGAAGGCATTCCGCTTTCTACATCAGATTCGTGGAAATATCCATCTTTGATATAATCTTTTAATTTTGTTGCGTCCTTGTCACCAGATTCTACGAGTTCTTCAAGAGTCTTGCCGCCAACTGTGAACTTAGAAGTATCAAATACATGAAGAGTTCCATCTTCGATTCCCTTCTGTGCTTCTTCTACTGCTTCCTTTGTTCCCTCAGCAACTGTCTTATCGTTAAGCTCTGTGATTGCATCTGCTCCGTCTTTTACACCTTTTGCCCAGTCTGTCTCGATGGCCGTTCCATCAATAACACTCTGAACTGCATATGTGTAATAAGGACCCCAGTTGATTGTTGCAGAAGTAAGTGCTGCATCTGGTGCTGTAGGAATCATATCAATGTTATATCCTACACAAGGAACCTTCTTTGCTTCACAAGCTGTAGGTGCTCCTGTTGTATCTGCATGCTGGCTGATAAGTACGCAGCCATCTGCGATTAACTGTTCTGCACATTCTTTTTCAAGGTCAAAAGATGCCCAGCTATTTGTATATTTTACTTCCATTGTAGCGGAATCACAAACAGATTTTACTCCAAGATAGAAAGAAGTAAATCCACTGATAACCTCTGCATATGGGAAAGCCCCTACATAACCGATCTTACATTTATCTTTTGAAACTTCGCCATTTTTAATCATCTCATTTAACTTCATACCAGCAACAACACCGGATAAATAACGGGATTCATAGATTCTGGTAAAGAAGTTATGCATGTTAGAAAGTCCGCTGCTCTTTGCCTGATATCCTGTTGCATGACAGAACTGTACGTCCGGATAATCTGCTGCGGCCTGAAGAATATAACTTTCATGTCCAAAACTGTTTGCAATGACGATGTTACATCCCTGTTCTGCTAAGTCAACTGCTGCATCGTAACAGCCTTCGTCTTCTTTGATGTTTGTCTTGATAACTACCTGATCATCAGAAAGTCCAAGATTCTTCTTCATCTCTTCTACTGCTTTTAAATGTGCCTCAGTGTAACCTTCATTCTCATCACCAATCATGATACATCCAACCTTAATATCGTATGCGGCTACTGCCTCTCCTGCTGCCGAACTTCCTTTCGCTGATGTGGAACCTTCTGCTCCGCCTTTAGAAGATCCGCAGGCACAAAGTGATGCTGTCATTACAGCGGCTAAAATAAATGCCAGTAATTTTTTCATTTTCTCTCCTCCTATATCTATTGCTTATGAAAAAATACATTTCTATATTAGACTACATTTTTTCAGAAGTAAAGTCGAAATAGACAGAAAATAATTTTTTTCTCACAATTCCTTCATTTTTTAGCTTTTGTAATACAACTTTCGTTCTCTTTATTTCCTTTTTCTCTCCCTATCTGCCATAGCTTCCATTATTTCCAAGTTCTTCTTCAATCCGCATTAACTGATTATACTTTGCGGTACGTTCTGCACGGCACGGTGCGCCTGTCTTAATCTGTCCGGCATTTACTGCTACCGCCAGATCTGCAATGGTTGTATCTTCGGTATCTCCGCTCCGATGAGAAATAATCGTGCGATATCCGAAACGGTATGCCATCTCTACCGCCTCGAGAGCTTCCGTCAGGGTTCCGATCTGATTTACTTTTACAAGAATCGCATTGGCAGCATCCAGACGTATTCCACAGTTCAGCCGCTTTTTATTCGTCACAAAAAGGTCATCGCCCACCAGCTGTACCCGGTTTCCAAGCCTCCGTGTCATCACCGTCCAGCCTTCCCAGTCCT